>ENA-ORNK01002369-ORNK01002369.1-human-gut-metagenome-genome-assembly--contig:-NODE-2369-length-10414-cov-2.408534_pt1 | contig 10414 bp, 11 predicted proteins | sample MGYA00242115_ERZ509022 | MGnify/ENA primary metagenome ERZ509022 (study PRJEB26280, sample SAMEA2338690) | human gut metagenome | biome: human gut; feature: human-associated habitat; material: faeces...
CCAGACGGCATATCCGCCGCTTATCGGTGCCGACGAGATTCGTATTCCGTCGGGACGGAAGACCTGAGTCCCCTCCTCCGGACAGGCAATGTCATCACAGGCGGCACGGGAGCGGAGAACGATGTTTCCGCTGCTGTCCGCAATACAGGCAGCCAGCGTCGTTGCCTCGAAAAGCTCGACATATCCCGTGTTGGACTGTATCATCCGACAGCGTATGCAGCTTTCATAAATTGCCGCATATAAAAGGCAGAACATCACATTCATATCGCCGAACCACCAGCGTACAGCCGGCAGGCCCGACAGATACAAAATCCCGTACAGAACCGTTGCGCAGCCTATAACAAACGGTGCAAGCCTCTTTTTTTTGCTGCACGGGACACGGCTTTTCTTCAAAAGGAGGATAAGTGAAAAAAACATGCAGGTCACCGTCCAACCGAGGTAGCAGAAGTAAACGGGACCGTAGGAATAGGAATAATTGTCTGGTCCTCCCGGCACGCCGCTGCTGAATGCAAACATCTGCTGGTGCAGATCGTTGGTGATCACCAGCAAAAACAGCACAGCCGGAACAATCACAAGACAGCCAGCCCTTCCGTTCAGACGGATTTCCTGCGGTTTTCCGAGAGACAGTGCAATATACACCCCGAGCAGCGGTATAAAAAGCATGGGTAAATAGTAAAGATACCAGATGTACCGCGCCGCCGTCGGATCGGTGACGACCTCGTATTTCAGAGTGCGCAAAACAAGCCACACAAGCATCAGCGCCGCGGTCAGGCGCAGGCAGTGCAGAGTCTGCGGCTGTATAATGCGGCGGTCAAGGGAATAACCCCAAAGGGAAAACAAAAGTAAATAAAGCGCCGCGCGGATATAGTTCACATAAACCCCGCCGATGTCGAATTTGGCAAGCATCCTGCAGGAATAGGCCGCGGCAATGAGCGTAAAAACAACGATCATGGGAATCAGCTGTCTTGTGTTCCGTTTCATATGGAAAATCTCTCGCTTTCTGCCGCAGACAGGGGCTTCCCCCCACAGGCGCTTGTTTTATTTGCTTCCGGCAGGCCGGTTCCGCAAACGGAGACCGCCGTCTCTGACCGTCGGTAATATGATAACACATTTCCCGGAAAAACACAAGAGTTAACAACCGTCAGCGTTTATTTTCTGTATTTTTTCAAACCTTCACCGGAGCTCCGCAAAAAAAAGACGCCGAAAAACCAAGTCTGAGCTTTCCGGCATCTTTTTATAGAGGTATTATTCGGTTTTTCCGGTGTCGGACGGTGCCGGCTTTTTTCTTTTCCCGGCAATTCCGTATACGGTAAGAGCGCCGACGCCGATAACGAACAGCAGTGCAAACCACAGAAAAGGGCTGCTTCCGGTTCTGTCAGACAACTCATCCGCCCCGGAGCCTGCGGCAGTACGGCATCCGTCGGCTGTCCCGTCTCCCGCACGGTCGTCTCAACCTTCGTATGATAGGTATGGCTGAACTGATCTGCATATGCCGGAACCGCAGGCAGTGACAGCACCGCACACAGCGTCACGGTAACCGCCGTCAGCCATGCTCTGATGCTTCTGTTTTTCACAGTCACGTTTTTTCCAGCTTTTCTCCGCATCCGGAGCAGAACACGCTGTTTTCTCTGACATCGGCTCCGCAGTTCGGACATTTTCTGACGAGCTTAGCCCCGCACCGGTCGCAGAATTTTGCGTCGGCGGAAAGCTTATAGTTGTTTTTATAAACGATTAGTTGAATATTGAACACAAAAATGTCGCAGGTTCGAGTACAAAAGGTTCAAGAAAAGGTGGAATGGTGAAAGAGGGTTGTTTTTTGCCCCTAAAAACACAAAAAGCCCTCGAAAAGCAAGGACTCTGTCTTTTTATCTAAAAAATGAAGATTTACGAAGCAAATCAATCTTTACTTCTTCACTATTCACTATTACTTATTACCTAAAATTCCGTACACGCCAAATTTAGTGAAAAGTGAAGAGTGAAGAGGTAATAAGTAAAAATTCCGCACACTCGCGTGTACGGAATTTTTTGTGATAATGCTACAGAAAAACAACCCGAGAAAAAGTCCAAAATGAAGCTTTTCTTTACCTGCTTTTTTCGGAGATTGTCTTTGTAGGAACAACACATCCCATAAAAACCGGCTCAAAGTCATTACAACTCTGAGCCGCTTTTCATATCAGTTCTTCTCCTTGAAGTCCGCCCTTTAGTGTAACAAGGATATGTTTATCCGTATTTACCTGAATACACTCCACAATTCGACGGATCGTAACATCGTCAAATTCAGAGAAGTTCAAATCAGCCTCCATCAGTAAGGCAGTCAACCTTGCTACTTCATTATTAACCGTTTCGCTTTGTGCCGCCTGTGATTTGGCTGTTTCAAGCAAATTACGCAATGCGGTCAATTGCTCAAACATCTTTTTAAGTTCAGCCTCATACTTATCAACATCACCACCTGTACTGGCCGCCCGATCCATAAATATGGTCATATCCTCATTCAGCTGTGCAATCTGATTTTCAAGATTATAGACATCAAGCGTCGCTGCATTTCCGGATATACCATATTGCAAATTGCTCTGGATCAATCGAACGACCTCTTCCCTGTCGGACATCATTTTTGAAAGGCATCGAAGGATTGCCGAATGCAGTTTCTTCTCTTCAATCCCAAAAGAATCCCGACAGGCGGTTGTTCCATGATCGATTCGGTTGATACAACGCCAATAATATACTTTTTTGTCCGTTTCGTTCTTGCAGGTTCTCTTGTAAGCCCCGCCGCAACATCCGCAGACAAGCAGATCTGTCAGTGCATATTTTCCGCTATACTTGCCAAGTTCAGTTAGTCCTTTGTCAGATTTCTTTCGCTTGTTGGAGCGTCTTGCTATTTCCAACTGAACAAGATTGAATGTCTCCCGATCTATGATAGCCGGATGATTGTTGCTTATCAGATAACGGGTAAGTTCCCCGTTATTCCTCAATACCTTTTTGGAAATGCAATCTCTCCTGTATGTCTTTTGGTAAAGAACATCCCCGACATACTTTTCGTTTTTCAGCATATAGCTGATGACGCTTCTTTGCCAAACGCTGTTCCCCCTCGGCGTTTTGAAACCGTTCCCCTCAAGGTACTGCTGTAACTGAAGCAGACTCGCGCCATCCAAAAACATCTTGAAAATCGTTCTGACCGCTTCCGCTTCTGCCGGGAGAATGTAAGGATTGCCGTCTTTATCTACAGAGTATCCGAGAAGATCAAAGCGAACCTTATATGTTCCGTTTTTCATTCTTTTCCGAACGCCCCATTTGACATTTCCGCTGATGCTTTCGCTCTCGGATTGCGCCATGACACTGTAAAACCCAATGAAAGTTTCGTTTTCTGCCTTCAGAGAATCAAGGTTCTGTTCTTCAAACATTACTCCAACCCCAATCGCCCTCAGTTTCCGAACCCAAGTCAGACTGTCTACCGTGTTACGCGCAAAACGGGTTGTGGATTTTGTAAGAATGTAATCAACCTTTCCCTTTTGACAATCCCGCATCAGTCGCATAAACTCTTTTCGCTTATCGACGCTGGTTCCCGAAATACCTTCGTCTGCATAAATACCGGCAAAAGTCCACTCAGAGTTCTCGGATATTTTTCCCGTATAGTATTTCATCTGCGTTTCCAGACTGTTCAGCTGATCCTCTTCGTCAGTAGAAACCCGGCAATATGCCGCAACCTTTAATTTTCTGTTATCTGCCGTCCTGCTGAACAATGCCGGATTCGCTTCTATTTTCGTAATAGTTCGGATACCCATATTTCCATCCATCCTCAATCTCTCCCTTCATCGACTGATTGCTCACTTCTGCATCATTGGCAAAGTGTATTTTTATTGTTCCATCCATGCTTATCGTAATGCATTTTACCGCTTTTCTCAGAAAATCAAGTTCTATTTGATACTGAACGCCTTGCTGCACGATATAATCCTTTAGTACCCCGGTCAATGCCGGATTTACAGCATCCTGACAGCATGAATATTTGGATTCCGTACACTCCGTCACTGATTTCACGATAGCTCCGAACTCAGTTCCCTGATCTATCATCCGATATATGTCGTTCGTCTTTTTGGTGATCTCCGGAGATACGGGAATCGTCGTCTCTGTTGCAGAGCAATCCAGTAAATCGGGATTTTCTGTCACCCTGTTGATTATGGAAAGCACACTTTGAAAGATCAACTTATCATCCAAATATGTATCGCACTTGCATCCTCCGGTACATTTCCACTTCTCTCGGCGTCTCCACTTGTTGATTCTTCTGAACCGGGAACCGCAACATTCACAAAGCATGATGTTTTTGATATGTTCCGTAATCGGCGGAAGTACCGTCTTTTGTGAACCCTTTTCTTGCTTCTTTTGATTCGCTATCGTATAAATTTCATCGCTGATGATCGGAGGGTATTTGTCATTGCCCACATAGTTACGATTTTCAATCATTCTGCAAATAATATTCTTTGTCCAAGCCGTCTTGTCACGGTAATATGCGATTCCTCGTTCTGTGAATGAATCTGCAATATCTCTCAATATTTCTCCGGCACAATATCTGTTAAAGGCTTCGAAAACAATGGGGGCTTCTTCTCTGTTCAGTACGATGACACCTTTTTCAATCGAATATCCATACAAAACATTTCTTATACTTCCCATCGTTTCAACTCTCCTTTATAGTTTCTTTCAAGCGGATGCCGCCTTTCAGAACAAAGGTCACAGCCCCGTTTTTATCCGCAATTATCCTATCCACAACCGTATCAAACAGTTCCTTCTCAAAGGAGAGAATTGCCGGTGGGCATTCTTCCAAATCGTCCTTTAGTTGATGAAGCTGTTCAATACACTTATACTCATCCCCGGCAGACAGGAGTTTCATCCTCCTTGACCTCAGCCCGGTCAGACGGTTCTGCAAATCACCAACCCTTTCCCTGAAAGATACATCATCCATAATTCTTTTATCATGCAATTTGTGATACATCTCGCTCTGACCGGCGAGTTTGGCAATATCGGCATCTATCTGAGCCACCTCTGCGTTTTGTGCCGTCATTCTCGTTCTCGCTTCAATCAACAGATTAAGGACGAAATCCAAAATATCTTTTTGGTGTTGCCGGAGTCTGTTATACATCTTCACAAACGCTCTCTGAATTTCGTCTTCCCTGAAACGCTTTCCCGGACATTCATCCTTGGGACAGACCCAATAGTAAATGCCGTTCTGCTCTTTTCGACGATAGGCACTACCACATTCTTTGCAAGAAATCAATTTTGAAAAGAGATACTTTTCCCTTTTCTTGCTGACGGTAACACCATGCTCGGATAACCTTTTCTGCGCAGCCATATAATCATCTTTTGAAATAATAGCCTCGTGAGTATTTTCAACATAAAAACGATCGCGCTGCCCCTTGTTAGTTCTGCTATGGAGCGGGAAGATCTCGGGAGTATATGTCTTTTGGAGCATACAGTCTCCAATGTATTTTTCATTACCCAAAATATATCGAACACGATTGGAATTCCACTGCTCCTCTCCGACTGTGAAGCCTTTCTTATTCAAAAAGGAAGTAATACGACTGACCCCATTTCCTGAAAGGTATAGCTCATAAATCTTTTTCACTACTTCGGCTTCCTCGGGGACAACGATCAGTCTCTGTCCGTCCCAACGGTATCCATACGGAGCATGATATGTGAGGAAGGAACCATCCTCCATCTTCATCCGATATGCCGTAGATACTCGTTTGGAATAGGCGAGAGCTTCATTTTGGGCAAAGGCACTCTTGATATACAGAATCATCTCGGAACTCATTTTAGCTGTATCAATCTTATCATTTTCAAAAAAGACTGTAACACCGCAATCTTTCATTTTTCGGACGGCTTCCAGGCATTCAAGTGAATTCCTTGCGAAACGCTGTATGCTCTTTACATAGACGACATCAATCTTTCCGAGACTGCAATCTTTCAAAAGTCGCTTGAATTCCTCTCTTTTATTCATGCATGTTCCCGTAATACCCTCATCTGCATAAATATCAACAAGCTCCAGCGTCGGATCTTCTCTTGCTACTTCAGTGTAATACCGAACCTGCGTCAAAAAAGAATTGATCTGGTCGTCGGAGTCCGTGCTGACGCGGCAGTAAGCTGCAAATCGCTTGATACCGGCTTCTCCGGCAAATTCTTTTGTCGGACGAATAACCTGAACAATCTTTGCTTTTTCGTCTGTCATCTTCTCTCCGCTCCTTTCGACCATCATTATATCTGAAAAAATCTTTTTTGTTAAATGTGCAAATTCAGCGCAACGCAACTGCGGCGCATTGCATCTTTTCTGCGTTTTTCTGATTGATACGCTCCAGGACATCCCAAAGAACTTTACCGGAATTGCCCCATCTTCGGAGAATATCAACTGCCATTAGATAAATCATCTGATTATGTGTTTTTTCCTGCACTTGCCCCATCATTTCCTCCGTCTTTTCTTCTTACTATGGAGCAGACCGAAACTGACCTTCAGTGCCCGTTCCACGCTTTTCGTGTCTTGCTCTCCAATCTCTCCGTACTCTTTGATAAGTAACTTCTGGTCTATCGTCATCACCTGCTCCAACAGCACCATGGACTGTTTCGGCAGGTTTGACTGTCCGAGAACCACATGAGTCGGCAGATGCGGCTTCTCCAACTTGCTCGTAATCGGTGCGACAATGACTGTCGGGGAACTTCGGTTGCCTGCATTGTTTTGCAAAACGATCACCGGTCTTGTTCCACCCTGCACCGATGAATCCGCTTTCTCTCCGAGTTCGGCAAGGTATATCTTCATCCGTTCCGTGTGAGGCGCTTGTCCGCCCTCACCCGTTTTTTCCTGCCGATTTAACATTCTTCCCACTCCTCATTTTGACTGCGGGTAATCAAAAGCGCCATGTAGTCGATAAAATCTTCATCCGGTTTCCTGTCCTCTTTCTGCATTTTGTAGAACTGCATGAAATAGAAGAAAGCTTCAAGGTCATTTCCGATCTGAATTTCCGTGGGAGCTTTTGTTGCAGCGCCGAGAAACACACACTTTTCTCCCTGAAGCCAACGCTCAATATTGTGGTCGGTATCGTGGAAATATCTTTTCAGAACACCGAGCGCCCATTTACCGTGCCGCAGAAACTCCTCGCGGTTTCCGGCATCCACTCTCTTGTCCGCAGCAGCGTATCCGTTCGACACCGCTACAACCAATCTTCTGAACTCTCTGCTTGTCATCATCGTAATTACCTTCCTTTCACATTTTGACTGCTTCCAGCCCGTCAATAGCGGACTGAATCTTTTTTACTCTGCTTTTCAACTGCACAATCGTGCGGTCAAGTTCTTCGCGGCTTTTGGCTATGTAGTAGCCGTTTCTGTCACTGCAAATCGGGACTCCCGCACTGCGAAGCTCGTTGACCATTTCGCGGATCATCGTTCCTTTACAGCCAAGCCGTTCTTCTAATGCACGGCTCACAATCGCATTGTCTTTTCCCTGATGCTCGCTTTCCAAAATCTTTTGTAATCTGTTTTTCATACGCCCTCCCGGTGTAACTGAATACCCTGACTTCCCGCGGGCAAATGGGTATGTACAGAGCATACAGGTTCTGAACACTTCATTTCCGTATGCTCAAACACACCGCATTTGTCCTCGACACCCCCGGTGTTCTTTATATGGGAAGTCATCAGGTGTTCGGCTACGAACCGAATCCATAGGAATCTCACCTCTGCCGGGTACTCCGCCAGCCGCGCATTTCTGCTACGGAAGTATCATTGTCCCTTGCGTTTGTCATCGCCCTCCGCGGGTAGTAACCCCGCTTCACTCAAGGTATCGTGTTGATCGCTCCCTCCCCCGGGAGATCACCGCGCACCTCTTGAGCTTGGCTTGTCCGCTCATCGCATACAACGCAGGTAATGTGCCTGATGAATGGGTATTCAGTTGTCAAAGTTTTCAGAGAGGTTTTGCCTCTCACTTGACAACGGACATTTTTCGGGCAAAAGTAAACCGTCATGCAAAAAATATTTTTGCTTTTTCTCTGATTTTTCGGAGTGTATTGGAAACTGCCTGCTTGGATATACCCTGCTTGGCGGCGAAATCCGAAGGACTACCGCCACCCTTAACGCAATATCTATACACGGCTTTTTGCAAAGGTGACAGAGAGCGAATGAAATTTACCTCCATGATTTCCGTCTGCACATCTTCTGCTAAGTTATAAGTGTCAGTCATCCATGTGCTGTTGTTTTCATCGCCGACAGCACTGTCAAGCGACAACGGTGCTCCGAGTTCACCTTCTTCTTCAATATGGCGGCGCATCTTCTTTTCCTCATTACGCAGCACCTTCATAACTTCAGCATCCACTTCTGTCACCTCACCGGTTGCCTTGACTCCAACAAAGTATTTCTTGACTCCGTTTTCTTCGGTCGTCCAAAGATTGTAATCAAATTCTTTTAATGCCTTCATTTTTGTAATCTCCTTTTGATTTTTGAATTTACGGTTGAAATCAAAAATCCGGAGATTACGGGTATCGTGCTATGTATGTCTGCCACACGGACAACATAAAAAAACGCTCCTTTCAGATTTCTCTGTCGGGAGCGTTCGGGAGTGGTATGTATCTGTTGACAAGCAAAAAAGCCACCGACAGACAGACTGATCCCACAGTTATCCCATGGGATGTTCTATCTATCGGTGGCTTCTACATGCTTGGCTTTTGCCAACTGGCTTTGCACACCAATTTCAAGGCGAGACCTGCAAGCACGACTTAACTTAGCACTGTTTCAGCCAGGCATGATGCGTCGTTCGCCGTATTCAGTTTTCAAATAACACGCCGCCTTGGGGCAACGCACTATGTCAGGCGGACCGTTCCTTTCGGTATGGTAATCAGCAGCAAATCCTGACGACGGTTCTTGTAGCTGCGCACAAACATCGTCAGGCAGCGACCGCACTCGAATTCCGTCAGTCCCTCCCGTTGATATCCAACGCTGAGTGTTCCGCAGTTCGGACAGTACATTTGTTTCGGAATCCAGTAGGAATCATTTCTTTCGTTTTTCACAATATTTCTCCTTGCGCCGGCGGCAACAGATACAAATGTCTGCGTCATTCCGCAAAATTTATCCTTGCCTTCTTTCATAACAAACTTATGCAATTTCTTTTTCTTTTTTCGTGAATTGACTTGACAGGCTGAGTGTTTCAGTGTATAATATAAGTGCAATAGTGAGTGGTTGTGATGATATTATACACCCGCGCTTGCGGTATGTCAATAGGTTTGGACGAAATTGCGGGTGTTTTTTGAAAGGAAATTACGATGAATTTTGCACAGCGGCTGAAAAATGCGAGAGAAAACGCACATATTCTGCAAAAAGAGCTTTCGGAGCGTAGTGGGGTAGCTCTCCGCACCATACAGAACTGGGAAACCGGGGTTCGCCGTCCCTCCAATATTGAAAGTGTAACCAAGGTTGCCAAGGTACTCGGGGTATCCACCTCCGAGCTGATCGATTCCGAGGAGGAATTCGTTATTTCGGCAAACGAAAAATACGGTCCCCGCGGAAAAAAAGGCGCGGAAACCGTATTGACCGAGGTGCGCTCCCTGTTTGCCGGCGGTGAGATGAGCGAAGAGGATATGGATACCTTCATGCAGGCGATACAGGATGCATACTGGAAAGTAAAAGCGGAGAATCGGGAAAAGTACACGACAAAGAAGAATAAGCAGCGACATTTGCAATGAGACAGATACGATATAATACAGGGGGACTTTCATGACACGAATAGCCGATGCAGTCCGAACAGCCAACCATATCATGCGGAAATATGATGAGCGTGACCCGGAGCGGATTGCCCATTACGCCGGTATTATGATCCTGCCGCAGCCGTTTGTAAAGCAGAAGGGTGCATACACGGTCATGATGCGGAAACCGATTATTTTTATCAAGCGAGACCTGCATCCTGCGATGCGCTCCATTGTGCTTGCGCACGAGCTTGGGCATCATTTCCTGCACAGACAAGAGGCGATGCAAAGCGGAGGCTTCCATGAATTCAACCTGTTTGATATGCAAAACAATCAGATGGAATATGAGGCAAATGTGTTTGCCGCACAGTTGAAGCTACCGGATGAAGATGTTTTGGAATGCGTATACAACGGCTATGATATTGCCGCAACCGCGCGGGCATTGCATTCGGACATCAACCTTGTGGCTCTGAAAATAGCAGAACTGAACCGGAGAGGTTATCAGCTCCGGGAACAGGAATATCGGAACAAATTCCTGAAATCATAAGGCGGGAGGAAATGAAAATGCTGATGAACAGCAATGAATATCTGCAAATCATCGAAACGATAAAAGGTCAGATCAAAGGAGCGCAGTATCAGGCGGCACTCAATGTGAACCGAGAACTGATTATGCTCTATTACCATATAGGCAAAGTGATAAACGAACACAA
>ENA-ORNK01002373-ORNK01002373.1-human-gut-metagenome-genome-assembly--contig:-NODE-2373-length-10395-cov-27.782302_pt1 | contig 10395 bp, 9 predicted proteins | sample MGYA00242115_ERZ509022 | MGnify/ENA primary metagenome ERZ509022 (study PRJEB26280, sample SAMEA2338690) | human gut metagenome | biome: human gut; feature: human-associated habitat; material: faeces...
AATCATCAATCGGCATAATCGTTCACCTCAATAATATTGTATCGTTCCGGTTTATGTGACGGAATGACCTTATTATGCCGGTTAATGGGCTTGATTATACCGATTATAAAACTGAGAATACAAATTCCATTAAAGAGTAATGAAGGATGCAAACTTACCTGTATGAATTTAATATTAGAAGGTAAAAGCAGGCGTATATTGCGACTGTTTTTACCTTCTTAATAAAATCTGTATTAAGCATATTTATAATGCAGGGGACAAAGACTATTAAAGTTACTATTTCAAGTCCTGCTTTCTAAAAATACGAATCCCAACCTTGTAAAACAGAAGAAATTCCAGAATATTGAACAGGCAAAATTCTATGTGGTAAGGAAAGTCTTTGAAAATAAGAGAAGTTTCTTCCTTTGTGCCGAATTCTGATTCAAATAGCAGATAACTGTGAAATTCAGCCTGCGCAAACGGTGATACTAAAACATGAATGTTATTTGCTGTACGGGCAAAACTATCTATTCGTAGAGGGTTTTCCACAATTTCATGAGTGATAGGATCAGTCCAAGTGCTTGATTGATTTAAGCTGGAAACTGACTTTCCACCTAATGTCAACAATGCTAAGGTTAGAATAACTGCAATTCCAAGACTGATAAGTTGCTTATGTGAAATCATTACAATCATAGTGTACAAAGCAGATACTGTGATGATGCACACAAAAGCAATCGCAGCATGAAATGCAAATTCAGTTACATTGACTTTATCACTAAATTCTAATCCAGCAATATTTGAGCTTGTGAAAACAGATAATATATCAGCAACAAAGAGAACTGTAGCACATATGCTACTGACGATTAGTTCGACAATATAAATCTCTTTTCGTGTATATCCTGCGGATATCTTGTTGTTGATTGTTCTGTTTTCAAAGTCACTCCCTAAGTATAACGGAATCAACACTGCCAAAATGATACATATCAGGTCAGAATTTTCCAATAAAAATGTTGTTGTAAAGATTTTGAAACCATATCCATTTAATAAGATTCCATAAACATTGATGGCAATTACTGCGATTACTCCAAGCCATAGAATTGGAGATTTTGCAGCACGCTTCAGTTCCATAGATAAAAGTTTATTCATAGTTTAAGTCTCCTTTCTGCTTTTCTATAAAAAATTTTTGAAGTAAAAAGTTTCTAAATCGGTATCGGCTATTTCTGATGAAGAGAATTCTTGAATTAAAACACCATTTTTGAGGAAACCATAGTGGTTTGCCACTTTTTGAAGTTCGCTTAAGATATGACTTGAAATCATAATGGTAACACCATACTCTTCATTTAACTTTGCGATGATAGCTCTGACATCTTTTATGCCTTCAGGATCAAGTCCGTTAAGAGGCTCATCTAAAATGAGGAATTGCGGATTTCCTACAAGTGCCATTGCTAAAGCCAGACGCTGACGCATACCTAATGAATAATTCATTACCAGTTTTCGAGTATCTTTCAGATGTACCAGTTCTAATAGTTCAGCAATCTTCGACTTTACTTCCTTTGATGGACATCCACAAATTTTAAGCTGATACTTCAAATTTCCTTTTGCACTTAAGGTAGGATATAATGCAGGTGTTTCAATAATGGCACCGATTTTAATATTTTCAGATTTAACAACTGTTCCTGAGGATGGACTTTGCAAATTAGAAAGTATTCTCATTAAAGTTGTCTTGCCTGCACCATTATTTCCAATCAATCCATAGATAGCACCTCGAGGAATATGAAGGGAAACATTATCTAAAGCGATTGTTTCTTTGTAATGTTTACAAAGGTTTTGGGTTCTAATAATATCATTCATAAAATTCATCCTTTCTAAATCTGTACGGCAATTGCTGTTGTTAATGAAAGTATAGGTTGTTGGAAGAAAAAAATAAAGCAAATAGCCTTTTACAGTTGGATTTTAGAAGGATAAGGTTACTTTACATGCATGTAAAACGATAATATCTTGTGTAAAATACACGATTATGGCATACTTGAGACAGAGCATTATTATACAATGGAAAGGTGAGCTGAAATGACAGTTGCAGAGATGATAAAAAAAACTCGGACTGAAGCAAACATGACTCAAGGAGAATATGGAGCAAAATTTGGTGTTTCAAGACAGACAGTTTCCAGTTGGGAAAATGGAAGAAGTCTGCCAGATCTTCAAATGTTGATTGATATCTGTAACACCTATCATGTTTCTTTGGATAAGCTATTAAACGAGGATAAAGAGTTTGTTGAGAAAATAGATTTTTACAATAAATATAAAAAGGCAATTCGATTAGTGGGCATGTGTCTGTTGGCTGGTTTGCTTATATTTGCAATTGTATTTATTAACTGGAAAATTACAGAAAGAAATATGAATCAAGCATTTGAAATGAATGCAGAGAAATTAGGATTCGTAAAAGGAGAACTTTACGAATTAGAAAAAGACAATGTTCGGTATCGACTGCCAAACCAAAAACTCCCGTTCTTAAAGAAAGACTTTCATGTAAAAAACAGTTATGCCGATTTTATGATTGAAGATATAGAGATTAGTATTTCTATTTATGATGGCAAGGATTTTGCTATTGAATTTAATCATTTTAGAAGCATAAAAGGTTGCTTTGATAAAGATAGCAAAATCGAGATTAAGGAAAATACTTTGAACGAGAAAGAGAACATTTTTTATACCGAAAATAATGAGATGATAGAGGATGTGTTAAAGCAGTTATTGGAAATTCATAAAAATGTATATCGGCGTTAGTAAGATGGCGAATATAAATAAGGAATAGTAGTTGCATTTAGTTTGTCTGAATGTGTTATCAATGCCGATAACAAAATGATAACATTAGCTCATATAGGCAGGATAATATGGATAAATCAAATAATCAAAAGAACTGTAAATACGACAGCGAATAATCTCTAAACAAAATTAATTAGTGATTGTCGGCATAGAGTATTTCTGGGAATGGAGCTGTATGAGAATTATCCGTTATTGGTAAAGCACAGATTCTTGATACCGGCATATTGGTTTTACCGGATTATGTGTATGCTCTTTAAGTTATAAGCAAAGGATACTATAGAAGACGCTCTGTTAATGCAAGCGAAAAGAGAAAAAATTCTAATCTCTTCTCGCTTATATTTGCTTGCATAGTTACTATACAACTATATCAAACTGCCATTCTCTACAACCAACTGCTGATGAGCGAGGAGCTGTATCCACACCTGTTAGAGATTGACCGGACAGCGCAGGGGCGTGTGGAAACCATGTTGCCTCACATGATGGAAGTTGCGGGTGTCACGGAGGAACTGAAAGCCTGTGACCCTATGCGCTGGGTGGAGCTGATGAACACGCTGAAAGCGCAGGCGGAGGAAGTTATTTTTCAAGAATTGATTTATACATAGTTTTGAACACAGGCAGGAGCCGAGACATTATCTCGAAAGAGATTTCTCGGCTCCTACCTAAATATTTTTTAATTTTTTTGAGCGCCGATATTCCAGCGGGTTCATCTGAAATTGTTGACGGAATACCTCGGCAAACTTACCCTGTTTTGTATATCCAATTTGTGCAGCGATTTCAGATATGGATAGCGTGGTTTCGGTCAATAACTTTTCTGCTATGCCCATACGCAAATCGCGCAGATAATCAGAAACATTTTTCCCATACACTCCACGGAAATAGTTTTTCAGGCTTGTTTCACTAACGCCGAATTGCTGTGCAATCTGCTTCATGGGAATATGCTGTTTCAAATCAGCAGTTAATATCTGTTCTGCCTTTTTTGCAATTTCTACTTGTATGCTGGTATAGAAGGTGAGAGTTTTTTCCTGGACAACATTTCTTGCATCTAATAGCAGATGTAGCAACTCTAAGACACAAAGTTTCATGTGGAAAGGAGATGGTATTTCATAGAGCTGCCATAACCGCTCAAGAATTTTACCCATTTCGCTGCTGGCTTCTGCGATGTATGTATCCTTCTTTTCAAAATAGATTTCTGACAGTTGCGATAAGTTCAAATTGAAAAGATTATCCATATTGGAGTTGGCTTCTGTGAAAAAATCAGGGTCAAAATACATGGTGATACCGTGATAATACTTCGTAGGGAAATAAGATTCGCTTTGCGAGGTCTGCCTGCTGATGCAAAAATCTTTTTCTTTGAGATAAATATAAGAATTATCATCCAAAAGCATCTCAATCCGGCCACCTACACAATAATTAAATTGCATTGGGTGATACACAGCATTTTCTGCGATTTCTCCCGGCAAAGACCGAGCGTGAATATCAAAGAAAATCAGGTGCATGTATGGCAGAATATTAAAAAGGGTTGTTTTACTGATGCCCTCTGCCGAATTGATTGTAAATGACAAGCTATCTGACCCTTTTTGCAACTGCACATTCGATGAAACCAAATAGTTTTCAAGCATTTGATTTAATATTTCACCCATTACACCGCCCCTTTTCTTCTAAAGTATTCTTGCAGTATGAAATCGTCACAATTATTATCGTCTTGTTTTGATTGCTTGTCAAGTTGAAAACTCGTTGCTATATGGGGCTAAAATGCTGATATAGGGATAGAAGTACAGAAAGCAGGTATGTTATACTTCTTTGTGGTTAGCGAAGTCTAACCACAACAAAAGGTTAGGAGGACATTCTCATGAATGAAAAGAAACTAAAGGCAAGAGATTTCATCACCATTGGTATATTTACCGCAATCCTGTGGGTTGTGCAGATGGTTATCATGTATCTCGGATTTCTGTCCCCGTTTATCGTCGCCGGTTATGCGGTTCTCATCCCGATTGTCACTGGTATTCCGATGATGCTCTACTATGCGCGGATCGAGAAGTTTGGGATGCTTACAATAACATCGGTTATTGTTGCAATCCTGTTGTTTATCTTTGGTATGGGCTTTCTTGGCGCACCTATTTGTATTGCAGCAGGAGTGATTGCAGATTTGATTGCCAAGTCCGGGAAATATAAAAGCTGGAAAAAAACGTTATCAGCTGCGGCGTATTTAATCTTTGGGTTAGCGCAAGTTATCTCCCTCTCGTCCTCACGGCAGACTCTTATAAGCAAAGTCTGATTGAAGGCGGATTTGATGCCTCTTTTGCCGATACCCTGTTTACGCTCGTAACTCCCGCTACATATCCAGTCATTATTTTACTCTGCTTTGTGTGCGGAGTAATCGGTGCTTTTATTGGTAAGGCCGTTGTACGGAAGAACTTTGAAAAGGCGGGAATTGTATAAATGGAAAATGGATATAGAAAAAGCCTCAATATCCGCTTCCATCTTGATCCAAGAACAAAACTGCTTTTGCTGATTTTGTTTTCCGTTGTTGTAATGATTGATGTAACGGATGGCCCGGCTTATATTGTCCGGGCCGTCATGACCTACATTCCTGTGGTTCTGGTCTGCCTGGAAGGGAAACCCCATGTAGGCGCAAGATTTACTGTTCTTTTCATTTTGGCTACATGGCTTATGGAGATTACACAGGAAAACATCGGGGGCATAGCGGGCATGTTGATACTGTTTCTATGCTACATGATTACGCAGTTTGCACCAACGATGATTATGGTCTGGTACTGCATTTCAACAACAAAAATCAGTGAATTTATGGCTGCTATGAACCGTATGCGCCTGCCACAAGGACTTGCAATTTCTATTGCCGTAATGATGCGCTTTTTTCCTACATTGTCAGAGGAATACCGGTCGATCCGTGATGCTATGCGTATGAGAGGAATTACTTTTGGCGGCGGCAAGGTAACGAAAATGATTGAATATCGCTTAGTTCCTCTGCTGTTTTCCTGTATCAGTATCGGGGACGAGTTATCAGCGGCGGCAGTCACCAGAGGCCTTGGAGCCCCGGTAAAAAGGACGAATGTTTGTGAGATTGGATTCCAGAGCAAAGATTATGTGATAATTGCAGTAACTTTAGTGTTGTCAATTTTATATATTTACCTTTCGGTGTGAGTGGAAGTAGGATGATATGATTGAGATAAAAAATGTAACCTTTCATTATTCAGGATTAGACCAAGCGGGGCTTTGTGATTTTAATCTGTCTGTTACAGACGGAGAATGTATTCTTTTGTGCGGTGCATCAGGCTGTGGTAAAACAACTGTGACGAGGCTTATCAATGGTCTTATCCCCCATTTTTTCAAGGGCGAGCTTACCGGGGATGTTTATGTGAATGGATTAGACATCAAGCAGCAGGAACTTTATAATCTGGCCGGAATTGTCGGGTCTGTTTTCCAAAATCCCCGCAGCCAATTCTTTTCCGTAGACACGGACGGCGAAGTGGTCTTTGGGCCTGAAAATATCGGCTTGCCAAAGCCGGAAATTTTAACCAGAAAAAAGCAGGTAGTTCAGGAGTTAAATCTAAATGATCTTTTGGGACGCAGCCTTTTCGACTTATCTGGCGGTGAAAAACAAAAGATTGCCTGTGCATCGGTAGCGGCTCTCTTACCGGACATCATCATTTTGGATGAGCCATCCTCAAACTTGGATTGGGCGGCAATCCGCGATCTGCGTGATGCTATGCAGCTTTGGAAATCTCAAGGCAAGACGATCATCATTTCAGAACACCGCCTATGGTATCTGAAAGATATTATTGACCGGGCCGTTTATATGGAAAAAGGCCGTATCGTCAACGAATGGACAAGGCAGGAATTTTCTCAGCTTACAGAAAAGGAATTGAAATCCTATGAACTTCGGCCTGTTACATTGGAGGAACGTTATATCCGGCAATTCTCTAATGTTTCAAAGTCAGGCAATGAAAATCCCGCAGATCAGAGAAATCTGGAAACAGGCATTGACGGAGATGAACTGTTGTGCCTTACGGATTTCTATTTCACCTACACACCGCAAAAATATCTTTTTGTAAAGAAAAAGCTGACACCAGAAGATGAAGAAATTTGCGATTTACGGATACCACATCTTCAAATTGAAAAAGGGAAAATCGTCGGAGTGATTGGGGATAACGGCTCTGGAAAATCAACCTTTCTTCGCTGCTTATGCGGGTTAGAAAAGACCTGTATAGGGACTGTTGAAGTCTCAGGCAGAACATATCATGGGCGGCAGTTGACAAAGATTTGCTATATGGTTATGCAGGATGTAAACCATCAGCTATTTACAAACAGTGTTCTCTCCGAAGTGCTTCTGTCAATGGAACACCCTGATGAGAAGGCAGCCGAAAAAATTTTAGAAAGCCTTGATCTGGATGAATACAAGGAAAAACATCCAATGGCTTTGTCAGGAGGACAAAAGCAACGGGTAGCGATTGCATCTGCGATTGCAGCACAGGCGCAGATTTTACTTTTCGATGAGCCTACATCTGGACTGGATTACCGCCACATGCGTGAGGTAGCGGAACTTTTGAAAAGACTGGCGGCCGAAGGAAAGACTATATTTGTATCGACTCATGACCCGGAACTGATTGCTTTATGCTGTGATAAGATTATCCGAATCACTGAGGGGCGGGCGCAGGAAGTCGGCTAATATTTCAGAAGGAGGTTGATAAGTTGTGAAAGAACAAAAAAAGGGTTCTCCCCTCGGCACTCTTTGGAGCTGGGGGAAGGTTCATCACGGCAAATTTGTTTTCAGTATTATCTTGGCAATTCTCGGTGTGGCCTGCCAGATGATACCGTATTTTTGTGTTGTTAATGTCATTTCTAAAATGTTCGCAGGAGAGACTGCCTTTTCTGCATATCTGCCTGTATGTCTTGTGGCTTTGACCGGATATTGCGGGAAGGTGCTTTTTTCAAACCTGTCAACAGTAATTTCCCATAATGCGGCGTATAGTACGCTGCGGGATCTGCGGGAGCGTGTTGTGGAAAAACTCGCAAAGGTTCCAATGGGAACGATTTTGGACACCCCATCCGGCCACTATAAAAGCATTATTGTTGACCGGATAGAAGGTATGGAAGTGCCGTTTGCCCATCTCCTGCCGGAAATGACCTCAAATATGTTGGTGCCGCTGTTTATCATTGTGTACCTGTTCGTTTTGGATTGGCGGATGGCGCTCCTTTCCCTGGCAACCCTGTTTATCGGGTTGGTCATTATGTCCATCGGTATGCGGAACTATGCCACAGAAGGCGCAGGTGCAATGGCCGCCAGCAAGAAAATGGCCGACGCTGTTGTAGAGTATATCGGCGGTATTGAGGTAGTCAAAGCATTCAGCCAGTCGGCAGGTTCCTATGAGAAATATGCGGATGCTGTCCGGGGCAATGCAGATTACTACATAAAATGGATGGCTAACAGTCAGAAAACCATGTGTTCTTATAATGCAGTGATCCCATCCGTACTTTTAAGCGTTCTTCCAGGCGGTATGGTTCTTTGGCTTTCCGGCAGTTTGGAAACCGTGACCTTTATGGCGGCGGTTATCTTTTCCCTTGGACTTGTGGGGCCAATCATGGAGGCTTTTTCTTTCACCGGCTCTTTGGCTATGCTGGGAAAAAATACAGAGGAAATCGACAGTATCTTAAATGCCGAAGAACTTCACCATGCCAATAAGCCTGTTGCGTTTGGTGATTTAGAAATTGAACTCAAGAATGTATCTTTTTCTTATGATAAACAGCAGGAAGTTTTGCATGGCATAAATCTTTCCATCCGCCCAGGAACGATGACCGCCTTTGTGGGGCCTTCCGGTTCCGGCAAGTCTACGATTGCAAAACTAATTGCCGGGTATTGGGATGTTACCAGCGGCAGCATTACTTTGGGTGGTCATGAGCTGACAGAGGTTCCGTTGTCACAGCTTTCGGAACAAATTTCCTATGTATCCCAGGATAACTACCTGTTTAACCGCAGTATCCGTGAAAATATCCGTATGGGAAAACCTGGCGCATCTGATCAAGAAGTAGAAAAAGCAGCAATCCGAAGCGGCTGTGACAGCTTCATTCGTGGGCTGGATAAAGGTTATGAAACGATTGTCGGCAGCAGCGGTTCCCAGCTTTCCGGCGGCGAGCGCCAGCGAATTGCCATTGCCCGCGCTATGCTGAAAGACGCTCCCATCGTGATTTTAGACGAGGCAACAGCTTTCATTGATCCAGAGAATGAAGCAATCGTCCAGAAAGCAATTTCTGCATTAACTGCCGGAAAGACACTGATTGTAATTGCCCATCGGCTTTCTACAATCACAGGCGCAGATAACATTGTGGTAGTCAATGCAGGAAATATTGAAGCACAAGGCACCCATGAACAATTACTGGCTCATTGTCCGCTTTACAAGGATATGTGGCAGGCGCACATTGGTGCAAGAGATGAAGCGTAAGGAGGTGGTTTCATGCTTGGCACATTAAAGAAAATATTTGCATTTGCAGGCAATCGGAAAGGGCTTTTGAAAAAATCATTGTTCTTTTCCTTTCTTAACGGTATTTTTGCATCATTTCAGTTTGGCGCGCTCTACTTCATTGTAGACGCTTTAGCTTCGGATAACCACAGTCTTACTTCTGTATGGCTGGCGCTGGGTATGATGATGCTTTCCATCGCCGGACGGATTTTCTCATCCTTCTTTTCCATGAATGAGCAGACGGTAGTAGGTTATGGCATGGTAGCTGATAAGCGTATTTCGATTGGTGATCGCCTCCGCTATATTCCGATGGGCTACTTCAACAAGAATAATATCGGCACGATAACCGGCATTGTAACCACGACATTAGGGGATGTAGAAAGTTCAGCACCCGTAGCATTGGTCAACATGATCGGCGGATTTTTCAATTCCGTTGTTCTTATTCTGTTCCTGCTTCTTTTTAATTGGCAGCTTGGACTTGTCGCTCTGGTTGGGGTTGTCTGCTACCTGCTGGTGACAGAAGCGGCTACTCAAAAATCGACTTCCACAGCAGAAAAAAGGCAGAGCGCACAGCGGGGATTAGTAGAAGCTGTTTTGGAATACATCCAGGGCATGGGTGTGGTAAAATCCTTTGGCTTTGAAAAGGATAGTTCCCAATCTATTGCTGCTGCAATTCGGGATAGCAACAAAGGCAATTTGAAGCTGGTTTATGCAGTAGCTCCTTACATTGCGCTGCAACAGCTTATAGTGCGGATTTTTAGCACGATTTTACTGATACTGTCCATTTATCTTTATACTATCAACGCATTTTCTTTTGTGTATGGCATCCTTTTTGTTGTTCTGTCCTTCACTGTGTTCAACAATCTTGAAAGCGCTGGTAGTCAGATTACGATGTTGCAGATGCTGGCATCTTCGATTGATACCGCAAATTCTGTGGATAATACGCCAGTCATGGACGAAAAGGGTACAGATATTACGCCGCAGGACACAAATATTGTCTTTGATAATGTGGATTTTTCCTATTCAACTCGAAAGATTTTAGACCATGTTAGTTTTTCTATCCCTGAAAAAACGACTACGGCCATTGTCGGCCCTTCCGGGGCAGGAAAGACAACGATGT
>ENA-ORNK01002375-ORNK01002375.1-human-gut-metagenome-genome-assembly--contig:-NODE-2375-length-10384-cov-1.982961_pt1 | contig 10384 bp, 16 predicted proteins | sample MGYA00242115_ERZ509022 | MGnify/ENA primary metagenome ERZ509022 (study PRJEB26280, sample SAMEA2338690) | human gut metagenome | biome: human gut; feature: human-associated habitat; material: faeces...
TGCCCGGGTCCGCGTCCTCCGGTGCGGGCAGCTCCCCGGGCCGAAGGTCGAACTCCGGAAAGCTCAGCACGTCCGTAGAGGCGTCCACCTGCCGCATCTCCCGGTTGATTTCGTGAATGCCGCTGTCGTTCGTCAGCAGCACGTCCACCTCACAGGGAACGTCCACCCCCTCCGCCGCCAGGGCGGTGCGGATCACCTTGCGGATCAGGGCGCAGTTGCCCTCACTGGCGGCGCCGGGCACGTCGGCGGTGACGGGGATATAATGCCGCTTCGCCATCACTTCCGCCCCTTTCCGCCGTTTTTCGCGGTCTCGTACCGCTCATAGGCCTCCACAATCCGCTGAACCATCACATGGCGGACCACGTCGGCGTTGGTCAGCTCGCAGATGCCGATGCCCTCCACGTCCCGCAGGACCCGCATGGCCTCCTTCAAACCGGACGCCTTGCCGTCCGGCAGGTCAATCTGAGTGACGTCGCCGGTGATGATGATTTTGGAGCCGAAGCCCAGCCGGGTCAGGAACATCTTCATCTGCTCCCGGGAGGTGTTCTGGGCCTCGTCCAGGATGATGAAGCTGTCGTCCAGCGTCCGGCCCCGCATATAGGCCAGAGGGGCCACCTCAATGTTGCCCCGCTCCAAATACTTCTGATAGGTCTCCGCCCCCAGCATGTCGAAGAGGGCGTCGTACAGGGGCCGCAGATAGGGGTCCACCTTGGACTGGAGATCCCCAGGCAGGAAGCCCAGCCGCTCACCCGCCTCCACTGCGGGTCGGGTGAGGATGATGCGGTTGACCTCCTTGGCCCGGAAGGCCGCCACCGCGGCGGCCACCGCCAGATAGGTCTTACCGGTGCCCGCGGGGCCAATGCCAAGAGTTACCACATTGTCCCGGATAGCCTCCACATACTTTTTCTGCCCCAGGGTCTTGGCCTTGATAGGCTTGCCCTTGGCAGTGACGCACAGCACATCGCTGGCCAACTGGTGAATCTGGGCCTCACTGCCCTCCCGGACCAGTTGGATCACATAGCGCACGTTCTGCTCATTGATGGCTTCCCCTCTAGCGGCCAGCGTCATCAGGCTTTCCACCGTTCGGACGGCGCGCATGACACCCTCCGGGTCCTCACCGGATATCTTCAGCGCCGAGTCACGGCTGACTACGGTCACCCCCAGCTCCCGTTCGATGAGGCGGATATTCTCGTCAAAGGAGCCAAAAACGCTGATGGTCTCCTCCATTCGCTCCAGGCTGATGCTCTGTTCTGTCATTCCTACTTATCTCCTGTTTATGAGGAGGCCTGCTCCTCTGATTCGCCGTGCTCCTCTGGCGGGGCGGCACCTGGGACCTCTTTCCCGATTTCCTCCTGGCACTCGGCCTGGGCGGTGACCTTCAGCTGCCCATCCTCCACCTTGGCGGAAAATCGGATAGAATCTATCTGTCCGTCCTCCCCGATCAACCGCTCCAGACGGTCTTTCAGCTGTTCCTCCAGCAATCGCTGGGCCGCTTCCCGGTCTAGCTCCCTGCTCTCCAGCTCGTAGGCGCGATAACTCTCCTGGATCAATGAGATAGGAAGATCCCGCTCCCCCGGCAGGGTGAGTTGGCGCACTGTGGTTATTTTATCATAGAATGGCCAGGAAATGCTACTGTTTCCAAAAATTTCGATGCGGCGGTCTAAAAATTTCAGGGACCAGACCTTCCGATCCTCCCCCGTATATACTTTGGTGTTCGCCTCCAGGGGGATCTGTGCCGTCAGCGTCCGCCAAGTCCGGGCCCACACCCGTCCCCTGGCATGGGTCTGATAGTAGCGGGTGGGCAGGTCGCTGTACTTGGGAGGCTCCATGGTCACAGTGCCGGAGATAAGCACCTCTCCGGCCAACACGGTATCCCCCTCCTGAACTGCCGCATCCCCTTGCTCCGGCTCGATGTGGGTGACAATGCCATCCGCTTCGGCTACGATGTCAAAATATCCTTCCTCGTCTATCCGCTCCGGGGAGGCGACCGCCTCCCGCACGATGACCTCCAAGCGGGTGCCGTGGAGGTTGATCCCCACCCAGGACAGCTCCTCCATCTCCCGCAGGGTCTCCTGAGCCAGCTGCTGCCGGTCCAGGCCGGGGCCATAGACGCCGGGCCGGACGCCCAGCTGTCTCAGCTGGCTTAGGATAACGGCGGTAGGTACTCTCTCGTTTCCCTTGACCTCCACCGTCAATATGAATTGGGACAGGAAGGCTACGGCGCACAGGGACAGGGCGAGGCCCGTTAGGAAGGCATACCGGGTCCGGAAGCGGATGAGAAAGTCCGGCAGCCCCCGGCTGCCCTCCTGACTGACGTCGCAGCCTACTCTCTGGGCAAGCTCCCGGAGCTGTCTCAAGTGTCGGCGGCGGACTGTGAGGCGCAGAGTATGCTCATCCAGCCATTCTACGCCCCAGAATTCCACTCCGTTCTGGGCACAGAGGTTTATCAACCGTTCGGGGAACAGGCCGGTAACCCTCAGGTCGGCCATTCCCCGCAGAAAATTCATCAGCCGCTTCATCCCGATCCCCTCCTAGTCCAGCTCTATCTGGCGTATCTTCCCGGTGATGAGCAGTTCCAGCCCAGTCATGGCCCGCAGCTCCAGCCCCTCGCCCGCTATTTTTACAATAAACACGCCGCCGCTGACGTGGATCTCCTCCTTACCATAGGCCAGGATACCCCTGTGATTCTCCATTCTCAGTTCCCCGTCCCCCACCAACTCCAGTCGGGGCAGTCCTGCCAGGGCGTCAGCGGGCAGGTCCAGGGCCTCCGCTGTCCGCTCCAGCAGACCGGGTCGCCGTGGCTTTCTATCCATAAAAAATCACCTCTCCCCTATTTGTATGAGGGAAAGAGGTGAAACTTGTGGGAAACCTTTTCTTTATCCCAACGGCTTTGTGACGCTGGGCCATCCCCCCTCCTCCAGCTCCATGGACACCGTACCCCAGCAGAAATATTGAATGGTCCAGGAGGCTATGGACCCAGGTGGCCGTCTCTCCACCTGGACCCAGACGGGAACCAGCGGGAGTCTGTCGGAGTATAGTCCCCGGCTGTACTTTATCACCGCCGCCTGAAGGTCGGGTGGCAGGGGCTCAACTCCCTTATGGTACCGCAGGAGGGGGTGACCGCACAGAAGGGCAAGCATTAAAATGACCGCACCACCGGCGGCGGCCCAGCGTTTCCTCCATTTCACTCTTCTGACCAAAGGAATCCGACTGGCGGCCAGGGCCAGGAGGGCAGCCAGCAGGGCAGCAGCTCCCGCTTGAACCGTCCACGCCGTCAGGGTAACTATCAATTCCATAGATCAACCCACCTTTTAGGCTGTTCCGTCATCCTCCAGCCGGGGCGGATCTCCGCCCACTGTGCTGTATATCTCTCGACTTCCCCGGAAAATCGGCCCGCGGTATTCGTAGTAGTCGTACATGGGGTCCAGAAAAGAGCGGTCAACCTCTACCAGCAAGCAGCCCTCATGGGCTAGTATTCTCTCCCCTCCGCCATAAGTGACAAAGATCCCCCACAGGCCCCAGAACAGGCCGACACTGGACAGGACCATAGCACACAGCACCAGGACCGCCTGAGGAACACGTTTCTTCCAACCCCTGACGGCCACATACCAAATACAGGCCAGAAAGCTTACTATTGCCGTTAGACAGAGGATCAGAGCAGGACGGTTTCTCCACGCCAACCCCAACAGCTTATTTCCGCCCCACAGGAGAAGGAAGCTCCCCAGAGCAATTCCCGACAGCACCCAATAGCGCCGGTCCTTGCGGCGGATACTGTTCACACCATAGACTACCGCTGCCAGCAGAGCTATTGGAAAGGCTATATAGGCAGTGCCCATCATAAGCAGCTCGTCCATCTCTTCGCCTCTATCAGACTTTTACGGCAGAAAAGGCCAGACAAAGTGAATATAGAGGGGGATCCCCACAACGGTCACCAGACAGAAAGTCAACAACAGTCCAAGCAGCACACGGCCGATATTCTCTTTCATCTCTTCTCCATCCTTTCCCTATTCATTCACTTCATAGTATTCTCCGTGGTACAGGTCATGGTCCCCCAGTCCTTCAGGGTAAGGAAAAGCCGCTCCCCCTGAAACTCCAAATAGCTGCGGGCCAACTCCCGCTGCCAGCAGTCAAAGAGAACAACAACGCATTCCCCCGTCCCAGCCAGCTCCAGGCCGTAACTCTCTCCACACTCTAGCAGCCCGCTCCCATCCTCACTGGAAACCGACTGTGTCTGGCTGCCTTCCGTCACAGAGATCCCATCGATCACTGCGGAGCTTTCATTTACCACTACAAGGTCGGCCTTCTCTCCGCCGCAGCCGGACAGCCAGAAGCCGACCAGGGAGCAGCTGGAGAGAGTCCCCACAAGGGATAGAGTCAGGAGCGCGGTCATTATCTGTTTTCTCATTTCTTTTCTCCTCTGTTCAGTCCTCTGTCCTCAGTGTCAACACCACCACCTCCGGCCTGTTTAAGAACCTGAATGGAAAGGTGCTGTTGCCCAGTCCCCGGGACACCACCAAAGTGGTGTCCTCCACTTCATAGAGCCCTTTGGTCAGTTTGGGCAGGAATCCCTGCCCCGGCGCATAGAGGCCGCCCACAAAAGGCAGCCGTATCTGACCGCCGTGGGCGTGGCCGGAAAATACAAGGTCCGCTCCGGCCCTGGCGTAGTCGGAAATAAATTGGGGCTCGTGGGCCAGCAGGATGGATAATCCATCCGGAACATCCTCCATCAGCCAATCTACCGTTCCATCCCGCAGGCTTTCGTCTGACAGCCCAGCCAGCACCAGGCAGCTCTCCCCCACCGGAAGAACGGCGCATCGGTCCTCCAGCACCACGACTCCGGCCTCGGTCATCCCCTCCAGCAGCTCCGTCCGCTCTCTGTCTGCAATCGACCACTCGTGGTTACCGGTGATATAGTAGGTAGGCGCCAGCTCTGACGTCCCCTTTGCCAGCTCCAGAGCTGGGATCAGGTCCGTTCGGTTCCGATCCACCAGATCTCCTGTCATCAGGACCAGGTCCGGCTCCAGCTCCTCCACTAACTTCAGCAGCCGGCGCTGGCCATCCCCAAAGCGGTGGTTGTGCAGATCGGAGAGCTGGACGATGGTATATCCGTCCAACTCCCGCGGGACCTTCGTGGACGTAAACTCGTACCGGCTCACCGTCAGGCCGTTGTTCTGCCACCAGAAAAAGGCCGCCAAAAGCGCCAAAGCAACCCCAATCGCAACCATCTGTTTCCAGCGCCCTTCCCTTGTCTTCAACGCTTTTTCCTCCAAAATCCTAGAAGTCTGTTTCCAGTACATACAGCCTTCCCTGTTCCGTATCCATCAGAGCAAAGGTGCAGTTTTGCAGCACCGGGTTAAACTCACACTTTTTTCCATATTGCTCCTGAAACCTGTCCCGGTAAAACCAGAAGCCCCGTGGCTCCTCCGGCAGAGGGGGTATCTGTTCGCCGTTTTGCCGCCATGCCGCCCGGAACTGCTCCCACAGCTCCGGCTCTATGGGGCTCTCCCTCCAGCGCTGGGAGATATCGTCAATCAGCCCCTCCGCCTTATCGGGATCTGAACACTCCACCACAACTGTGAGCACCCCGTCGCCGTGGAATCCTCCGTGGCTGTCTTCATAGGTAATTGCCGCTCCTGCAGGCAGGTCGATCCCCAGTTGTTTTTCCAGATGTCTCTCCATTCCGGAGCCGCCCAGCCCCAGCTCCCCCAGAAGAACGCCGCACAGCAGCACCGCCAGCGGTAAAATGATTAAAAGCCGTTTCATATTGCCTCCAAATTTTCCTTCCATCCGGTCTTGAAACCCTCCTTTCCCCATAGGTCCAGCCGTGCTTTTTCAGGCCTCAGTCCACATAGATCCTGCTCTCCGTTACAGCCCCGTCCTCCAGATAGACAAACAGGTAGCCCCATCCCAACCCGTAGCTCCCGATGGGATAGGCCAAAAGCTCCCGCGCCTCCGGGCCGCCGGGGGTCAGCCTCTCCTCCCGCTGGTCCCCATCGGTGTCCGGTCCCAGCAGGGACACCACCTCTTCCTGGGACATCCCCTTCAAGCCGCCGTACTGAGTCAGCAGGTCGTCTACAATGTGGTGGCGCTCACCGGGCCGGGCTGCCCATCGCTCTGGAGTAAATTGACTCCGCTGCCACCACCAACCCAGAAATATCAGGGCCAGCGCCAGAAATAGCGCCAGCTTTTTGTGCCTTTTGATCCAGCTCATGGCTCCCCCTCCCCGTCAGGGACAAACTCCAGAATGTCCCCCGGCTGGCAGTCCAGGGCGGCACAGATGGCCTCCAGCGTAGAAAAACGGATGGCCCTCGCCTTGTTGTTCTTTAAAATGGACAGGTTCGCCATCGTGATATCCACCCGCTGGGCCAGCTCCCCCAGGGACATCTTTCTTCTGGCCATCATCACATCTAAATTGACTACAATCTTCACAGACCCGCCCCCTCAAATTGTCAGGTCCTGGTCCTCCTTCAGCTCCGCCGCCTGGCGAAACAGGGCGGACATAACCAGGAACAGCAGCCCGCCCATCAGGAAGATGGGGATGAACAGGGTGTTATAGGTATAAATAGGAGCCGTGTTTTTCAACCATATCAGCCCCCCGATCAGCCGCACCGCCGCCATCCCGGTGATAATCCAGCAGCAGACCGCCGCCCGCCTCATACTGCGGGCGTTGGCCATCTGGAACGGCATTCCCTCCAGAACGGTATTGAGTATCCCTTTGGCTTGCTTGAGAATCACAAAGCAGCACACACCGCAAATCAGCAAAAAAAGGGTGTACAGGGCGCAGACCGTATCCTGCCAGACCTCTCCCCAGCCGGCCAGAGCCACAAAAATTATGGGAATCACTATGTCGTCCTCGCCATACGGCTGAATCCGAAGCAGATGGAGCACCCGCTCTTCCAGAAACAGATGCAGCTCGTCCGCTGAAGTCACCAGCCAAGGTACGAACAACAGCGCAATTACATTCAGCACCATCATGCCAACGACCAGCATTTTCAGAACGCCTGCCAGCTTCTGTACCCCTGTCTTTTCCATGGAAGATTCCCCCTTTGCTACCCTAGCCTAGCACGCCAAAAACCGATTGTCAATATATTTTTATTGTTTTTCGATAAATTTTAAAGTTTAAATGTCCGGCACAGTACCGTGCCGGACCCTCATCCCGCGGTTTCAAGTGCACCGCTGTATTTTTTCAGTTCCTGCCGCCGCCGTCGCCAGTCCGGCATGAGTGTATCCATCCGGGCATAAAAGCCGGGGCCGTGATCGTGGTGAAGAAAGTGGACCAGCTCATGAAGCGCCACATAGTCCCTCAGCCCTTCTGGGCACCGGGCCAGAGCCACATTCAGGGTGATATACCCCTGGCTCCAGTGGCAGTTGCCCCACTGGCTTCTCATCTTCCGCAGCTTCAACAGAGGGCGTGCCACTCCAAGTCCCTCTACCAGAGGATAAACCCGGCCAACAGCATCTTCCAGCAAACGGAGGCACTCTTCTCTATCAGGGCCAGGGAGCAAAGGAACAGTTCGATCCGCCATACGAGCTCGCACATCCATAATCCAGCCGCCCTTTTGAGCAATCAGGTGGTCAGCCTGCTCCAGAGGACAGTGTGTGGGGATGGATAAAACTACCGTGCCATCTCGCCGAATGTGAAGATTCAAGTTTTTTACCCGCTTCTTCACCAGAAGGTATGTAATTGGACCCAAAGGCGTGTCCACCACCCGGTATCGCTCCATTGAGTTCCCTCCCTTTTCACTTGCACTGGCATAGAATCAGAATAGGCCCAGCACCTGTGGTGAAGGGCCTATTTTTATTCTATCAGGGCCTGGAAGAAAAAGCAAGGCGGCCAGCTCATACGCTGTTCTGCCCGTTTCTTTACTCGGTAATACCCAGTTGAGCTCTGGCGTTGACCAGCCAAGCCGGTTCTTTCTCACCACTGCCAGTCATGCTGTCATACACCTCAGCAGCACTCATGCCATCGGCGGCCTCCCATCCAGCCGCAACGCTCAGGCTCACCTCCCACTACGACGACAGTACGGTTTCCCTCGTCGTCCTCTGAGCTATAAATATATGGAGTGCTCTCGTTGATCCGGTCTGTAATGTCTATATGCTGGCCATCAGCTACAAACCACAGCCTGCCAGCCTCCCAAGACACCACAAGAGGGGTACCCGCCTCGTCATACCCTGTGGATAGCGAGATACTCGCATAGTTTTCTCCAATACTTAACTGGCCGCCGGACATCAGGGTATAGATCTGCTCTCCGTAGGCCCAGCCCACCAGCGCCAAACAGGCCGCAAGTGCCGCGGCAACCAACCCGGTCCGCCGCGCTGTATGGCGTTTTCCCTGTACAGCAGTTATCACTCTTTTCTTAATCAGATCCACATCCACTTCGTGTTCCTCCTCCGGTATAAACTCCGTATCCGTGTATTGCTCCATAAGCTCAGAAATCTCAATTTTCCATTGGTTCATAACCAACCTCCTGTAAAAATGTCTTCAACCTCTCTCTGCCCCGACGCAGCCTCGTCTTGGCGGTAGACAAGTTGAGTTCCATCTCTTCCGCCGCTCTTGCCACCGTCTGGCCATAGTAGTAGTGACGCACAAATAGTTCCCGGTCCTGCTGGTCCAAGCTGCCAAGAGCCAGGGCTAGTGTTGACCGCAGCTCCCTGTACTCCGCTTCACTCTGGGGGAGGTCCGACTGCAGTAGTAGGATATCCTCCTCTAGGGGCAGGTCCTCTCGATGACCTCGCCGGCGGTTGAACGCCCGGTTTCGTGCTACTGTGGACAGCCACCCCTTCACCTGCCCTGGCCGGAGCTTTTTCCGGTTGTCCCAGGCGGCCAGAAACACGTCGCCCGCCAGTTCCTCCCATTCTTCTGGGTGGCCGGGTAGAATACGGGCCGCCACCCCACAGACATAGGGAGCATAGCAGTCTATCAGGGCCTCCAGCGCGGCTGGGTCTCCCCGGTTCAGTCTGAGCACGATCTCTTCCTCCAGAATATTTCCCCCCTCCTTTCTGTTGAAACGCGCTTCAACTATCATAACACCGCAGGGTCTGGTTTGGTTTCATCTCCACCCCTCGATTTGAAACATTTTTTTCAGGACAGGCATCCTTCTCCCCTTTCAGCCATATGCTTTGTTCCGGGAGGTGATAGTTTTGGGTCGGATTTTGGGCAAGCAAAGGTACAGGGACATTCTGCTCGGTCTGGGGCTGCTCCTTTCCGCCGCCGCCCTTGTGGTATGGCCACAGCAGTCCATGGGGGCCATGAAGGATGGACTGAAGCTGTGCGCCAATGTCATCGTCCCCTCCTTGTTTCCATTCTTCGTTTTGTCCTCCTTAGTAGTAGAACTTGGAATGTCCCGCTATCTTGGCAGGCTTCTGGAGCCGGTCATGGCCCCTCTGTTTCGGGTCAATGGCAGTTGCGCTACCGCCCTAGCCCTGGGGTTTGTGGGCGGCTACCCTGTGGGGGCCAGAACAGCCATCAGCCTGTATGAGAATGGCCAGTGCTCCAAAACGGAGGCGGAACGAATGCTGGCCTTCTGCAACAACTGCGGTCCGGCCTTTATTCTGGGAGTGGTGGGCACTGGGATCTTTGGCAGCGGCCGAGCGGGACTCATGCTCTATTTCGCGCATCTGGCCGCCTCCCTTCTCATTGGGTTACTCTTCCGGTTCTACCGGCCGGAGGAGGGCCCCCGCCGTTGGAGGCAGGCTGGGCCACAATTTCAGGCCACCAGTTTTCCCGCCGCCTTTACCCGTTCTGTCACCGGGGCACTTCAGTCCACCCTCAACATCTGCGCTTTCATCCTTTTCTTTACGGTTGCCATTCGTATCTTCACCTTTTCCGGTCTTATGTCTACCTCATCCGCTCTTCTGTCCACCCTTCTCTCCCCCTTTGGCCTGTCCCAACAGTGGGCCCAGAAGCTGCTCACTGGACTGCTGGAGATGTCCTCCGGTGTGTCCTCCCTCACGGAGGGGGCCCTGACCGGCCGGCTATCCATGGCCGCCTTCATGCTGGGCTGGGCAGGAGTGTCTGTCCACTGCCAGGTCATGGCCTTTCTGGGGGACAGCGGCCTGTCCCTGCGCACCTATGTGGCCGGGAAGCTGCTCCACGGCGCTCTGTCCGCCGCCCTCATAGGCGGGCTGCTCTGGTTCTTTCCCCAGGAAATATCCGTCGCCTCCTACCTAGTGGAACAGACCGAGGCCATTGCTACCCTGGACTTCCACCGTGCTCTCACCATTTCGGCCGCCTGGGCCTGGGGGATGTGGCTGGTCTTTTTTGCCCTGGCTCTGTATGTGCTAAAAAAAAGCAGTGGAAAAAGGGGAAGATCTGTATTATAATATGGGAAAGATGAAAAAAGGAGCGCCCCGCCATGAATTTGTTTCAAAAGAAAATCGAGCC
>ENA-ORNK01002376-ORNK01002376.1-human-gut-metagenome-genome-assembly--contig:-NODE-2376-length-10372-cov-5.445575_pt1 | contig 10372 bp, 8 predicted proteins | sample MGYA00242115_ERZ509022 | MGnify/ENA primary metagenome ERZ509022 (study PRJEB26280, sample SAMEA2338690) | human gut metagenome | biome: human gut; feature: human-associated habitat; material: faeces...
TTGATGCTGATGGCGATGTTTGAGCAGCCGACACTCAAAGATACGATTCAGGTGTTGACGGAGATCCAGCCGCTTGTGGCAGAGGATGCAGAGATGGCTGCACTGGTTCAGCAGACCATCCCGAAGATGCAACGGTTGACTGAGCCGCAGTTCAAGGGGCTGGAACTGGAGTGGTATAAACCTGATGAACCGAATCAGAAAGTAGAAAGGGTGGCAGATGAATAAACAGATCAGAGTTTTCCAAATCAAGGAGATTCATCATAAGCAAAGGGCAAAATCTTATGCACAGCAGATAGAGGATGGTTTTTTGATTCATCATCAGAATTACCAAAGTGCTTATAAGGGGCAGGTAGGACCGAGTGAAACACCAGTTACAGTTCGGGGGCGTCTGGAAGAACAAAGGCCAAATACATTTATCGGCCGTCCGTTCGGAGTCAGTGATGTTATGGTATGGGATGAAGAAGAAAAGCGAAAATTCTTCTATGTCGATAAAGACGAGTTGGTTGAGTTTGGCGGTTTTACGGATATAGACTCTGCCGGAAATGTTGTTGCCCTCATGGTTCCCAATTACCAGGTTGATGGAAAAACAGGAACGTGGCTCCCGTATGATAGTGAAGTTGTAGAGGGTGTCTGCTTCTTTATGATGCGGAATGAGCAACGCAGAGATGCTGTTTCTCCAATCGTGGTAGACAGTAAAGGTGTATTTGTGACAGAGGCACCGAATGGCTTTGAAAATGTTCGGGCCACTATTACAGAATATGTTCGCCGCGCTGAAAGGAAACAGCAGGATGTGACAGAACATGAAAAGTGCCTGACGAATGGAACGTATGAACGGGCGCGGGAGTCTGGCACAGAGCAGAACTACAATATGATTGATGGTTGCGTCAACAACAATCCGAGAAAGCCGCGTGTCATAGGCAACAGAGTCTCAGTGCTGGATCGGCTGCATATCAAACTGGAAGAGCGAAAGCAGAAAGAACAGGGACAGCAGCAACAGCAGGAGAGAACCCTTAAAAATTAAAAAGTATTTTCCGTAAAGCAAGCCAGCCACAGGACTTTCAGAGTGAAGTCTTGTGGCTGGCTCTTTTTATGCAGTTATTTAAAGAGATGGTTCGTGATTGCGTTTAGGCTGTGTACGGCTGTGCTGCTGTGTATGTTCTGTTTCAAGAATCATATCAACATTCTGACAAGCAGTTTGCAGTTCGTGATAGTAGTCTTTGAAATAGGTATAGCTTTCGTACCGTGCAGTTCGTATAGATAGCAGTTTTTCTTTCTCAGCCCGCAAATCCTTCATAGTGGGAATCGTGCCATCCGGGGAACTGCGTTTTAAGAATTGAGCGGCTTCCTCATATTTGGCGATTTCATCTTGATGCTCAGAACGATAAATCTTCTTATTGTTGGCCTGTAAAAATTCTTTATATGTGTTTTTGGTAGAAAGATACTGCCCCAGATAGTGAATCTGTTCATTCAACCGTTTCAAATCGGCATCCGTGGACTTTGCGGTATTACGGGCATCTGACATTTTAGCGGAGAGTTCATCCCGCGCTTTTTTCAATTCGTCATAGCTGTCATAGCCGTGTTGCTGTATATAGACGATGGTATTTGCCATTTGTTGCAAATTGGAAATCTTGACTTTCTGTGCATAGGCGCGGTTCTGCTGGGCCTTTACGCAGTCCTGCAAATTCACAACCAAACGAAGATTCGATTTGATATAGAGAACGGCAATGGGGTCGGCAACACTCCATTGCTGTTTTTCTTTTTCAGCGGCTAGAGCATTGCTTTCAAAAAGCATCAGAAGATGATTGCGGTCAAAACTGGTTCCCAGTGTTCGGGCAGAAATGTATTTCTCTCTGTTCGGCAGAAGATAGCTGAATCGCCCACGGTGATCTTTGACAGAAATACCGGATTCGGCTTGAAGCTGTCGGCTGAATTCTTCAAATGATTTTGCTCGCTTTGCCGCCGCAGTAATGGCATCCCGCAGTTTACCCTTTTCGGTTTGAAATTTGGTTCGCATGGGTGTGAAGCCTTCTGCAACAAGTTCAGCGTTCAATTTGTCCAGATTGATCTGCCCGCGCTGTTTAGCATAATACTCCTGCTGCGTGATTTTGTTGACAGATGGGGAAAGCAAATCGACCTGATTGAGATTTTCTCTCATGCAGATGTTCATAAGAGACTGCTGTAAATGCTTTAAGTAATCTTTTGTCAGGTGGTGCTTGTAGCCAGCTTTACAGTCGATGGGACGTTCCATAAAGTTTTTTTGCGGAACATCCAGCTTTCGCAAACTGTTGATTACGATATGTACATGGATATTGCCGCTGCCGTTATGCCCGTCCATGTGGGTACAGACCAATGCCTGATGGCCAGGAAAATTTGTTTCTACATATTCCATGCCGATGGCCTGCGCTCGTTCTCCTGTGAGTCCGCATTCATCTTTATCCGCAGGATCGAAGCTGATGAGATAATGATGTGTCTTGATTTCATCATAATTCTGATTTTTATGGTACTGTGCATTGAGCATTTCACACTCTACATCAAAAAGTTCCGGTTCACAATTTATGCCATCCAGCAGAATATCCCGGCGGAGCACCCAGTTTCCATTTGCATCCAGCAGAGGTTTCTTCAAGACCTCATCGTGCTCATATTTCAAATAGTCGAGTGCCGCACCGTAGTCTGCGCTTTTACCTGCGACGTGTTTTAAGATTGCCACGATAATCACCTGCCAATTCAGCAATATCTTTCCGCATGGAGCGGAGGTCGGTCATGCAACGATTGATCTCTTCCAACATAGCGCGAGATTGGATACCACCGCTGTTAAAGAAGGCTGCAATCTGGTTCAGATTGTTTCCGATATGAGAGAGCTGCCTTGCAAAATCCCGCAGTTCTGCAATGTCGGCAACGATGTTGTAATGAACGTGAAGTTTTTCGGTTATGGCCTGTTTCCTTACATAAACGGCAACGGGATAGCCAGCCTGTTCAGCAGAACACGAAACCAGTGCGTACTCCACATCGGTAAAACGAACCATTACATTCTTAGTCCGTTTGATGCTTTCATCCTTTTTGGGGCGAGCCATAGTGTGATCCTCCTGCATTTTATAGTTGCGAAGCAACTCCCGATAAGCCGTAGGCGTTCGGCTGCGAACACATTCATGTGGAGCCAGATAGCCAAAATCCAAGATTTTGTGCGTACCGTGGGAATGGGGAACGGAATCCCCATCAAGATTGCCGGGAACGAAAAATCACGAAAGTGAGTTTTGAGTTACTATGGGCGAATCTTGCGCTAAGAGAGAAAAGCCCCAGACTTCTGCCGTAATCCGAAGGCTTACCCTAAAAAGATGCTTCTATAAATAGGAATCCGCAGCCTTTATTTGGAATACACTTTCCAGATTTTTTTTGAATTTCTTTCAAAAACTGTATTCCAAAATGCCCTTCTGGATTCCTATTAGTAAAGGGGGATTGATCCGATGAAGCAGAAAGAGCGACTGGACGAAAAAGTGAAGCAGGAGCGAACGGAGCCTGACCATCACAGAAAAATCATTATTAAGGGCATCACCGTGTATGAATCGTTCCGACCAGAAGGCAGTGAACTGTGGGACTGCCTCTTGCAGAGTATGGGGAAACACTGAAAAAAAGATTTTTTAAAATTGTGCGCTACAGCTTGATTTTCGTGCCGCAGCTTGGTAGAATACAGACGGGTTAAGTAAATATGTGCAATCAAAAGCCATTAACTTTCTGGATTTTACCATGCGAATTGCGTGGAGACGGGAGGTTTAATGGCTTTGTTTTATTATAAGGAAAAAAAGAATAAGGGCATACGAGCAGCGGCCTATCTGAGATTGTCTATCGAGGACGGAGATAAGGCTGAAAGCAACAGCATCGGAAACCAGAGAGAATTGATTCAGAATTTCGTTGCAGAACGACCAGAACTGCATTTGGTAGGAGAATATGCAGATGATGGTTACACGGGAACTAATTTTGAGCGACCAGGCTTTACGCAGATGATGGAGGACATCAAATCCGGCAAAATCAACTGCATCATAGTCAAGGACTTGTCTCGACTTGGCCGTAACTACATTGAGATGGGAAAGTATCTGGAACAGATTTTCCCAATGATGGGGATTCGGTTCATCGCCATCAATGATAACTACGATAACGCGAACACTGAGAGCAGTGATTCAGATAGCATCGTGGTTCCCTTCAAAAATCTGCTGAACGATTCCTACTGCAGGGACATTTCCATTAAGGTTCGGAGCCAGTTGGACATTAAGCGGCGCAAGGGAGAGTTCATCGGCGGGTATGCAATGTACGGTTACTGCAAAGATGAACGGAACAAAAGCCGGTTGGTGGTGGATGAGTATGCAGCAGATGTTGTTCGTTCTATCTATCGCAGAAAATTGGAAGGCATGAGCGCAAAGGTTATTGCGGAACAGCTGAACAGCGAGGGGGTTCTGGCTCCCAGTGAGTACAAGCGTCTATGTGGATTGAATTATCACAGCGGCTTCAAGGCCGGAACTCATGCAAAGTGGCAGGCGATTCAGGTACTTCGAATTTTGAAGAATGAAGTTTACACCGGAACGATGGTGCAGGGTAAACGGCAGAAAATTAATTACAAGATTAAGAAAATCCGTGACGTAGAAGAATCCGGCTGGATCAAAGTTCCCAATATGCACGAGGCCATCATTCCACAGAAATTGTTTGACACCGTGCAGGAAGTTTTGAAGCTGGACACCTGTGCATCGAAAGGACAGCAGACAGTCAATCTCTTTTCAGGTATGGTTCGGTGCGGGGGCTGCGGACAGAATATGGTGCGGCGCACTGTATCAAAAAATGGAAAGAAGTATGTTTATCTGCACTGTATCACAAATCATAACGGCCTGGGCTGTTCTTCACACCTCATCAGCGAAAGTAAATTAGCAGAAGTGGTGCTGGCTGCGTTGCAGGGAAAGATTCAGCAAATCAGTGGACTGGAACAGCGGCTAGATGAAATCAACGAGATTCCCAAAAATCAACGCAGGTTAAAATCGGTAGAAGAGCACATGAAAATGCTGGAACAGGAAGAACAGAAATACCAGACCCTGCGCCGTCAGCTTTACGAAGATATGAGTAACGGCATTGTCAGTAAGGATGAGTATAAAGAGTTCAGCCGTTCCTTTAACGAAAAAGTCGAAAATATCCGTAAGGCAAAAACGGAAATGAACCGTCAGCTGGATAGCCTGAACAATCTGGATGTGGAACATTTGCCGTGGATCGAAGATTTTAAATCCTATCAAAACTTAACGAGTCTGAATCGTCGTGTCCTGGTAGAACTGGTGGAAAGCATTACAGTCTATGATAAAGAGCACATTCACATCCAATATCGCTTCGACCAGGAAATCCGCAATGTACTGGAATATTGCAACAGTGTTCCGACAACGGAAACGGAGGGGAGTACAGTATGAAATGTGTAAGCTATACTCGGACGATGCCTTGGAAAAACCATACAGGTGAACTGACGATTGCCGACCAGAATCAGCGTATTGCAGAATACCTGGCTGAACATAAAGAGTTCGATTTACAGAAAAAGTATTCTGACCGTAAAAGTGTAGAAAACGCAAGTGTGGCATTTGACAAAATGATTGATGACGGAGTGGGGCGAAAATTTGACTGCATCATTGTAGCATCTATGTATTACTGTGGGCCTGGCTTCCCGGCGGCGCGTCATGCAATCAAGGAAACTCTCTATGAGACAGGCGTGGATCTGATCGTTCTGGAAGAAGGACTGGATACCAGAACTGCCAGTCGAAAAGAGGTTGAGGACTATTTTGAGGAGAAACGCTGCGAGATGCACGCAGAAATCATGTTTGCATGGAGGAAGAAGCAGGGCGCAGGATTCCGGCTGACCAATTCCGTTCCGTATGGTTATATCCGCAGGAATGGTGAAAGCAACATGGTAAAGGATGAAGAGGTTGCTCCGTATCTGAGCGAAGCTTTTTCCAGATATGCATCGGGACAGAAGATGGGCGATATTGCAAAATGGTTGAATGAACAGAATGTCGAACCACCGATGAGGCACAAAAAAAGAATTCAGGGAAAACCATATGAGGGAGAATCTGATCTGTGGACATCGGATAATCTGAGGGGATTGTTCAGAAATCCAACATATACGGGTGCAACGGCAAACGGAAGCCGTCAGATTATTGCAGAGAACTGCCATGAGCCGTACATGACAAAAGAACAGTTTTATGCGCTTCCTTGCAATATGCAGCAGAGTGAAAACAAAATATCAACTCGGAAAAAATATAAAAAACCGAATCCTCTTGCAAAGCGCATCATTTGTACCTGTGGACGTCCACTTTATTGGCATAAGGATAAGAAAACGGGAGAAGAACTATTCTATTGCAGCTACTGCCGTGCTCATAAGGAGAATGGAAAGGAATTGAAAGCTCCGGCTGCATCTGTATATAAAAAGGTGATAGATGCTATGGAGAGAGAACATCGGGAAGAAGAAAAGATGTACTCCGCAATTCAGCAGGGAGCTGGCAGAAAAGCAATTGAAGCAGTAAGAGCTGATAGTTCGATGCAGATGAAGACCATTCTGGCTGAACTTAATATGGAACAGTTTCGCCGTGTACCGTTGTATGAAAGCTATATGGCTGATGAAATCACGGAAGAACAATATCAGGCTGAAGTGCTGGATTATGAAGAAGCCCATCGAAAGCTGAATGAACAGCTTACAACAATCATGGAAAATACAATGGTATGGGAACGGGCATTGAGTTTGCGAAATCCGTGGATTCAGCAGATGGAACAATATAAGACCCCAGAGGCACTGGATCGTAATTTTGTGAAAAAGTACATTGAACAGGTCGTGGTTACATTTTTAGGCGATAGACAGGCAGAAATCAGTCTAACGATGAAAACAGAGGAATGGAAGCAGATGCTTGAACGGATAGAATTGGAGGGTACAGACGATGGCACGAAAAAGTAGAAAGAATTTGCTCCAACCGGAACAGGCAACGGTTTCAGTGCAGTTCCCGGAATTGGATGAAGAAAAGATACCAACTGCAATCTATGGACGGCTTTCGGTGGAAGATGATGAAGATAACGAAAGCATGGAAACACAGATTGCACTGGTGCAGGATTTTATTAACCGTAGCAGTGAATTAAATTATGTAGATACGTATTTTGACAATGGATTTACAGGAACAAATTTCAAGCGCCCGGCCTTTACCCGTTTGATGAACGATGTGCGGCAGAAAAAAATCAAGTGTATCGTTGTAAAAGACCTATCGCGTTTTGGCCGTAACTATCTGGAAGCGGGATACTATATTGAAACCGTATTTCCATTTCTAGGTGTTCGCTTGATTGCTGTCACCGATCATTTTGATAGTACGCGCAAAGAGGATATGGAAAGCCTGGCTCTCCCGATTCGGAATATGGTCAACACCATGTATGCGAAAGACATTTCCAAAAAGGTGTGGACTTCCCTGCAGCGTAAAAAAGAAGCCGGCTATGCAGTCGGAAGTGATGCTCCGTTTGGATATATTCGGAATCCAGTGACAAAACGAAATGAGATTGACCCGGAAACAGCCTTTTATGTACAGTTGATTTTCCAGTGGGTACTGATGGGCGTAGCGATTTTTGAAATCGCCAGACGGTTGACTCTGCTGAAGGTTCCAACCCCACGGGAGTGGCATCGGAAAATTGTTGAGGGAAAGGAAGTTGTTACTTATAAAAAATGGGGCGAAACCTCGGTACGGCATATGCTGGCAAATCAAACCTATGTGGGAGATACCATCAACAATAAAAGTACACAGAGATTTTTTGCTGGGCAGGACAAACGTGACTTGTCGAAAGAGCAGTGGTATGTGGCAAAAAATACACATCCAGCCATCATTGCAAGGGATGATTTTGAAAAGGTGCAGGATATTCTGGCGAAGAATCAGAAAGTATACAAAGAAATAAGAGCAGAATCAGAACAGATTCGCACGGAGTATCAGAATGACCTTGCCGGAATGGTGTTCTGTGCAGACTGCGGCAGATCGATGGATTTTGATAGGCTTCCGCATGGAGCAGAAGAAAGTAAAAAGGTTTGTTACTATATTTGCAGAGCAAGGCAGGCGGATGATAAGTGCATCGGACACCAGATTACGGAAAAGTTGTTGAAAGCTCTGGTAATGGATCAGCTGCATCTGTTTACTGTTCGGCTTAGTGATAAGCGCAAAGTTCTGGAAGAGCTGCGAAAAATCGAAGATATGCAGAATCCTGTCTACCGTGCAAAAAGTGAGATTATGAGCCTGACGGATAAAGTTAGCCAGATGGCAAAGAAAAGAGAACAGCTTTATGCAGATTATGTGGCAGGCGTGGTGGATTCTGAAGATTATCAATTGATTCGGGAAGATTATTCCAAACAGTATGACGGCCTGCGAGCAGCACTGCAGAGAGCAGAAGCCAAAAAGGTGGAAGTAGAACAACAGATCAGAGAATATCTGAATATGACTTCCAACTTGGAAGAGCATCTGGATGACTTTGGATTTGATGCTCAGCTGGTAAAATCCCTTGTGCAGAGAATCGAAGTGAGTGCAGATAAGCGGATTCGCATTGTATTTGGATTTCAAGATGTGTTTGCGGACCTTGGAAAGGAGAGTGCGGGAAAATGATTGCAGCGTATCAGCGCATTTCAAGGGCAGACGGTGATTTGGGTAAAGATGGAAAAGACAAGAGCAACAGCATCAAAAACCAGAAAGAACTGATCCAGCGGTATATTTCCCACAAAGAGAGTCTGCAAAATCTGCCTGTGATGGATTTTGTGGATGATGGTTACACAGGCAGCAATTTCGACAGACCGGGCTTTCAGAAAATGATGGATGGTGTGCGCAGTGGCGAGATTGATACCATTATCGTAAAAGACCTGTCTCGTTTTGGACGCGATTACATTGGTGTGGGCGAATACATGGAGCAGATTTTTCCACTACTGGGTGTCAGGCTCATCTCCATCAATGACAACTATGACAGCAGCAATTATAATGGTACAACCTTGGGGATGGATTTGGTTGTCAGCAACCTGGTAAACACCATGTACTGCCGAGATGCAGGAAAGAAACTTCGGACAGCCAACCGAGTGAAGTGGCGCAAGGGTATTTCTACAGCGTCTGCTGCACCGTTTGGTTATCAGTTTGACCCGAATCGAAAAGGATCATATATCATTGACCCTCCAGCGGCAAAAATTGTCCGTCGCATTTTTGACCTTGCGATTCTGGGATTGGGAACGCGAGAAATAGCGATGGCATTGAATGATGAAAATGCTCCTGTGCCGAGTGTTTATAACCGGGAGCATAAGGCGTATGGAAAAGAAACGACTTACACGATTGCACCTGTGATTCTTTGGGATAGTTCTCGCGTCTGGAAGATTCTCACGGCTTATGTGTACACCGGAGCGATGGTTCTGGGAAAAAGTCAAAGATTGATTTCCGGCAAGAAAATCATTCGCATTGTTCCAAAAGGGCAACAATACATTACGGAAGGAACCCATGAAGCTATCGTCAGCCGGGAAGAATTTGAAAAAGCGCAGCTTGTCATAAGAAATAACGGACATAGAGTAGTGATGGGAAGCGTGGATTTTCCCCTTAAGGGAAAAATTCGATGCGGTAATTGCAGACGAGCTATGGGATATGACTACAAACAGGCTTCTCCCATATTCTGGTGCAGAGAGGGAATGGAACTTATCGGTCAGACCCAATGTTCATCGGAAATATATCAGGCCAGTGATATTGAAAATGCAGTGTTTCAGGCATTAAAAAAAGAACTTTCTCTATTGGACTCACTCTATAGTGATATTAAAAAGGAAGAACAGAGCTTAAAAGAAGCCAGTAGAAAGGCAAGCCGCCGAAAAACTTTGATGGAGCAGGAACTGAAAAATCTGAAAGGTGAGAAGATGCGGATGTATGAGGAGTACGCGGCAGGAACGCTCTCCCTGGACAATTATAAGAGCAAAAAACTGGAATGCGATAGGAAGATTGCAGAAGTGCAGGACAAAATCGAACAATTCAAAGCGGAAGAATCTGTCAAGAGCGTTGTTCCAGGGACGGTGCGGGCAGCAGCAGAACAGGCAGAAAATTTTCTGCACGGCACGAGACTTACGGCAAGCATGGTGTCAGCCTTCATTGAAAATGTTTATGTGCATGAGGGTGGGCGTATCGTAGTACGGTTTAAATATGAGCAGAGTATACAGGATGCCGTGAGAGCATTGCACACAGAATGAATTTCAAAAAGGCGAAGTTGCCCATGATACAACATCAAAGAGTATGTTATAATATGGGCAACAGACCAACCGGAAGGAGAAGGACGAAATGAGTATAACCCGAAAGCTGGCAAAACTGATATTGACCTTGTTGAC
>ENA-ORNK01002379-ORNK01002379.1-human-gut-metagenome-genome-assembly--contig:-NODE-2379-length-10357-cov-2.202679_pt1 | contig 10357 bp, 15 predicted proteins | sample MGYA00242115_ERZ509022 | MGnify/ENA primary metagenome ERZ509022 (study PRJEB26280, sample SAMEA2338690) | human gut metagenome | biome: human gut; feature: human-associated habitat; material: faeces...
TCACATAGACTGTGCGCTCATTGCTCTGATTTGTGGATGGCTGCAGCTCTGCAGTGGACTCTGGTACAGAGGCCGTAGGAGCTTTAGACGATGGGGATGTAGCAATCGATTCCGTAGGTGGCTCTGCTGATTTCTGTTCGCTTTCCGAAGAATTTTCTGATGTAGAGGATGCATCTGATGTAATCCCGAGCGCCTCATTTAATGCATCAATTTCATCGGTCGAAAAACCAGAATTCATAAGATATAACTCCCGAGCTGCCACAAAAGCTATATTTGCATCATTGCGCATATTCAAACATGTCAAGGTGTACTCTATGTCTGAATCATCTGAACTTTTCAAATAATCCTGCAATTTAATATGAGCAGCGGCAACATTATTCACAGCATCTTCTGCAGCTGCTGCATATTCCTCCGCAGTTTCATCATCCAAGTATTTTTCAATAGTATCTAGGGATGCAAAACATACATCAACAGCCGAATCGCAGATAGAATTCAGGCCCTCTACTGTGAGACTTCCATCGGCCATACTGGCAATTGCATCCGATAGCGCATCCATTTGAACATCTGCGGAGATCACTGCATCGCAGAGTTCCGCATCAATTTCCGCTGGTGTTTTTGGCGTGTCTAAAGATTCCTTCTCGTCTTGGGCGGTTTCATTTGCTTGGTCACTTGCGACCTGTTCTTGGGGACGCTCGACAAGATTTCCGATGATACCAATCACAAAAAGTACCATCAATATGATAAACCATTTCCGCCGATAGAATGGCGGCTTTCTCTTGGGCGGCTGAGCCGAGTGGCCCTGCCCTGATGTATTTGTTGCGGCCCCTTTCCCAGCAGGATAGTCTCTGACATAGCTGATGCCAGTTCCGGGAATTGACGTCGTGGTGCGAGTTCCACCATTTGCTTTTTTTGTCCAGCGAAAGAATTTTCCTCCGACAGAATAACCTACCCCGGATTTACTAAAATTGATCCGAAAAGGGCCTATATTTCTGCTTTTCCGAAAACGCCAACCCATAATCTGTTTTCCCTCCCGTGTCCGATTCGGACACGTTTTATTTTTATCCGCTCACTGGCGGGAAATCACATGTATAAGTCCGCTGCCAGATTACCGTAGGTATACCAGCAGACGGCCTTGCGCATAAAGGGCACAGTTACACAGAAATGCTCCGCCAGAGACGGGAGATCTGTATATCCGTCGGCCACGGCTTGATCCAGAGCGTCTTCCGGCACCAACTGCCGGATCGCCCATTTGTCTGCCCGGTTCTCATGCTTTTGCCTGATATCCAGACCAGCGTGCCGGTTGTAAAAGCTGCCGGTTTTGCAGTGGCCCAGCTCATGGGCGAGGGCTTCCTTTTCCTGCACACCGCAAAGGGAGCGCGAAAGGAAAATATGGGCGCCTTCCCCATCGTCAATGGAGAAGGAAGGCAAGGCCGACAACGGCACATAGAGCAGCTCGTGGCCTTTCGCGGCGGCCTGATCAGCGAGGGCTTCTACCATCATTCCGTCCACGCTCCTTCAGGTAGAGTGCGTAGCGCTTTACTTCTTCAAACTGCTCGTCGGTGATCTCCTGATCGCCGCCGAAGAGGGCGAATTTGATTTCGTCATCAGTGGGCTTTCTGGTTTCGACCGTTTCTCCCATCAGCTCGGCGACGGTGCAGCCGAGGGCGGAAGCGACTAAAGATACGGTAACTGTCGATGGCGCCTTGGTACTTGACTCAATGGCGCTGATCGTCGGTTGAGAAACGCCGCAGCTTTTTGCAAGTGCTCGTTGCGAAAGTCCCTTTTTTTTTCGCATTTCCGCGATCCTATCACCAACCGTCATTTAAATCACCTTCCAGAAAGATAAAACAATTTAAATTTATATACTTATTTTATCATGGTGCGATTAAAAAAGCTATTGACATTCAATAGAATAAGTTATATCATAGTGATAGAAAAAGTTATCATCGTGATGAGGAGGGAAATCAATGGACGAACAAAACCAACCGATGCAGCTCGCTATTAGAAGCGAAGGCGGCAAAACAACTGTCATTTTAAATGGCGTGCCATTGGCCGGGCTGTTATCCTACAATCTCAGCAGCAACGGGCCACAGTCTCCTGTGCTGTTTCGCTGTGAGGTGAGAATCGGGTCAGGAGTTCAGGTGAGCCTGAACAGCGGCGCTGACTACGGAAGCGGCAATATCCGCAAGAGCCCTGATTGAAAAAGAACCAACGGAGGCTGCAACCGATTTGGTTTTATTCCAAAGAGAGTCCTGTCGGATGTTTGATAAAAACTCATGTCCAGCCGGGCTAAGGTCTTTGATCGTAGTGTTCATGGCCATATCCCACGGATGAACAGGATCAAGCGCAACTAGCAATCCGGATGAAAAGCACTGGTCAATATGGTAACGGAGTGCGTCGTCAGAATAACGATTACGGATATCTTGATCAAACCCGGACGGAAAACTCACAAAACGACAAAATCCGCTTTTGGCTTCTACTTCCAAAAGAACATCCCGAACGCAATCCATATCCAATTTCATTCGGCTACAGCTCCTTATGACATTTTTATCAATTATAAAGAACCCTATCAAAACTGTCAATGAAAGGAAGAACGCCATGACAAGACTTGCAGAGCTCAGAACCGTAGCCGGGATAACCCAGCAGGAGCTGGCGCGGCAGAGCGGCGTGAAGCAGGGAATCATCAGCCTGATAGAGAGCGGTAGCACACAGTTTCCGCGCCTTGACACCGCCGCCAAGCTCGCCCGCGCCCTTGGCTGCACCATCGATGAGCTGCTGGGAGAAACGATAGACCCCGACCAACCCGTAAGGAGGTGAAACCATGCAGAAGACCTTGCCAGCCGTATTGACGCCGCAGGAGTTTGCGCAGCTGCTGCAGGTAGGCATCAAAAGCGCCAGAGCCATCATGCGGGAACTGCCGCACCTGAACTGCGAGCAACGGTTGAACGGGCAATACAGGACCCTGCGCATCACCCGGGAAGTGGCGGAGGCGTTCCTTCGGGGCGATCTGAAGCGGCTGCCGGAGCTGCCGACCGCGACCAGTCTGCAAATGAAGCGGGAATATGAGCGTCAGCTGGCTGAACTTGGCCGGAGATACTCGCAGCCCTATCGCCCGATCCCCTACCGAAAATCAAAAAAGGAGGAATAAAGGATGTACCTCATCGAGTATCAGCCGCCCACGGCGCTGAACCGCTGGCGGCACAGGCGGCGCATCCGGCACATGGCCGAGAGGGTCATACCGCGGAGCTATGAGTGGGTCATGCTGGTGGTGGCTGCCCTGATATGGGCAGTGTTGGCGGTGCTGTTCGTCGGGTGGTGGACGGTATGACAAGCGAGCTGAAAGTCTACTTCTACGCGTGCTACGACGAAGCGGACAAGCAGGCATACAGCGGGCTGACGGTCGGCCTGTGTGCAGCAAGCGTGCGTGAGGATGTGCGAAAGAACTTCCGTCATCCGAAGTACATCAGTGTTCACCGCGTGCCGGAGCTGGCAGTGGCTGTGGATGGAGACGGAAGGGAATACATCATTCCACAGAAAAAAGCCCCGCAGGGGACGCGGGGCCGATGAACATCAAGATCGGCTGTCGGCCTTCATGTTCCATTACAGTTTAACACAGAAAAGGGGGATTGGCAATGACTTACCGTCGCTGCGAGGTTTGCGGCGCATACCTTGATCCGGCCGAAAAATGCGATTGCGGAGGTATTGCGCCAGCCGTGCCTGTTCCTGCGCCCGCCCGGCAGCGCCGCGAAAAGTCCGGGGCCATGCCAAAGCGCCGCAGACCGCGCCTTCATAAGCTGGACCCCGACCACGCATGGCTGGCGTTTGATTCAAAATAACGGAGGAACACCCATGAAACACATTCAAATCGACGAGCTTCACATTATCGGTTTCAAGGGCATCAAAGACCTCGTCCTCTCCTTCGGCGGCCACAGCGCCGTGATCTCAGGGCGCAACGGAACGGGCAAGACCAGCGTGTATGACGCGTTTTTGTGGCTGCTGTTTGGCAAGGTGAGCGACGGAAGCAAGGCGGATGTAAAGCCCTTGACCGCCCATGGCGCCCGCAGGAGCGGCGTGGACTGCGAGGTGAGCGCCCGCCTGCTCGTGGATGGAACGCCTGTGCGCCTTCGCCGGCAATGGCACGAAATCTGGAAAAAGCCCGCCGGCGGGGGCGAAGCGGTCTATGACCGGGACGAAACCCTGTGCTGGGTGGATGACGTGCCCATGAAGCTGGAAAAGGAATACCAGCCCTATGTGCAGGCGATGGTGGGCGGCGACGAAAAGACGTTTCAGCTGCTGACAGACCACGGCGCATTTCTGCGCCTGCACTGGACGGACCGGCGCAGGCAGCTGATGGCCATGGCGGGCGGCGATCCGGAGAGCGAGCTGCTGGGGCGTGCGGAATTTGCGAAGGTAGCGGAGCTGCTTGACGGATGCAAACCCGAAGAGGCCAAAAAGCGCCTGATGGACCGCCGCAAGCGCCTGAGCAGCGAGCTTTCGCAGCTCCCGGCACGCATGGATGAGCTGGAACGAACGCTGAGCCCTGTTTCCGGGGAGGAGCTGGCACATGCCAAAGAGCAGCTTGCGCAGCTGGAGGAAAACATCGCCGCCGTTGACGCGGAGATTGCAAACGGCCAGGGGGCCGCCGGCCGGCTGAATGAGCTGCTTCGCCGGAAGAGTGCGGCGGCCAGGCGCGTTGCGGAGATTGGCTCCGGGGCGGCGGAGGATCATCTGCGCGCGGTGAACGAGCGCCGGGCCGTATACGACGGACTGCTTGCCCGGCAAAAGCGCATGGAGGCGGAGATGGCCGGTCTGAAACAGAGGCTGGATGACCGGTATACCCGCATAGCGGAACGCGAGAGCCAGCGCAGGGACCTGCTTGCCCGCTACCATGAGATCGAAGATCGCTCTGTGCCTTCCTTTGAGGCCAGCGGGGTTTGCGAGGCCTGCGGACAGGCGTTGCCCCCGGAGCGGGTGGAGGCAGCGCTGGAAAAGATGCGTGCCTGCTGGGAACAGCAGCGCGAGGTCGAACTGCGGGTCATTCTGGAAAAGGGGCGTGCCTGCAAAAGGGAACTGGAAAACCTGACGAATGAAGCCGACGAACTTGTAAACCAAACAGATGTGTTGACCGGGGAAATGAGCGAGATGGCCGGGAATGTAAAGCAGGCCGAAACGGAATGGGAGGAAGCGCGAAGCGGCTCACCCAACCTTGAAGCGCAGCCGGGGTATGCGCCGGCAAAAGAGCAGCTTGACCAGATCGAACGGGAGATAGAGGCCTTCGGCACGGATACACGCCGGCAAGAGCTTCTGGACCGCAAAGCGCAGTGGCAGCGGGCCTGTGCCCAGCCGCGGGCCATACTGATGCGCGCGGAGCAGAACGAGACCGTGAAAAAGCGCATGGAAGAACTGGCCGGTGAAAAGAAGCGGCTGGGAACCGAGCTGGTAACCATCGATGGGCATATCGAACTGCTGGGCGAGTATGTGCGGGCCTGTTGCAGCGCCATGGAGGAACAGATCAACCGTCATTTCCGCTCCATCCGCTGGAAACTGTTCGACACCGCCAAAAACGGCAGCGTACAGGACTTATGCACCGCCACCGTGAACGGCGTTCCCTACGGCGGGGGCCTGAACACCGGCGCCAGCATCAATGCAGGTATCGAGATCATCCGCGCCTTGAGCGGTGTATACGACATTTCGGCGCCCTGCTTTGTGGATAACGCCGAGGCCGTCAATGCCCTTGCCCGCACCGACGGGCAGATGATCGAGCTGCGCGTGAGCGCGGACGAGCATCTCACCATGACCACCTACACAGACGACTGAAACGGAGGCGGAAACAATGGCAGCACAACCCGGGGAAACGACCGCCGTCACACGGCGCGAGGCTACGCCCAGCGAGCGCTTTTCTCTGGCAGTAGAAAGGCAGTATACCGGCGAGATCGGCCAGCTCCAGATGACCGAGTACGACAAGACCCTTGCCCAGCACCTGTTTGTCAGGATCGACGCGGCCTTTGCCGAAATGAACGCCCGCAAGAGCGGCAACGACATCCCTGTTTCCTGGAACAACGTCAACATGCGCAAGCTGGCCATCGACGCTGTGCACCGCGTGCAGCTCGGCATTGACGCGCTGATTCCCGGCCACCTCTACCCCATCGCCTACTTTAACGGCAAAACCCAGCAGTACGATGTGGATCTGCGCATTGGCTACAAAGGCGAGCTGTACTACAAAATGCGCGCTTCCGTCAAGCCGGTTCAGGACGTGCGCATTGAGCTGGTTTACGATACGGATGAATTTACCGTGTACAAGAAGGGCGTTTCCTGCGACGTGGAGGGCTACGACTTCAGGATCACCAACCCCTTCGACCGCGGTACGCTGGTGGGTGGATTCGGCTATCTGGCCTTTGAACATGCCGGGGACAACGTGCTGGTGATGCTCAGCAAAGCGGAAATCGAACGTTATCGCGCGTCCAGCAAGGCCGCCAGCGGCAATTTCTGGCGCGACTGGTATGAGCAGATGGCGTACAAGACCATCGTCCACCGCCTGATGGACAGGATCATCATCGACCCGGAAAAGATCAACGTAAACGCCATGGCCAGCGTGGAGGGCGATGGCTTCGATCAGCAGCAGGATGCCGCAGCGCCCGCCATGCGCGAAAGCACCCCCATGACCATTGAGGCGGAGGATGTGCCGCAGCAGCCGGCGCCCCTTCACGCCGAAGCCGGAATGGACGCATCCGCGGAGGAACCGTTCTGATGCTCCTGTCTGTCATCGCCACCGGCTCCGCCGGCAACTGCTACGCCCTGCACCACGGCGGACGCATCCTGCTGCTGGATGCCGGTGTGCAGGCGCAGAAGATCATGCGCGGTATCGATCACCGGCTGGAGGATGTGTCCGGCTGCCTCATCACCCATGAGCACATGGATCACTGCCGCGCGGTGGAATCCCTGACCGCGCTCGGTGTGGAATGCTACGGCAGCCATGGCACCCGCAAGGCGGTTCCCGGACTGCATGCCACCCGGCTGCCCATTTCCCTTGACCCGTTCGTGTGCCGCTGCTTCCCCGTCTGCCACGACGCGCTGGACCCCTGCGGCTGGCTGATTCTCAACCGCGAAACGGGCGAGCGCATGGTCTACGCCACTGACTGCTGCGGGCTGTACAACACATTCCCCGGCGTGCACTACTGGCTGATCGAGTGCAACTACATGGACGAGCTGCTCAGCAGCGGCACGCCGCCCGCGCTGGCCAGACGCCTTACGACCAGTCACATGAGCCTCGCCAGGCTGCTGGAGGTATTTGCCGCCAACGACCTGACCGACTGCCGACAGATCGTGCTGTGCCACGGCAGCCGGGAACGGCTGGACCCCCAAAAAGCCCCGCAGCAGGTTGCCAAGGCCACGGGAAATCCCACGGCGGTAGCCGAGGCGGGTAAGATGTACCGACTGGAATTGGAGCCATTCTAGAACGAAAGGAAGGAACAACGCCATGCCCCAAAAACCCTATCGAGGCCTGGACCAGCTCATGGACGGCGCCATCACCAAACGCTTCAATGACGAACTTACGCGCCTGTGGGATAACGTGTACGACATGCGCGCCCCCGCCACCAAGGCACGTACCATCACCCTCAAGGTGACCATTAAGCCCAACGCCAACCGCGACGCAGCGGCCATCCTCTACGACATCAAGAGCGCGCCCGCCGCGCCGGAGGCGCTGCAGCAAACCGTGTTCATGCGCCAGCGGGACGACGGCAGTGTGCAGGTGACCGAGCAGACGGATCAGCTACCCGGACAAATCGACATGGCAGGCGAGGAACAGCCCATGCCAAATGTCGTGGAGTTCAAACCGAGCGGAGAACCCGCCGCACGATAAATGAAAGGAGCAGATACCATGGATCAGCAGTACAAGGGAACCGACATAAAAGAGGTGGCAACGTTCGTGCAAGCCCTCACGGAGCGCGCGGTTAAAGCAGAGCACGCCAACGAGTTGCCACACATTTTTTCCGCAAACGGCGAGGATTACATCTGGCGTGGCAATATGTACCAAAAAATGCCGGAGGCCAATCCGAAACCCGTGAGAACCCCTGATACCTTTATCGCCTATACGCTGGATGGCCTGATCGATTGGATCAAGGCCGATACGGACAAGCTCTTTACCGCCGAGAATCCGCCCGCGCTGGTTGTCGTTACCGCTCCCGATCAAGTTTGTGTAAAAAGCCACGCGCTTGGCGAGGCAAAGGAGCGCGCGCTGTATGCAAAGTGCGCATATGACCCGCCCTGCATTGCCTTTGATACATTCATGGATAGCTAGGCGCTGTTTGTGGCTTTGCAAACGTGCTTTATCCCATCTGATTGCCGCGACGTGGTTATGCGCGTGGTCAACAACATGACCGAGGAACAGTCCATGCAGGTCAGCGACGATGGCGTGAGCCAGCGCGTGATGGTCAAAAGCGGCGTTCAGGAGGTAGACAAGACCATTTTCAAAAACCCTGCTTACCTACGCCCCATGCGCACTTTTACCGAGGTGGAGCAGGTGGAGTCCCCCTTCGTGGTGCGGTTCAAGGAGGGCAAGCGTGCTGCGATCTTTGAGGCCGACGGCGGCCAGTGGCAGGTGGAGGCCGTGCGCAGGGTCGGCGCATACCTGCGCGAAAGGCTCAAGGACTGCAACGTGGTCGTGATTGCCTGATTGCAAATTTCCAGCGGCAGGCGGCTGCAGAAACGTCGCTTGCCGCTGGCATGACGCAAGGCCGGCTAGTCTGTACGGCAGAGAGGCAGGAGCATCCATATGAGCGAAACCATTTCCGGCAAGATCATCGACGCGGGGCCGGAGGGGCTGACCATCCGTGCCCCGTACAGCGACTGGCAGCGCTTTGTGCTTCGCAGATATGAGGACGTACAGGTGCTTTTATGCGACGGGAGGCAACTAACCCCAAAGCAGAGCCGCGCGATTCACGCCATGGTGCACGACATTGCCCGGTGGCAGAGCGGGTTTGCATACAGGGATCGCGTCTTTCATGAGACGCTGTGCGCCTTGCAGCTGCAGTACATCATCGACACAACAGACAGCGAGGAGGTGCGCTACTCCCTGACGCAGCGGTTCTGCGATCTGATGGATATTCCCATTTTCTCGCTTTCGCCCAAAAACGAAAACTGCGCTGATATGACGACGGCGCACGATTTTCTTGGCTGGCTGATCGACCTGTGCGTGACCTATGACATTCCCACCAGCGGGCCGCTGACCGAACGTGCGGAGGACGTTTCCCGCTACCTGTACGCATGCCTTGCGCACAGGAGGTGCGCCGTCTGCGGACTGGCGGGAGGCCCTGCGGACCTGCACCATGTGACGCGCGTGGGAATGGGGCGAAGCCGGAAACGCATCGCACATATCGGCCTTCTGGCCGAAAGCCTGTGCCGGACGCACCATCAGGAGGTGGAGCAGATCGGCCAGACTGCCTTTGATGAAAAGTACCACATATACGGCATCCCGCTGGACGAACGGCTATGCGGGATCCACGGACTGTCGCCACACGGCAGGGGCGCTCATGCAGAAACAGAAAACGCCCTCACATGACACACGAAGGGAGCCGGACAATGGACTATGCGCGTGAAGCTTTGGCTCTGATCGATCGGATGATGGCAAAGCCCCTGACGGCCCACGAGATCGCTTTATGGCACGCACTGGCGGCCATCAGCGCAAGATGTGGAAAGTCGGAGGGGCTTTCGGTTCCGATGGACTTGCTGAAGGTTTACACAGGTTCAAGCAAGGATTCCGTGGAGCGGGCGCGAAACGGGCTGAAAACCAAGGGGCTGATCGATTGGCAGAGCCAGCGCGGCCGGAAGGCGCCGCTTTACACCATTTACAGCGTTGCGGAGCAAATAGCGGCGCAACCCGCCCCACAACATACCCCACAACATACCCCGCAACATGCCCCACAACATACCCCACAACCTGCCCCCTTATATACTACTACTCCTACAATAAACAGCAGCAGTAGTATAAGGGCGCAAATAGCGTCGCAAAGCACCCCGCAACCCGCCCCACAAAGTACCCCGCAACCTGCGGCCCAAACGCTTCCCCTGCTGACACAGGAGGAGGCTGACGCCCTGCAGCGGGAGATGGACGATGTGCTGGAGGCCGCGGCGGAGATCGGCATTCCGCAAAACGCGGCGGACCTGAACTACGGAAACCGGCTGGTGGCGGACTACTCGGCGGCATGGGTGCGGGAGGCGATCCGGCGGGCGGGCACGGGCAGCGCGAGCACACGCAGCTGGCGATACGTGGAGGGCATCCTGCGCAGGTGGCGTGAGCTCGGGGGTATGGACGAAGCGCGTCAGGACATGAGGGCCCCGGCAGTCGAGGAAGATTCCG
>ENA-ORNK01002380-ORNK01002380.1-human-gut-metagenome-genome-assembly--contig:-NODE-2380-length-10343-cov-2.573775_pt1 | contig 10343 bp, 15 predicted proteins | sample MGYA00242115_ERZ509022 | MGnify/ENA primary metagenome ERZ509022 (study PRJEB26280, sample SAMEA2338690) | human gut metagenome | biome: human gut; feature: human-associated habitat; material: faeces...
CAGCCGCTAAAAACGGTTTGAGCAACGCAATTTCCAAAATCAGAGAATTTGTCGACGGCGAAATGGAGGTTCAACCTACAATTCGTCCTGTTTTGGATCTTTCCGAAGTACGTTCCGGCGCCGGCCGGCTTACCGCTATCCTGAGCAGAAGCCAGGCGATGAAGATCAGTTCTTCGATGAACCGGGAAACAACCGGGGAAATTCAAAATGGAGATGGCACGCCATCTGTTGGAAATTCCTATTCCTTTGTACAAAACAACTATTCACCTAAAGCACTGTCGAGAATCGATATCTATCGCCAGACGAAGAATCAGTTCTCCGCTTTGAAAGGATTGGTGGAAACATGATTTATTCGATTGTTGTCACCAATTATTTAGGTGACAGAATCAAGCTTGAGCTGGGGAAGCCTGATGTTTCGGGCTTCCTCATCAAGTCTATAACCGGTCTTGGCCCGGCAAAAGCCAACGTGAACACGACGGAAGTTTCGACCAACGACGGCTCTCTGTTTAATTCCGCAAGGCTGAGCCAAAGGAACATCGTGCTCGACATGGTGTTTATCAACACGGTTTACGGGGAAAGCATCGAAGACCTGAGGCAAAAATCCTACAAGTATTTCCCTCTGAAGAAAAGTGTGGAGCTCACCATCGAGACGGACAACCGATATGTGAAGACAACCGGCTATGTGGAGTCGAATGAACCGAACATATTCAGCTCTCAGGAAGGCACGCAAATTTCCATTATTTGCCCCGACCCTTATTTTTATTCGGCCGGAGAAGATGGGAACAACGTAACCAACTTTTACAGTATCGACCCGATGTTTGAGTTCCCGTTTTCAAATGAATCCCTGGACGAGCCGCTGCTGGTTTTCGGCGAGATTCAAATAAAGACGGAGGGCGTTATCACCTATCACGGCGATTCCGAGATTGGCGTGATGATTTACATCCACGCTATCGGACCAGCGACCAATATCAATATCTATAACACCGAGACTCGTGAAGTGATGAGAATCAACACCGAAAAGATTTCATCGCTGACGGGGAAAGGGATTGTAGCAAGCGACGATATTGTCATCAATACCGCAAAGGGTGAGAAAAGCATCACTCTGATTCGGGAAGGCGTCTCCTACAACATCCTGAACTGTCTGGACAAAAACACAGACTGGTTCACGCTGGCAAAAGGAGACAACATCTTTGCTTTTACCGCAGATAGCGGCGTTACAAATCTCCAATTCCGAGTCGAGAACAAAGTAATCTATGAAGGGGTGTAAGACATGGAACTACTGGTATTAAATACTGCGTTTGAGTCTATCGCCGTCGTGGATACTTATGAATCTCTGATTTGGACGGATCGGTATAACGCATACGGTGATTTCGAAATCTTCTTTGCCATGGATACGGGTCTTCTCGAATATCTGAAAGAAGACAACTATCTTTGGCTGAAAGAGTCGGAACACTGCATGATTATAGAGGAAATCAAGATTGATTCCGACACTGAAGACGGCAATCATCTAATCGTGACGGGCCGGTCGTTGGAATCCATTCTTGAACGTCGCATTATTTGGGGGCAGCGAATTTTCAGCGGAAATTTTCAAAATGCGATCCAGACGATGCTGAATGAGAACATCATTTCGCCGTCAATTGCGGACCGAAAGATTCCGAATTTTACATTCAAGGCTTCCACAGACAGCAAAGTAACCGGACTGACGATTGACAACCAGTATACGGGCGACGACCTGTATACCGTTATCAAGGGGTTGTGTGAAGAGAACAACATCGGGTTCAAGATTATTCTGACCGATGACAATAAGTTCGAATTCAGCCTGTATGCTGGCGCAGATCGTTCGTATGACCAGACGGAAAACCCGTATGTGGTGTTCTCTCCGAATTTTGAAAACATCATCAACAGCAACTATTATTCATCCAAGGCCAACTTAAAAAATGTAACGCTTGTCGCCGGGGAAGGCGAAGGAGCGTCAAGAAAAACAACTGTTGTAGGGTCTGGTTCCGGTTTGGACAGGCGCGAATTGTTTACAGACGCCCGAGATATTTCGTCTGACACTGAAGACGGGCAGTTGCCGGAAAATGAATATATTGCTCAGCTTACCGCCAAAGGCGAAAAGAACCTTTCCGACCACGACAGAGTTACAGCCTTTGAGGGGGAAGTCGAGGTCACAAGGCTGTTTAAGTATGGCGAAGACTTTTTTATTGGCGATATTGTCCAGATTGCCAATGAATATGGGAACGAAGGATCTGCTTATATTTCGGAGCTGATTATCTCAAGAAGCAAAGACGAGCAATCCATCTACCCTACTTTTAAGACTATTTCAGAAAAGGAGGGAACGAGCTAAATGAGCGTAACTTATGGGTTTTACAACTCGCTAAACGGCGACCGCAAGTATAACGCCGAGCAGGTATCGAGCCTGTTTGACGGTTTGATTATCGATGGTGTGTTCGCTTCCATCGGGACGGCTTTCGCAGTAAAAGCGACGACGGGAATTACCGTCAATGTCGGAATCGGCAAAGCTTGGTTTAACCACACGTGGACTTTGAACGATTCTATTCTTCCACTGGAAGCCCCGGAAGCCGAAGTCCTTTTGGACAGAATCGACGCGGTTGTGCTTGAGGTGGACGCTACGGAATCCGTTCGGGCAAACAGCATCAAGTTTGTGAAAGGGACGCCGTCCAGCGCTCCATCTAATCCGATTCTTACAAACGAGGGCACTGTGCATCAGTATCCGCTCTGTTATATTTACAGAAAATTCGGAAGCTCCGCGATTACGCAGGCCGATATCACAAATATGGTTGGTACGGAATCTACCCCATTTGTCACAGCTATGCTGCAAACCATCAGCCTTGACGAGCTTCTGGGCCAGTGGCAGAGCGAGCTTGACCAATTTGTCGACGCAAGGCAGGACGAGGTGGACCAGTGGATTGCCAGCGAGGAATCCGACTTTACCGAATGGTTCGATCAGATGAAAGCGGATTTACAGGCGGAACAAACCCTGCTCGACCAATGGGTTGCCGCTGAACAGGCTGATTTCCTGGCATGGTACAACCAGATGAAAGACCAGTTGGGAGAGGACGCCGCCGGAAATCTTCAAAACCAGATCAACAAGGATGAGATCAAGCGAATTCTTCTGGTCGGGTTTGAAGACGGAACAAAAGAGTTTTCGAAAGATGGAACGGTCATTACCTCTACCGCCAGCGATGGACGAATCCTGACGAAGACATTTACGAACGGATTCCTCACAATGACGAGCGTGCTGAAAAGCGCTGCCGGCGCGGAAGTGGCGAGAGCCGTGAAAACCTTTAACGCCGACGGCAGTTTAATCAGCACTGTCGTTACGTACTCTTAATGCGAAAGGAGAAAATTCAAAATGGCAGAAGAAGATCTGATCTTTGGGAAAAACAGACATTTCTTCGGCGGCATCGAGCCATCCAATATGCAGAACTTTACTGCGGTTATTGAAGGCGAGCATGTCAAAATTACAGCGCAGCTTCCTGCTGATACGGTTATTAACGGGCAAACGCTTTGCACCGTAGAGGGGGCCGTCATCCGAAGAAAAACAACGGATTATCCTAAGGACGAATTCGACGGAGAAGAGGTTGCCGTTATTAAGACCTCTACGACTTTTGTGGACAGCGCAACGTCCGCAACAGGCACTTATTACTATGCAGCGTTCCCGTTTACCACGCAGGGCGTCTACAACCGAAATAAGGCGAACCGCGTTGTGGTGAATGAGCCGGAGCCGATGGAGGAGTTTTCCGCAAAGTCGGTATATGTTTCCTCTTCTGATACGGTGAAAGTAGAAATTACTGCCAAGCTTCCGGACGGCGTTGCCGGCGCTGTAATCCGAAAGAGCACGACTGGTTATCCGACAAGCGAAACCGACGGTGATGCCCTTACGACAATTACGACAGACACCGTATATACGGATACTAACGTGACAGTCGGAACCACCTACTATTATTCAGCCTTCCCTTACACCAGCACCGGAGCCTATAACAGAAGCGAAGCCAACCGCACAAGCGTAACCCCGAAAAAGCGGGATTATCTGTTTGGTTACGATCTTGTCAAGTCTACCAGCAGTCCGAGCGGACGTGTTTCTTATCCTGACGATGTTGACAATGCGGATTTCACGCCAGCCAAGATGAATTTCGGCGGCAGTTTCAGCTATGGAGACTGGAACTTTGCCCCTGGCGAGAAATTTATGCCTCGTCCGTGTATGCTGACTTACGCCGGCGTTGTAGACCATTATCTGAATCCGAACGACTACACGCAGAAGGCGGAAGGCGGGGCTTCCAAAGTTGCTGATACTTCCTTTGGCGGCAACGCTATGATGGAATGGCCGAAGATCTACATCAAACGGTGGGAAGAGGGCGGCGTGTACCATTTCCGATGCTCTGACACCCCGCAGGATGAGAGTTGGGAATGCTGGAGCAACTACGATCGACTTAACAACCAGATCGATCACTTCTATACCCCGATTTATTTCGGTTCCAATGTGTCGAGCAAGCTCCGCTCTATCAGCGGACAGGCCAACATGGTAAGCCAGAATGCCACGACGGAGATTAACTACGCGAAGGCCAACGGAAGCGACTGGTACACCGAAGTCCTTGCGGACAGGCTGTTGATTCAGGATTTGCTCGTCATGATGGGCAAGAGCACCGACGGCCAGACCGTGTATGGAAAAGGCAGATGCGATACCAATTCGGCCGTAAACACCGGTACCATGAACAGCAGAGGCATGTTCTGGGGTTCCAACAATGGTACGGACGGCGTGAAGGTATTCGGCATGGAGCATTTCTGGGGGAATCTGTGGAGACGTACCGCAGGATGGATGAATGTGAACGGCACGCAGAAAGTGAAGCTGACGAGAGGGACAAAAGACGGCTCCACCGTCAGCGATTACAATACGGACGGCAACGGCTATAAAACCGTGTCCGGCGCAACGCCTTCCGGCTCATCCGGCGGATACATCAACAGCATGAAAACGGAAGGGTTTGGACGGATTCCCATTACGGCAAGCGGTTCGAGCAGCACATTCGAGGCGGACGGTCTTTACTACAGCAATTCCGGCACAATGTACGCGCTTGTCGGCGGCCACTGGTGCGATGGCCTTCTATGCGGTCCGTTCTACGCTTATCTGGGCGTTACGCCGTCCTATTCGCGCTCGAGCGTTGGCGCGGCTCTCTCTTGTAAACCACTTGCGACGGCGTAGCCGTCCGAAGAGGAGAGGTCTGGAGAACCTTAGGTTCGCCGGAGTAAAAATAAAATCAAAAGGGTTATGTACTGCGAAAGCTGCGATTGTCGGCGGCAACTGGAACAATGACCTTCAATGCGGTCCGTTCTACGCTAATCTGAACAATACGCCGTCCAATTCGAACTCGAACAATGGCGCGGCTCTGTCTTATCCAATAAGAAGTTTCTCACTTAATGCAGTACATATCGCTGTAAAAAACAGCAAGAGACAATTTGTTTCTTCCTCACCGCTTGGTGAAAATTAACTCGGTGCAAGCATCTGCTAGTAGCTGAGAATATGTCGAACGCGGATGAGAGGATAAGAGAGAATATATGAAATCCTATAACCACTTGTACGAAAACTGCATATCCGAAGAAAACCGAAGGATTTCCCTTAGCCTTGCGAAACACAGCAAGCGAATGCGAAGAATCATAAAAAGCCGGCACCTGTCCGACGATGCTCTGGTTGCTTTATCCTACGACTGGATCAACAACTATGAGAACGCCGAGCATGTGCCGGTTTATATTTATGACGGTATTACGCGCAAAGAGAGGGTTATTATTGTCCCCACAATGGAAGAGCTGATTGTTCAACATAACGTTGTGAACGCTTTGAAACCGATGTTCTGCAAGGGCATGTATGAGCACAGCTATGCCAGTTTACCGGGAAGAGGCGCCCACAAAGGGAAACAGGTCATTGAGAAATGGATTCGAACTGATGCGAGGAACTGCAAGTATGTTCTGAAAATGGATATCCGGCATTTCTTTGACACCATTCCCCACGACAAACTGAAAGCCAAACTCAGGAAGACAATCCATGATGAAAAAATGTTGGATTTGCTCTATCGAATTATCGACGTAACCGACGTCGGGATTCCGTTAGGCTTTTACACTTCACAATGGCTTTCCAACTGGTATTTGCAGGGCCTCGACCACTATATCAAAGAACGGTTGGGAGCCGTGCACTATATGCACTACATGGATGATATGGTTATCTTCGGCAGTAACAAGAAGGTTTTGCACCGGACAAGACAAGCAATTTCCGATTATCTCGAAAATGAGCTTGGGCTTTCACTAAAAGATAACTGGCAGGTTTTTCGGTTCTCATATGGGAACGGCAAGGGGCGCGACCTTGACTTCATGGGATTCCGATTCTTCAGGAACCGAACTATACTTCGTAAAACCATCATGTACAAGGCCACGAAAAAAGCCAGAAAACTTTCCCGAAAAGAGAAACCCACGACGCCCGTCAGATGCTGTCATATCTCGGCTGGATTGACTGCACCGATACTTACAAGATGTATCGGAAATGGATTAAACCATATATCAGCTTTAAGCAACTGAAACGCAAAATCTCGCAGCATGACAGATACGATGACCGAAGAGTGTACCTAAAGCTTGTCAAACCTTACAGCTCGAAAGGAGGATAAGGCGTATGGAGCTAGACTACCGATATGTCGAGAGCACGGTCAAGCCGTCTGCCCTTGAAATCAACGACGGCACGGTTTATCTGCGAAAAGACTATTCCGAAATTGTCCGAACCACTGAGCAAAACGAAGAAGTCACTTACTGGACATACCAAGAGGCCCAGATTACCACGCAGGAAGTCAACATGCTCATGGCTCAAAATGCGATCAAGGGTCAGAACGATTCCGAAAACATCGTCAGCCTTATGGTTGGACAGGAAAACAACGACAGCAATCAGCTCGCCGTAATGGAAGCGATTGCCGATCTGTACGAAATGCTTTTGCCAATGTAGGAGGTGCCGGTTATGGTTAGTCTTTACTGCACGCTTATCATCAATAAGCGAAGAACATTCGACCAAGTCCCGGAGAAAATCCAGGGCGAAGTTGAAACCAGACTCAGGGAACTGGGTTATGATGTCAACGGCGATCCTGTTGCCGGGGAGGTCTAACCATGTTCTATATACTCACAAAACTATTTGTAGGAGGTAGTAAAATGGTAGCATTGTATGTTGCACTGATCGTCAACGACCGCAGGACCTTTGAGCAGGTTCCGGCCAAACTGAAGGCTGCTGTGAAGGCAGACCTTGAGGCTATCGGCCTCGACGAGAACGGGAACGCTATTGTAGAGTAACCCGTTGGCGAGAGGAGGGGCCTGCTTCATCGTGGGCCCCAATTCTCTTTCTTTTAAGAAGCTGTAGGGGGGTATTTTCCGTAAGCTTCTTTATTTGTTTTATAAGGAGGACGATGCGAAAGATGGAACCCTGGCTTCAAATGGTGGTGACAATTGTTTGTGCGGTCATCGCTTCTTCCGGTTTTTGGGCATTTATTCAAAAGAAAAACGACAACAAAGATGTAAAGTCGCAGATGCTTATCGGGCTTGCCCACGACCGCATTATATTTCTCGGGATGCATTACATCGAGCGGGGATGGATTACACAGGACGAATATGAGAATCTTTACGAGTACCTGTATAAACCTTATGAAAAACTCGGCGGGAACGGCTCGGCTAAGCGAATTATGACCGAAGTGAATAAGCTGCCTATCCGAAAGTCGACTTACCAGCCGGAAGAGGTGACAGACCATGAATAATTGTTGAAAATTGAGGTGATACCATGAGTTACAGTGTTTCGGGTACAACGATCACGCTAACCAGAGGAGACACTTTTGTGGCGCTCATTTCTATCACCAAACAGGACGGCACGCCATATGTGCCAAATGATGGTGATAAAGTACGGTTTGCCATGAAAGCAAAATATGAGGATCCAGAACCGCTTGTGGTGAAAGATATCCCGATTGATACGCTTACACTTACTCTTCTTCCGGAGGATACGAAAGACCTTTCGTTTGGAAAGTATGTTTATGATATTCAGCTAACGAAAGCCGACGGAACTGTGGATACCTTTATCACAAAAGCAACTATTAAAATAACAGAAGAGGTAGATTAGTATGAGCGGATTAAAAGCGTTCGAATCAATTCGCGGTACTATTTCGGGAGAATCTACCTTATCGGGAACATTGTCCGTAGCTACAGGACAAGATTACGACATCTATTCCGGAGAGTATGAGATAATTCCAGACGTTGAAGATGAACAGACGCTGGAAACCGCTCACAAATTGCTTACGGATAATATTGTTGTCGCCAAAGTTCCTTACTTTGAGACCAGCAATGATTCGAACGGAAATACCGCTTATATTGGAAAGGAAGTGTAGTTTATGCCAGAAACAAAAGCAATCAATAAAGTTATATATGGTGGAAGAGTCCTTATTGACTTGACTGGCGATACTATTACCGCTGACAAGCTACTTGCTGGATATAAGGCACACGGAGCAGACGGTAATATTGTAAATGGTACTTGCGATTATGATATGAATACGCAAGACGCTAATGCTACCGCTGCTGAGATTCTGTCAGGTAAGAAAGCCGGCGTTGGTGGTCAAATGGTTACAGGTGCCATGAAAAACAATGGTGCCGTAGAAGGGACCATTTCATCCAAAGATGAGGAGTATACTGTTCCGCAGGGCTTTCACGACGGTTCGGGCAAAGTAAAAATCCATGCTGACGAAAAGGCGAAGCTTGTTGCAAACAACATTCGGGAAGGCGTTACGATTCTTGGTGTTGCCGGCAGTATGACCGGAACCGAAGGGGCCAATCCGCAGGCTAAAACCGTTACACCAAGCACCAGTCAGCAGGAAATCCTTCCGGATTCTGAGTCCGGGTACAATTATCTTTCCCAGGTTACTGTTTTGGCTATCCCTTATTCGGAGGCGGAGAACCCGCAGGGAGGCACGACTGTAACAATCGGCTAATGAGAGGTGATGGCGATGTCCTTTAATAAAGTAATCTATGGAGGACGAACTCTTATCGATTTGACTGCCGATACCGTAACGGAAGATTCTTTGCTAGAGGGCTACACCGCTCATAAAGCGGACGGTTCTGTTATAACAGGAAAATTCAAAGGTGGAAGCGAGACGGAGGAAATAGACCGAATCCTTACTTCCGGCTTAACTGACGGATATAAATATTTTCTGGATGATGGAACCATTATAAGCAACGATAAAGCAGGCAACCTCAAATTAACCAAGACTTTTTCGAATAATTTTAAAACCTGCACAACCATTTTGACCAACGAAGATGGAACCGAATTAGGACGAACGGTAAAGAATTATTCGGACGATTATCTTGTTATAACCACCATCGATCATTTAGGGCGCAAACTTGTCAAGACATTCAACACGGCATTGAAGACTTGCGTTTCCGTCCTTATGGACGCGGAAGGAATACAGTTGGCTAAACAGACAAAAACCTTCTCAGACGATGGTTCGATCATTGAAACAGAGGTCGTTTATGGCAGTCAAACGACGTAATAAAAGTGTATATATCTCGGTTTATTCCTACATTATACCTGCATTTTGGCTGAAAAACCCAGTGTTTCCGGGCGTTTTTGTTTCTAGATATATAAATATACAAAAAACATCCCAAAATTATATACCTACCTCTGTTGCATTATTTGAAGATTTTGTAGTTTCATACTTTAGTCAATTATAGACGAAGAACCCCCCTTGCTTTTACAGCAAAAAGGGGGGGTTCTTCTATGGAATATCTATCACCGGTTTTCCAAATAGAGGCTTGGTGTATAAGTTTTCCTTCCCTGTAGAATCTTCAAATATCCTGACGGTTACTCTGAAAATATTATGTTCCACCACGATAATTCTGGTATCATACTCGTCATCTAAAGAAAACTGCCAGTACTTTTCTCCCTCATACTCTGTTTTCTCCATATCGGTCACACTTCCAATCATGCCGACTCTCGTCATTGCAATAACATCAGATACGACAGGAATATTAAGAATGACAGCAATGGCCGCTATTGTTACTATGGTGATGATGGTTTTCTTTTTATCCGGCTTTTTCATATATTATCACCTTTTTAATTGACAATATAATATGTACTTAAACTATTTTAATTATATTTCGTCAAGTTCTTGATGTCAACGGTATTTGATAAAAAATTATCATAAACACCCTGCCGCAAGCGGGCCTCCGCAGGAGCCGAAGGCTTCCGAGGACCAGACCGCCGAGGTAGGCGTGTTCTCCTTAATCGTAAAAATCCGCATGCAAAAAACAACCTGCTGCAA
>ENA-ORNK01002382-ORNK01002382.1-human-gut-metagenome-genome-assembly--contig:-NODE-2382-length-10334-cov-3.249246_pt1 | contig 10334 bp, 6 predicted proteins | sample MGYA00242115_ERZ509022 | MGnify/ENA primary metagenome ERZ509022 (study PRJEB26280, sample SAMEA2338690) | human gut metagenome | biome: human gut; feature: human-associated habitat; material: faeces...
CGTCTGCGTCTATATCGCCCTTGATCGAAATCTTGCTGCCGATCTTACCGCCCGTGGCATTCGACCAGGTCATGACCTCCTTCGGGGTATCGGTAACATGATCCAGACGATAAATGGTCTGCGACGCACCGTTGGCGGCAATCGAACACATCACGATATGGTTGGCTTCATCCGAAGTGATAGCGCCTCCACCGAGATTGATGCCGCCCATATTCACCGTTCCGGCCTTGACACCGGTAAGCTTGTTGACATAAACGATCTCGCTCTCGCCGGAGCAAATAAGCAAGTGATCGCCCAAAATGCCCAGCGTATAATTCGTCGTTCCGCTCATTCCGTAATCAGTCTTGAACGTTTCGGAAACGAACAGGTTCTTCTGACTGCCCGAACGAATACCGGTCGGAACCTTCGCCGGAACCTCTTTCTTAACGGTGTAAACCGTCTTGCTTACCCCGTCATACGCAGTGACGGTCAGCTTGGGCGACGCATTCCAGTCGATAACCGTCGTTGCCGGATCGGGTGAAATCGTAGCATGATACGAAAGCCGGTAGGTTCCCGTACAAGGTTCGATATTACCGGCTGCGATCAGCGACACCTCTTTGGTTTCCTGATCAATGATGGCGTTCAAACCCTGCGACGGAAGCGACAGCTCCTCCAGCAGACAGGCTTTGCTCTTCACGATCCGCCCCCTGACTTTATAAACCTTCTTTTGCTTGAGCTGATCGGTAACCGTAATATAGTTGTCCTCGTTCAAATTCATATAAAGGACCGCAGGGTCCACCGTAACATTGTCGTCGAGATTCAGGCTGATGCGCATTTTGTCGAGCATCTTACCGCTCACGACATCATCGCTGCTCTCCGGATAAAACCACGGAATCTCGACCGTGATCTCATCGCTGCCCTCCGCCGGATATCCTTTGAATTCGCCGTAAAATTCGGCTGCCCCCTCGCTATTGTTCTTTACGAATTGGGCGGTTACGCTGTTGATGCCGTTACGCGACACGGAAGGCAACAGCTCGTCGGGCTGGTGACAGCCCGCAAAGAGCAGACCGGCCGCCGTCAGGAAAGAAAATATGGTATTTTTCATAATTGTAATTCAAGATTTATTTCCACTCGTCATACTGTTCGATAGCCGAGTTGTTCGCCAACTCATCGTAAGGAATCGGGAATACGTAGGTCTTCGCCAGGAATTTACGGTCCTGCAAATCACAATCCACATACTCGAATTTGAAAGCGCCCTGATGCGGCGTGATCTTCAGTCCGTGCACACGGTAACCGTTATACTCCTTGTCGGCGAGTTTCCAGCGGCGCATGTCCCAATAGAGGTGCCCTTCATACGCCAGCTCGATCTTGCGTTCCTGACGTATCGCTTTGAAAAGATCGTTCCCCGAAAGGCCCGAAAGAGCGGGCAGATTCACACCGGGACGCTGTCTCACGGCATTGACATCCTCCAAAGCGGCCCCCGAAGCGCCCAAACGATAGTTCGCCTCGGCACGGATGAGGTAAATTTCAGCCAGACGAAGTTCCACCCAAGTCTGCGTGCTGACCTTGATAACCGAGAAATCGGTGTGGCTTTCATCGAGGTATTTGCGCAGATAATAACCGGTAGTAGTACGTCCCTTCGGATAGGTGTCGCTACGATAATCCATATACTGCCCGTAAGTACCTCCAACGCTGTTGGTCATTGTATGCCCCTTCCATTGCGCTCCGTGATAAAGAACCGTCGCAGCGAAACGGGGTTCCAGCTGATCGTAAGGAGGCAACTCGGTCGTCTCGCCGTGCCATTTGCTCCAATCTACGGTTTTGCCGTCCTTCGACTGATACGATTCGACCATCTCCTGCGTCGGGCAGCCTTTACCTCCGTCGTTGTCCATATCGCCGTAAGGAACATAGTCGTTATCGAAAGTATGATTGGGACCCGTTACCAGATAGTTGTATTCGAGAATCGACTCACTATTCCCCCCTTTGAAAGCATCCTCGTACTTATCGGTCAAAGAATAGACCTGCAACTTGAAAACCGAATCCGCCGCGTCTTTGGCATCCTGCCAGCGTTCGGCATAAAGCATCGTCCGTGCAAGCATGGCCCAAGCCGCGCCGCGCGTCACACGCTCCTTGTTGGCCGCGTCCCAGCGCACCGGCAATACCGAAGCCGCATACTTGAGGTCCGAGGCAATCAGATCCCAGGTCTCGGAGGCAGAGCTGCGGTCTTTATTCTTCTGGAGATTCATATCCGTATAGAGGATTACCCCTCCATGCCGTTTGGCCAACTGAAAATAGACGAATGCGCGGAAAAAACGGGCCTGCGCCTCAAGTTTAGCATTCTCTTCCGCCGAGAACGTGGAATGCTTCCGCATGGATTCCAAGAACTCATTGATACGGCGGATACGCTCATATCCACCCGTCCACGCATCGAGCAGGTTGCCCGTCGACGACATCGTTTCAGGCGTAAACACATAATTATTGGAGTCTCCGGCCTTATTGCCCGGAACGTACGAACCGTATTTGAAAGTTTCGGTAAGTCCCTCGGTCAGATTACCTTGAAACTGGGCGGAGCCGAACTGTCCGTAACGGTCAATATACGGATAAAAACCGTTAAGGTAAAGCGTCGCCGTGTGTATATCGTTCCAAACCACCTTGTCCGAGATACTGTCATGCGGCGTGGTATCGAGGAAATCGTTGCAACCGACTAAAGAGAACGTCAGCAACGACATCATGGCTATTTTAATTCCTGTTTTCATAATTTCTCCGTTTTTCATGTTAGAATGCCAAGTTTACACCGAACGAGAAGATACGCTGCTGCGGATAATAACCGTTCGACACACCGGGCTGTTCAGGATCAATGTTGAATTTGGTCAGTTCACTGACAGTCCAAAGGTTCTGTCCTTCGAAATAGATACGCAGACGGTCGATGCCGATCCGGCTCATCCATTTCTGCGGGAAGGTGTATCCGATCTGCAAATTCTTCAGACGCAGATAATCGCCGCTGCGATACCAGAAAGTCGAAGAATAGGCATTATTCGAACTGGCCTGCACGATACTCAGACGCGGAAATTCGGCATTGGTGTTATCTTCCCGCCAAGAGTTCTCCACAAGGTATTTCGGCGAATTGCCTCCGTGATAGAACGGCTTGGTCATCTGCGTGTTGTCCATGATTCCTCCGCTGTACACACCCGTCAGAGCCACATCCCGGCCCAAGCCTGCCTGAAACAGGAAAGAGAAGTCAATGCCTTTCCAATCACCCGAAAAAGAAAGGCCTCCCACAAATTTGGGATAAGCGGCGGCCCCGACATAACCGCGGTCCTGTTCATAGGAAATCACACCGTCGCCGTTGCGATCGACATACTTAATATCGCCCACACGAACGGCTTTACCCACAATCGTCGGAGAATTGTCGATCTCCTCCTGGCTCTGGAACAAACCGGCGGAGATAAAGCCGACCTGGGCGCCGACCTCCTTACCCGTAAGCTTGAGCCAATCGGGCGTATTGGCGGCATCGTTATAGTGCAGCCATTTACGCTTGGTGTATGTACCGGTCAGACTCACGTTGTAATTGAAATCTCCGACACGGTTACGGTGGCTCAAGGTAATCTCAAAACCCTTATGAGCTTGTTTATTGCTGTTTTCATACTTCGGATAATAACCGCCGAAAGAGCTGGGATAGGTGGCAGTCACACCACTCAGAATATCATAGATGTATTTATAGAATACATCGAACTCAACACCCAGTCTGCCACCCCACATGGACAGGTCGAATCCTCCGTTATATTGCAGATTCTTCGCCCATGTCAGATTCTCATTCGCCAAACTCGAAGTAAGCATTCCGTCGACACCGACGCCTCCGAGGACAACGGCCGGAGTATCCAGAAAGCCTAATGTATTCAAATACGAATAAGCGCTGATACCCGTCGTACCCGTAAGACCGATACTTGCACGCAACTTCAAGTTGTCGATCGCTTTGGAATCGAACCAAGGCTCATTAGATATTCTCCAACCGACCGATGCGGCAGGGAAAGGAGACCAGCGTTTTCCATCAACCATACCGCCGAACAGATAACTGCCATCATACCGGCACGACAATTCGACAAGATACTTATTGGCATAATCGTAATTGACACGGGCCGCGAAACCGGCTTTGCGCGAAACGGAGCTCATGCCGTTGATCGTCGTCTTGTCGGGAATGCTGGCGTATTTGAGTTCGGCAAGTTCCTTGATCGAAAATCCTTCTCCGTAAGCGCTGAAATTATTGCCGTCGTTAGAGTAGGTCTCCATCAGCAGGATTGCAGAAACATTATGCTTCCCGAAGGTGTTGGCATAATTAAGCGAAGCGTTAGTCGTAATCTGCGTGTTGCGCGAGAGCCCCTCCGTCAGCGAATTTTCGGATTTTTTACGCGAATCCCAGTTTTCGGCATAGGAAATATTGCCGTCAAGAGTCGTGGGAAGCGTTGCAACCATCGTACGGAAAGGCGTGGAATAAATCTTGGAATAGGTCTGCGAATAGTCATAGGCCACCATGAATTTCGCAGACAAACCCTTCAGGAAAGGAAAATCATACTTAAGCGAAACATTCGACTGAAAATAGAACGTATTGCTTTTTGCATAACCCGACTCCTCGGAAGAAGCGAGCGGACTTACGGTAGCGCTCGAAGTATTGGTCGAAACAGGAAGCCCGTTATAATTTTCGGGCACGTAAGGATGCGCACGCATAGCCTGCTGCGCGATATTGTTCCAATCGGCGGGATCGCCCGAAAATCCGGGACGATTGCTGCGCTGCACGCGACCGGCCAGATCCACGGCCATCGTCCAGTTCTTGGCGATCTTGGCTTCGATATTCGAACGGATATTAATACGGTCGAACGAGAAATTCTTCACATTGCCCTCCTGATCGAAGTAACCGATCGAAGTAAAGTACTTGATTCGCTCGTTGCCGCCCGTCACATTGAGGTTGTGCGACTGGTTGTACCCCGTACCGAAAGTCTTTTCATACCAGTTCGTATTGCCCCAGCCGTCGCTCGGATCGCCGTTGAGCATCATGTCGATCTGGCGCTGCGTGAAAATCGGAGTGTCTCCGTCCATTTCACGGGCTTTGTTATACCAATAGGCATACCCCGGACCGTCGAGCATTTCGAGCATTACGGCATTCTGGCTCAAACCGAAAGTGCCGGTGTAGGAGATCTTGGCCGGAGCGGCCTTGCCCCTTTTGGTCGTCACGATAATGACAGCCGAGGCATCCATACCGTAAATCGCAGCCGACGACGCGTCTTTGAGCACCGAAACGCTTTCGATATCATTGGGATCGATCTGGCTGAAATCGCGGGCTACACCGTCCACAATGTACTTTGCGCCGCTGCCTCGCACCAAAATGCTGGCGCCGTCGCTGCCGGGCTGTCCCGACTGCTGCAAGGCCACCACGCCGGCGACACGCCCGCCCAGCATATTCGTCACATTTCCCATCGGCGCCTTGAGCAGTTCCTTGCCGTCGATTTGCGAAACGGCGCCCGTAATGCTCGCGCGTTTCATCGTACCGTAGCCGACGACAACGACTTCATCGACTCTGGCAGAGTCTTCCTTGAGAGAAACATCAATGGAGGTAATTCCCCCCCCACGGTTTTTCGCTCGGACACCATACCTAAATACTGGAACTCCAATGTGTTGCCAGGTTTGGCAGCGATGGAATACTGGCCCTGAAGGTTGGTAATGGCACCCGTATTGGTACCTACGACGATAACTGTTACGCCCATCAGAGGGTGCCCGCTCTCATCCGTAACCGTTCCCGTCACCCGCGTCTGGGCGGAAGCCGCACCGACAACAAGCAATGACATCAGAAGCGCCATGCACTTCCTTGTCAGGGAATTCTTGAAAATAGAGAAGAACTCTTTCATAGAATTACATTTAAGGTTAAGTTTTTAGTTGTTTTATATTGGTTGCAGATCAGTTGCTTCCTTCGGCGATTCCGGCCGCCAGCTCCGACCACCAGCCGCGGTTGATGATATGGACGATATCGAAGATCATCAGTCCGTCGGTGTCGCGGAGCGCCTGCGCCACAGCGCGGGTGAATTGCGCTGCGTCGCCCTCGTACTGCTCGACGTAGATCGAGCCTGTCACGGGAACCACGCCGCAGGTGATTTTCTTCGCCCATTCGGCGCCGCCCTCGATGCAGTACCAGTAATTCTGTTCGTCGGACATTCCCGCTTCGGTACGCTGCCCCACGGCTCCGTTGGCCTTGTCGACTTCGGCTTTGGTAACCAGCGTATAGTAAAGTCCGGTCATATAGATGTCGAGCAGGTCGGCATAACCCGTATTCTTGTATTCGGGCGTCGCCCAATCGAAATAGCGGGCGGGATCGAACTGCTCACTGGCCCAGTTGACGCCCACGTAATAATAGGTCGGGTACCATGCGCCCGTATAGTCGCCGATCAGCAGCCGGGGATTGATCTCCTTGAGCTGCCTGTGGGCTTCGGTCACGAAGTCCTTGATAACCGATGCGCGCCATTCGATCCACTTGCGGAACAGCGGGCCCTGCGACCAGCTCCACTTGCCGTCGGCATCCTGCGTCCAGCGGAGTATATCACCGGGATAATCGGCGACTTTCGTTCCGGCGTAAGCTTCGAAAAGCTCCTTCGACAGCGGACTGAAATCGGAGGTGATATTGTCGAAACGCACCCGGTCGAAGACGATGCCGTCCACATCGGGATACTTCCCGGCGAACTCCTTCAGAATCGCCAGCTCGTACTCCTGCACTTCGGGATTCGCCGGGTTGAGCATGCCGTTGTAGTTGCTCTTTATTTCGCTGATGGGCACGATTTTACCTTCGGTGTACACCTGCGACTGCCAGTCGGCATGATCGCCGTAGATGATTCCCCGGTCGAAGAAGTTGTGACCGCCGGCGAACACGTTGAGCGAACCGTGCACGCGCATGCCCAGCTTGTGTCCCTCCTCGATGAAATAACCCAGCAGATCGTAGTTTTCAGGACGGGTCACACCCTCCCATTCGCCCATGTAAGGCGCTATATCGCTCTTGTAGAGCGTTTCGCCCATGATCGACTTCACGTCGACCACGACATCGGTAAAGCCCATGTCGTGGATTTTGGACACATAGTAACGAATCGAATCGGGATGACTCAAAGTCGCATAATTGGCTTCGCAGTCAAACCACATGTAAAGCGGTTTCGACGGCTGTTTTTCCTGCGCGCAGGAGACGGCAGCAAAGGCTGCCAGCCAGATGAGGAGAAGTTTCTTCATATGATTCTTTATGGATTAGTTCACTTCGGAGATGACGACCGCCGTCGAAATTTTGCGCTCGACGATCACCTCGGCGCTGCCCGTGTCGCTGGGACGGTTGAGCACCTTGCCGTCGCTGCCGACCATGGTCGAAGATCCGCCGCCGTCGAGATTGACCGCATCGACCGCTCCCAGTGCGATCAGCTTGTCGGCCAGCTCCGCCAGCGTAAATCCGGCGCTGCCCCGCATATTGCGCCCGTCGCACACGAGCAGGATCAGTTTGCCGTCCGCTGTGGCGCCGATCGCCGTACGCGGCTGACGCGAAGTCCCGGCGATGCCGCCGCCGTCGAACACCTCTTTCCAATAGTTCTCCACGGCGACGTTCTTCCCCTCCCGGACCAGCATCGGACCGCCTCCGACCGCCTCCTGCGGAGTCCAGAGCGCCGCGCCGGGCGTCTTCGAAGTCGGCGGCGCGGACATATACGTATTCGTACGTTCGTCGTTGTCGAGCGCGGACGGGAAGGCATAAGGCTTGTTGCCGTCGTCGAGCACGCAGTAAATCCAGTGCGTCTCGAACCCTCCGGACGCCATCTGCCCGAACGAAGAACGCACGGGATAAACCGTCTGGTTGTTGCGTGTCACCGTCTGATTCTCGATCGACTTGACGGCACCGCCGGTAACAAGCAGGCTCAACGAATTTCCGGCCCACCAATACCCGGCATTGGTCGTCACACAGGCCGTTCCCCGGTTGGCCGAAGCGAATTCGGCATGAATGCGCGACGGAGTTTTCTGTTGAGGCAGATGCACGGCGTTGAAGCGCAGTTTGGGATTGGCTTTCAGATCGGCCACGGCCACGAATCCGAGGCATTGTTTTCCGCCGCCCAGATCGTCCGCAAACTCGGTTACGGTCAGTCCGGCAGGATAATCGCCCGGTTGAGGGTCGGGATCAGGATCGGGTCCGTCGGGAAATTCATAGTCGGGCGTTTTCGAATCGCTGCCGCACATACAGCACACGGCGCAGACGCAGACAGCAAGCAGAGCGAAGCCAAGAATTTTCAGTTTCATATTTCAGTCAGCATTGAGTTTTGGTTCGGACACCTTTTCTTCGTACATTTTAAAAATTAAGAATTTCGGGCAGGTCGCTTTTGTACGATTTGATTTCACTTTTCAAAACAAAAATAGAAAGGATTCTTCCAATGTGCCTGATAATCCGAAGAGCAAAACAATTTAAAAAAAGACACTTTTTTATTCTCCAAAACATGTCAGCCGAAATATCAAATACAATACATTAAAACACAATGCATTAAATTCGATTATCATTCCACATATTTACAAAGTAAACTTTTTAAATAAAGCGATTATTTATACAATCTGTTTTTTATTTCTTTTCGATTTACTATTTTTGTCAGGCACACTAAATAATGGCAAGGACAATGTTACCTCCTTTTACATCCGCATCCCACGACGGCGATCTGGGTTGTTTTGTACGAAACATCATTCTGAACTCCATTTTTCAGAAAGGGCAATTCATCATTCCCGACATCGCCAGCCAAACCGGCTTCAGCGTCACGACAATAGCCAAGTATGTCTCCGAACTCTATGCGGAGGATATTTTGGAAAAGGGAGACTGTTTGAAGACCAATAAACGGGGACGAAATCCAGTCCTTTATCGGGTGAAATCCGGAACCTACTATTTTTTGGGTGTCGACCTCAAGCCTTTCGAGTTGATAATCGGGCTTATGAACCTTACGGGGGATATGGTTTGCATAGAGCGCATCACAGATTTTCGCTTCGAAAATACACATAATAAACTGGATGAAATATGTACGCATATTTCGCAGTTCATGCTAAAGTTTCAAAGTCAGAACGCCGGCAAAATAGCGGGCGTCAATTTCAATATTGGAGGGCGGGTCAATTCGCATTTAGGAACGAGCGCCACGATTTTCAATTTCGAGGAGACACGCGAAGTGCCGCTGACTCTTTTGCTCAACGAACGTTTGGGCATTCCGGTTTTCATCGAGAACGACACCAAAGCGATGGCTTACGGCGAGTATGTATCCGAAAACAATGCCTCGCAGGAGAATGTGATTTATGTCAATATCGGATGGGGACTGGGACTCTGCATTATCATAAATGGAGAAATATATTATGGAAAGGACGGCTATTCGGGAGAATTCGGACATATCCACATGTATGAAAACAACGTGATGTGTCATTGCGGAAAAAAAGGATGCATTGAAACGGAAATCTCGGGAAGCGCCGTTTGCCGTAAACTCGTAGAAAGAATCTACAATCACGAGGCGTCGGTTCTTTCTAAAAAGGTGTGGAACGGAAACATGATTACGATAAAGGACATTATTGAAGCTGCGAAACTGGAAGACCCGCTTTGCATTGAGTTGGTGACGCAGGCCGGGGGTGAGCTTGGGCATCAGTTGGCCGGATTGATCAACCTTTTGAATCCCGATCGTATCATCATTGGCGGCAGAATGTCAGAAATTGCTCCTTACTACTTTTTACAGCCTGTGAAGCTTGCCGTGCATAAATATTCGCTTCGGCTGATGACCCAACAACTGTCCATCGTTCCTTCGCGGTTAGGGGGCGATGCCGGAGTTATAGGAGCCTGTCTGATCGCACGAAAAAAGATGATATGGAACAAATTGTCGATATGCAAGAGATGAAAATAGTAAATGCCGGGAGGGGGCGAACAAACATGTAAAGCGACGAAGAAAAACGAAAGCGGAGACCGTGACGGCGAAAACTGCGTCAGACGATCTTTTCGACAGTGATGTCCGGATTTGCGCGCAGCAGGTCGATATACCCCTCCTCGCTGGCCTGCCCCTTGGCCCGGATGACGATCGTGGCGCGGTGCACCACTCCGTCGGAAGTGCGCTGGGTCTCGACTTCGTAGGAGATCACCGAATAGTCCTTGCTTTCGAGGCGCTCGAACATCGCGTCGATGAACTCCTTCTTCGAGGCCGAGAAGACGATCATCGTCCGCCGCCGCCCCAGTTCCCCGAACACGAGCGTCAGCACCTCCAGCCCGAAGAGGGTCAGCACCGTGGCTGCGGCCGCAACCGTATACATGTGCGCTCCGGCGGCGAGTCCGATACCCGCCGTGG
>ENA-ORNK01002390-ORNK01002390.1-human-gut-metagenome-genome-assembly--contig:-NODE-2390-length-10286-cov-2.211710_pt1 | contig 10286 bp, 11 predicted proteins | sample MGYA00242115_ERZ509022 | MGnify/ENA primary metagenome ERZ509022 (study PRJEB26280, sample SAMEA2338690) | human gut metagenome | biome: human gut; feature: human-associated habitat; material: faeces...
TCATTTCTTTTCCACGAAGGAGACAAGTGGTTCGTCGAAGCAAAGGAGGACAACTTCTTTTCTTTTTTGTTTGAATATATTTAGTTCCATAGTTTTGGGCTTAACCATACACTCCCCAGTTTGATACGATATGACATTTGAAATGATCATCAAAATATCGCGAACGGTTTTATGAGATATAGTATTCTCTAAGAGCATCTGTCGGTCTACCAACTGTTCTAAATAACTTGCGATTGTACCATTATTCAGTTCACCTATACTTTTATCACCCCAATATGGCATAATGTATTTGTTAGCTAAATTTCTGTACTTTACAATTGAGGATTGTTTCAAGGTGGCGCTCTTAAACTTTATCCAAGCATCAATAGCTTCAGATACAAGCGCTGGCTCAAAGTGGGATGTTGCAACATCAACTTCTGTTTTTTGAAGAATTGCCGTTTTAATTTTCTCTTTTACTTCTCGGTATGTTCGCCCATAGACTGATTTCCTTTTGGGGTGCGAGGAATGAATTGTTATTCTCCCCTCCCACCTACCATCTTTTCTTTTATAAATGTTCTCTCCGCGTTTTGGCATTTTAATCTCCTTTTCTTGACCACAATACTGACGGTTTTCAGCATGTAAATCTATGTTTTCATATATAAGCAAAGCTCCAAAGAGGCTTACTTGAAAAAAATATATCATATAATTTCGATTTAGCTATTGACAAACAATAGTTTTTGGTGTATACTGGAGACAAAGTTCGACAGATTCTGATTCGCAGAATAGAATATTCTACGAAAGATTTAGAGCAATCGCCACTCGCCAAGAGTGGCTTTTTTATATCCTAAAAACCGGTCTTCCCAATTTTTCTGCCATGCGCGTCGCCATCCACGCCCCGCCGCGTTCGTGTACCACATGAGCAATCAATAAATCACAGTTTTCGACCATCCAACGATTCCTCTCCGTAATCGCCGCTTTCGGATGGACACTGTGGAGCGTAGGCGGGATCATAACACTATCAAACTGCTTTTCAAGTAAAACCATGTTCGCTTTTGGATACGGCAAAACAAGATTGATTGTAAAGTTTTCCCTGTCCCGCCTATCTATCAGGCGGCGAATGACAGAGGTTGCTATTCGGTCAAAATCCCCGTCGTTTCCAACATAGAAATCCATATACGGATGCCGAAGCGATAGTTCGTCAAGAACCCTTACCAAATTCTCTTCAACTTCACGAAAGTGATCTATATACCTGTGACCGAAAAGCGTGACTCGGTATGGTTCAAACAGTATCACCTCAGCCACCTCCGTTTCTTTGTGCAAAGGTACACCTAAATACAATTGTCCAAAAAGTGCCACACAAAGGATTGACGAAAAGGCTTTTATGTGGTATAATAAGAAAAAGCGCAGAAATCGCGGCTTTTTTGCCGTATTTCTGCTCATGAATGGAATGAAAAATCACTGTAAAAAGGTGTACCTTATTACAGTGATTTTTATTTTTTGTCGCTGAGTGAAGCCCTGTATTCCCGCAATCGGTGGTAAAAGGTCGATTCGCACATACCACACAATTCCGCCGCTTCGCGCGCCCGGATGGTTCCGCTTTCCCACCGTTGCACAATATCGGGAAAGTTATCCGGCGCCTTAATCACCGGTCTGCCGAATTTCATCCCGTTTGCCTTTGCCGCCGCAATTCCTTCGGCTTGTCGCTTACGGATATTTTCGCGCTCGTTCTGTGCAACAAAGGACAGCACCTGAAGCACAATATCGGCAAGAAAGGTTCCCATCAGATCTTTACCCCTCCGCGTATCGAGCAGAGGCATATCTATGACCGAAATATCCACTTCTTTCTCTCGCGTCAGATAGCGCCACTGACTTTGTATATCCTCGTAATTGCGTCCAAGGCGGTCAATGCTGAGAATATGCAGAACATCTCCCTTTTTCAGTTTGCGAAGTAGCTTCTGATACATCGGACGGTTGAAATCCTTGCCCGACTGCTTGTCTTTATATATCCGTTCTTCTGCAATTCCGAGTTTTCGCATTTCAACCATTTGCCGTTCTTCGTTCTGGTCGATTGACGATACCCGGACATATCCATATTCGCTCAATTTGTACCCCTCCGTGTTTTATAATTATCTCAATATACAGAAAAAAGACGACCGTTGAAGTCGTCTTTTTCTGCTTTGATTATCTTATTATTTTACTTTTTCGGCTTCTAATAAGCCTTCATCTCTCACCTGTTCCCCTGTGACGCCATACGGTGTTATCGTCATAGCATATAGCGAGACTCTGCTTGACTTTTCCACCTATCTTTCGCCGCTCCAAGCAGAATCGCATATTTGTCGTCCGCTCAAAAAAGCCGACATCTTTCATCCAGCTAACACCGCACTTGCAATGTTGAAGCCCGCTAAACTGTTGTTTCATTTTCCTACCGCAATTCGGGCAAACTTTATTGGATACTCCCATATGGTTTTCCGCCCTCCTCACTAAGACAATTTATTATACCATATTTTCGGTGCTTTTTCAAGACAAAATACCTATGACAGCAATCCATCCCACATCTCTTTGTTCTTATCTGAAAGCAATTCTTCAAGCTGTTCCCTTTGCTTCGCATCAAAGCCGTAAAGGTTCGCCGCTTCTTCTGCGGTTAGAGAAAGCGTGTCAATATACAAATAGGTTTTCACAACTTCCTGCTCGACCGACACAACGCTTCCGTCCTCCTGTGTTTCAAGGTGCGTTTCTTTCACCGCGATCTGCTCTGTATGGACATCCATACGATTCAAGCGACGGTAGATTTCTTTCAGAACCTCCGCTTTTTCATCGTCAAAGGTCACGACATCTTCTGTCCGATTTGTCTTGACGGCATATACAGCGATAGCAAGACTCCATTCGCATGGCTCACCCGTTACAAAGCACATATCGTAGTCGTATCGGCTCTTTATCTCCGCAATCCGTGCCTCGTATTCCGCATTTGCTTCGCGTACCGTCTGAACAATCGTGATACCGTTTTCGTTATCCGGGTTTGGAGCAAAAATTCCGAACACCGATCCTACCACAAGTCCGATCATACAAATCAGGAGAATGACCACAACCACAATCCAACCGCCTGCGGCAATTGCCGCAGCAATTCCCTTGATTGCCGCTACCGTAGCTTTTACGGCGGCAACTATGGCTTTTGCCGCAACCTTTACAAACTTTGCGGTAGCTATGCAAGGACGAATAAAATGCGATTCCAAGTATCACTGCACCTCCGACCAGTTCTCTGACCGTAGGGATTTCTCTTAAGAAGATCAGTGCAAATACGATCCCGTATACCGTCTCCATACCGGAAATGATTCCCGCAGTCTGCGCTTTTACACCTTTCTGCGCCGTTTCAATTGTTGTTTTTGCAGACGGTAAAGCCAGACGCTTGGGAGCGGGAAGCTGTTTCGGCTGCTGTACTTTCACTTTGAACTTCTTCGGACGGTTGCGCCATTTCAGGATGTTCTTTCGCGTTTCTTTCAGTCCCCAATTCCCGATCTTACCTGCACCATAGGCAACATTTCTTGCCGTGCGCCTTTCGGTGTTCTCAACCGCATTGCCGGCATATTCGTTTGCACTCCCGTAGCGCGTGTTCTGTAATTCTTCGCCGTACTCTTTTATCTCCCCTGCCCCATTTTTAACCTTTTGACCGAGCGTTTTCGCCCGGTCAAAGGTTTTTATGGTTCTGAGGGATTCCCTTGTTTTTATTTTCATATCGGCACATCCTGTTTTTTCATTATCCGTTCCTTCAGTTCGGTGTAAAAATTCCGGCAGCGGATATTCTTACCGGCCGCCAGCCACTCTTTTTCAAGTTCGAACCTCATCTCCAGCTCTCGTACCGAGTAATCCGCACGGAATTTCTGCCATGTGTCATCGTCCCATTTACGCAATTGCTTCCACAATTCAGGGAAACACTCATACAGCTTGCGCAATTCGGACAGGGGCTGTAAGGGGCAACACCAACATGACACGCGGTGAAATATCTCGTACAACCCACCCCAATCAAAGCCGTGCGCATAACAATAATCAAGGCAGTCCTTTTCCGTCATCCCCCATTCTACAAGCGGATAACACGCATGTTTCACCCGCTTCGGCTCATCGGCGGCAATTCCGATATATTCAACCACATCGTAATTCTTTTTTAGTTCTTTCAGATACTTATTTACCACATTGATTTTCAGCCGTCCTGTGCACCACCGATTATTCGGTCCTGCCCAACTGTTTCCCGTGTATTGCCGCAATCCGGGATTTTTTCGTTTCGGCATATATTCCAAAAAGTAATACTCAAAGCTGTATTCCGCCTTCAAGCGGGTAATCTTTCTGCCGATATACTGCTCCAGCTTATTCAGGTGGTCATACATTTGCGGAAATTCAAGCCCGGTATCACAGAACAGAATCCGATCAATCGGGCGCTTTTCTTCTATCAAGCGTAAAAGCATTGCCGTAGAATCCTTTCCGCCTGACAGAGAAACAATATAGAGTTTTTCTTTACTCACAATCTTCCTCCATAAAAAACGGGCGGCATTGCTGCCGCCCAAAGCGATTATTCATTCACCGAATTTTGTAGTCATCAAAGCATAGAGCTTAGTATCCTTCGGCACCTTGTTCACGAAAGGCACCAACGCCCCACCGATCTTGACAAGTCCGTGTCCTGCATCTACATTCGTGATATACCCCATCTGCAAATCCGATATTCCCATCAGACTTGCCAGCTCTTCGCGGTCTGTCGCCGCCTGATTGAGCATAACCACAAGCTCGGAGTTTGCCAGCATGGTTCTTGCCGTATGGCTTTGCAGAAGATCCTCGACATTTTGCGTAATACCCGTAATAAACGCACCGTACTTACGGACACGCTTCCAAAGCGTGAACAAAAAGTTCGCCGAGTACTCATGTTTGAAAAGGAGATAGATTTCATCAATGAAGATATAGGTCTTTCTCCCTCTCGCCTTGTTCGCGGTGATTCGGTTGAGAATGTTATCAAGCACCACAAGCATCCCGATAGGCATCAGTGCTCTGCCGAGATCGTGGATGTCATAACAGATCAGACGGTTCTTGGTATCCACATTGGTTTCACCCGCAAAGGTATCAAGGCTGCCGCTTGTAAAGAGTTCCAGCGACAGTGCAATATCCTTTGCTTCGGGTTCCGGCTGTACTTTGAGTTCTTCATAGAAATCTCTCAGCGTCGGTGCCTTGCCGCAAAAGCCGCTTCGCATATATCCGTTCAGCAGATTTGCCGTACAGCGGTCAATGAGCGACTTCTGCTTCGGTCCGAGGTCGCATACCGCCTGCTCACACAGGGACAGCATATACTCGGATTTCAGCGTAACGGGGTTTTGCCCGTCGGCATAGTCCATATTGATGTCCATTGCATTGATATGATTCTTGCTCGTTGCCGAGATTTCAATGTTCTCTCCCCCGAAAGCATCCATAATCTTGCCGTATTCGCGCTCCGGGTCGATGATGATAATATCCACGTCCTTATCCGACAGGAACAGATTGATAATCTCCTGCTTTGCCAGAATCGACTTACCCGAACCGGAAACACCGGTGATGAAGCTGTTGCCGTTGAGCAGTTCCGCACGGTTGACCATAATCAGGTTCTTTGAAATCGCATTATTGGCAAAGTAAATGCCGCCCGTATGACAGACCTCCTGCACCCGGAACGGCATAAACACTGCCAGCGATTCCGTTGTCAATGTTCTGCGAATATCCAGCTTCGGTGCGCCGTAAGGCAAAACCGTATTCAGCCCCTCAAGCTGCTGCCAGCGGAGGATATTCAGAAAACACAGGTGCTTTCTTGCGCACTGACGGATGGATTCGGTATCTGCGTCAAGCTGCTCCTTGGTATCTGCCGTATGCACCAGCGTAATGAGCGCCGGAATCATGCGCTGATCGCGGGCTACCAGATCATTGAGGAATTCGCGGCTCTCCTCCCGCTGGCGCTCCATGTCATACGGAACGGTAGCGGAAAAGTTATTGTTGCTGTTCTGCTTTCTTTGCCAATTGGAAATGTTGGTTTCCACCGAAAGCAACTTATTCTCGCCCAACTTCACGGCGGCTTCTGTTGTAATGGGACTTGCATCGATATAAAGGATCATACCTCGGTCGATGTCGGTCAGTTCCGCAATGAAGCTATCCTTAATGAAGTTGGCATAGTCGCGCAGGTACAGTACCCTGCCGTATCGCCCGTCCATTTTGAAATAGTCGGTACGGAATTCCAGGCAGTCCGGTGCAATGGCATCCTTGAAGCTGTATCCGCGCTGTGCATACAATTCAGCGTCATAGCGGTAATCGTCCTCCGCGCCGTAGTGGAAGAAGTCAAACAGAATGCGGAGTTTTTCTTCTGATGTGATCTCCTCAAATCTGGAGCCGAGCTTTGCGAACAACGCCGCAAATTCGGCAGAGATACGGTTGAAATACGCCCGCGCTTCTTCCTCCGTTTTCTTTTCCACCGTAACCGTCAGGTACTTGTCCTGTGTAATGCCGTTTGACAGATTGGCATTGCCCGCGAGAATACGGTTATATTCGTTGCGGTATTTGTCAAGCGAATCTCCCTGAAGCTCCAGCATATTGTTTTCGCGGAACTTGGTCTGATTCAGTCGTCGGTTGTTGACCGTAATCTTGGTCATAGCTCCGGCATCAAAGGTATTCAGAATTTCGGAGTAGGCAAAAAACATCCCCTCCTTATCCTCCTTGGATGCCGTCGCATAATTGACATCGGTAAAACGGTAGGCCTTTGACCAAAAATTCCGCCCTACAAGAAAAAACCCATCCTCGCATACATCGCGGATGGGAATTGCCTGTTCCACGGTAGTCGGAATCGCATCCGGTTCCACCGTTCTCTGTTTATGTCCGAAAAGGCTCATTTGTTTCCTCTCTTTTCTGCTCTTACGAGCGTATTTGTACCCCGAAACAACAGTCTGCGCGGCATCCGCACCTCTGAGCGAAACCATGCCCGCACCAACTGCTCGGCTGTCATACCGTTATATCGGATAAAACCGAGCGCCGCAAAGGGCGCGGCTCCCACCATGCAAAGCCATGAAAGTGTTTCCGTTCCCAAAAAGGAACGGCATCCGAAATAGATGCCGACCACCGCACCACAGGCAAGCAGGGCGAAAATGAACTGCCGCACCGATAAGCCGAAAAACATTGTTTCGGTGTATTCTTTGATTTCCTTGTTGATTTTAATTTCCATCGTTTCTCTGCTCCCCCGTAAGTTCCCGTGCCCCGCTATCCGGGATTTCACGAATCCGATCTTCTGCCGCCCGGCAATACCCAGGGTTCAGGTCAATCCCGATATACTGCCGTCCGAGCCGTTTGGCAACCGCCCCGGTCGTTCCGCTGCCCAAGAATGGATCCAATACCACTCCGCCGACAGGACACCCTGCAAGGATGCACGGCTCCACCAATCGCTCCGGAAACATGGCAAAATGCCCGTCCATCCTATACGAATTGGTGCTGAGATTCCAGACATCACGCCTGTTGCGCGTCAGCTTCTTACATTCCTGCCCGCGTTCCCGTTTTTCGTTGATTGACTGATTGCCGTTGAAGCCCTTATATTTGGTGTGGTCGGAACGCCCTCTCTCATATCTTGCAATACTGCAAGGCTGTAACGGTTCCGCAATGGCTTCGGCGTCGTAGTAATACCTCGGAGATTTCGTAAGCAGGAAGATATGTTCATAGGATTTTGTCGGTCTGTCCTTTACATTTTCGGGCAGACCGTTTGTCTTGTTCCAGATAATATCCGAACGCAGATACCATCCGTCCGCGCGGAGTGCAAAGGCAAGCATCCACGGAATCCCGATCAAATCCTTTGCCTTGATTCCGTCCCAAACAACCGGCATTCCGTGAATCGCCGCCGTTGTATCGGCACGGTAATTATTTTTGCAGTCCGTTTTTTCCGTTGCCCCTTTCCATATTCCCTTTCCGCTTCCGGCATAGCTGTCGGCAATGTTCAGCCAAAGCGTCCCGTCGTCCGTGAGTACCCGCCTGACCTCACGAAACACCTCTACCAAACGGCAGATATACGCCTGCGGAGATTCCTCCGTCCCGATTTGCCCGTCCACACCATAATCCCGAAGCCCGTAATAAGGCGGGCTTGTTACACATAGATTGACGCATCCGTCCGGCAACTCTCTCAGCGCCGCCAATGCGTCTTTGCAAATAATTCTGTTCATTTTCCCTCCGTTTATATTCCAAGCATCTTACTCACAACCTGATCCGACAGCTTCACTGTCCCGACAAGCACAAGCATATTGAATACGATCTCCCCGACATAAGTCCAGACCTGCGTAATTGCCGAGGCACCGGTGCTGACAGATGGCGGAACTGACGCAAACAGCGAATAGATGACGCAGGCAAGCACGATGATTGCGCCTTCCAGACATACGCCGGCAAAGGATTTCAGAAAGCTCCTGCCGATGTTCCCCGTCTCCTCCCCTGCAAATGACGACAGCGGAATCGGCGCGATTGCGGCATACATATATAGCTTGAACATACGCCCGTACACCGTGAGAATCAGGATAAAGGACAACACCCAAATCAGCAGACTGCCGATCAGCGTTACTGCCCACAGCGGAATGCTTTCCCAAAAGCCGCAATCCTCTATGGTCTTTATCATCTCACCCGGCAGATAGATTCCGCTTCTGCCGCCAATGCCGGAGGAAGCCATAATTTTAGAAATGATGCCCTGTACAATCGTAAACATTGCCATCATCAGATCCAGCCCCCATGTGACCGCCGCTTTCGCAAGCACAAACCGGATAAACAGCTTGAGTGCCTGTTCCGGGCGCTTGATCTCCTGCATGGAATTGTAATGCTTCATGATTCCCATCAGAAAGAACAGCACCAAAAGCGCATAACCAACCGCTTTGAGCGTCCCGTTGATGTTCACCATGACATTCCACACCGTGCCGCCCTTGAACTCGGTAGGCGACTGCGAAAGCATATCTCGTTCAGTTTGTCGTTCCATGTGTCGAGGGCGTTTTGGATGTTTTCTACAATCCAGTTGTTACTCATTCCCGCACCTCCTCATACGGGCATCAGCCGCCCGTAATCAGATTGAGAATTTCTTTCGCAAAAGTAATGACCACACCGCCCGCAAGCGTCAGAAAGCCGTTCGCTCTCTGCGACGGGTCGTGGCTCTTGAGAGATAGCCCGATCTGTACAACGGCAAATCCGAGCATAATCATACCGACCGCGCGGACAAGCCCGAACATGAAGTCGGAAAGGTTGTTGACCACCGTGATCGGATCATCTTCCGCCGCAAAGCAGGTCAGTGCCATGGCACCGATAACGAAAATGACCAGCACTGCCGTCACCCATACCTTCAGAAATTTTCTTGCCTTAAGAGGCATTTTCTTTTTGTTTTTCATTCTCTTTGTTCCTTTCATTTTGCAAAAATTCCAGATAGACCTCAAGGTCTGCATCGTCAAAGGCTTCCATGTCAGCGATATACTCATCAATTTCCGGAAAGTCCTTGACAGTCTTGCCGGGGTATGCCGCAATGTCCACCACTTCAATGCGGACTCCCTCCGGCTTTCTGACACCGTGTTCATACGCATTTGCCCGATCTCCGTCTGCGGTCAGTGCCAGATTCGGGTGCTTCAGCAGGTCGTACTTGAAATCCAAAACCGGGCGTTCTCCGCGGATAAACAATATCGCGTACCGGTTATCCAATAGTCGCACCTCATCCGGCGTCATCAGCTCACGCCCGGTGTTTTGATAGTTGGTGGAGAAGTTTCCGCGCATACCGTCGCTTTTACCGTAGGTATTCGTGTCGATGGTGGCTTTGCCGAGCAGCTCCGACACATATTTGTGCGTGCTCTGCTCGTTCCCCCCGAGATAGACAAATTCATCGCAGTTGCCGATAATGGACTCCCACTGTTTTTCAAAAAGAGCTTTGAGCTGCGCGAGGTTTTGCAAGATAATGCTGACCGATACGCCGCGGGAACGCATGACCGAGAGGATTTTATCAAAGTCATCGGGAAGCGAAACATTGGCGAACTCGTCCATCATAAAATGCACGGGAACCGGCAGTGCGCCGCCCCCGCTGTCCGCAACTTTGAACAGTTGCTGAAACAACTGCGTATACAGCATCGACACAAGGAAATTAAAGCTCGTGTCGTTGTCGGGGATCAGGGCAAACAGCGCCACCTTTTTGGTTCCCAATGTTTTGAGGTCAAGCTCATCTGCCGAGCAAAGCAGGTTCAGACTTTCCAGATTGAATTTTTCCAATCTTGCCTGAAGTGTAATCTGAATGGATTTCAATGTCTTTGCCGCGCCGCCGCGAT
>ENA-ORNK01002397-ORNK01002397.1-human-gut-metagenome-genome-assembly--contig:-NODE-2397-length-10245-cov-8.132385_pt1 | contig 10245 bp, 9 predicted proteins | sample MGYA00242115_ERZ509022 | MGnify/ENA primary metagenome ERZ509022 (study PRJEB26280, sample SAMEA2338690) | human gut metagenome | biome: human gut; feature: human-associated habitat; material: faeces...
TATATCAGCCACCGGCTGGCCTCCTGCCGCTTCTGCGACGAAATTCTGGTGTTCCACGAGGGACAGATCGCCCAGCACGGCGCGCATGAAGCGCTGCTGGCGGAGTCCGGCGGCAAATATGCCGAGCTTTGGAACGCGCAGGCGCAGTATTATACCGACGCACAGGCCGGCGCGGAGGTGTAATTTCACAGGAGCGCTCCGGCAGCCAAAGGTCTTGGCGGGGTGAAAGAGGGGCCGGCAGACGCTTTGCGTCTGCCGGCCCTGATTGATAATTGGAGAACGAACCCTTTTCGGGATACAAGATGTGTACAGAATGGAAAATGCGCCTCAGTTATGCGGCACGGCATCCGCATAGGTTTCGGTATAGCGTGCGAAGGCGGAGGCAGGCTCACCGGCAGCGTCCAGATGCGAAAGGTCGCCGAAGCGCGACATGCGGAACACGGCGACGCCCGGCTCACGCTCTTCGGTGGTGAGCATGGTGACGCTGCTCGTCAGAGCGACGGCGTAGTGCCACAGCGGTACGGGCGAGATGCTGAACAGGTGCGCCAGCAGCACGCATTCCACGCCGAAGTGACAGAACAGGATCAAGTTGTCGTGGTTGGGGCGCTCCGCGCGGTACAGCCGCCCGTCGCGGACGTAGCCGTGCTTCGCCAGAAGCGCATCGAGCCCATTCCCCACGGCGTCAAAAGCGGTGCGGACGGTGGTATCCCGGTACAGCGGGCCGTCCGACCAGCGCTCCGGGTCATAGTAGACCGGCTCCTGCGCCCAGTCTGCGGGAAGAACGTCCCAAGCAAGGCCGGAGGCGTGCCCGCGCTGCACGACGCGGTAGCCGTGGTCAAATTCGCGCAGCCAGTCCATTTCCTCGGCGGACGCGCCGGCGGCGCGCAGGGTGAACGAGGCCGTATCCTTGGCGCGGCCAAGCGGCGAAACGTAATAATATGCGGGCGTGATCTTTTCCAGACGCTTTCCCAGCAGCGCGGCCTCGCGCCAGCCCTTTTCCGTCAGAGAGTCGATGGAATAGTCCGGCTCCGCGTGGCGGACGATATAGATGTTCATAAAATGCCTCCTGCGGTATTGCAGATTCGGCGCACGCGCTGCGCCGCTTTGATTCTAGCAGATTTTTTGCGGAATTGGAAGCGGGAAGCTGCGCGGTTTGCAGAAGTGGTCAACGCAAAATGGAGCAGGGAAGCCCTGCTCCATGCCTTTGCTGTATCTGCGCGGCTCAGGCCAGCGCCTTTCTGCGGGCGGAGATGCCCTTGGTCATCGTATCGTGGACGCGGCTGCCGATCTGTGCGGTCGTAACGCCGTTCAGCTCGTCGGCGGGAATGATGTCCAGCACGTCGAGATACACGTCCGTGTGGCGGCGGAACATATTTTTCAGGATGGCCGGGGTGTTGGACAGGACACAGACTACGATGGGAACGCCCGCCTTCTGCGCGATCTTGAACGCGCCGTTGCGGAAGCTGTTCAGCTCGCCGGTCTTGCTCGTGTAGCCCTCCGGGAACACGGCAATAGAGGTTTTGTCCTCCTTCAGGAACTGGATGGCCTTGAGGATGGTGCGCAGCGCCGCGCGGTCGTTTTCGCGGTCGATCGGCAGGCAGAGCAGCTCACGCATGATCTCGGCGACCATGAAGAGGGAGAAATTCTCCTTCTTGGAGATGAAGGCCAGCTCGTCATGCGGGATGGCGTAATAGTAGATCAGCGGGTCGAAGGCAAAAAGATGGTTGGAGACGAGCAGAAAGCGGTGGTCATGCGGAAGCTTCTCCAGACCGGTCACATGAACGTGAACGCCGCCGAGAAAAAACGCCAGACGGCAGAACTGATTGAGCATGAAGCGGAAATAGCGGCTCGGCTTTTCCAGCAGCTTTTTCGGATCGACAAAGCGCGTGGAAACGAACAGGAGCAGCAGAAACAGGATCACGAAGCCGAGAAAGATCCCGGCGAAGGTGAGCGGAAGCTGCCAGAGCGCGTTCCAGGAGGAAAACCACCCGGAAAGCCAGCCGGTCAGCCCGGAGAGCACAAAACTGAGCGCAAGAAAGACATAAACCATGAGAGCACCTGCTTGTTGAAAGGATCAGCGCGGAAAGCGCCGTATTCTGAATACGAGATATTCTTTGGTTTATTATAGCGCATGGCGCGTTGAAATTGGAGCGGCTTTTTAGAATTTAACAAAAAATTCACGGATAAAGCAAATCTTAAGAATTTTACGGATTGTTTCTTCATCGACTTTGCAGTATGATAAGGCAACATTCTGACGAAGGCAGGCGAATGCCCATGCATATGGTCGAGCTTTTGAAGCATATCAGCACGGCGCTGCTGCTCCTGACAGGGCTGTGCTTTTTCTATCAAACGGTGTATCTGGTTGTTTCTCTGTTCTGGCGCGAGCCGAAGCACAAGCCGGAGAAGCCGGCGCGCTACGCCATTCTGATCGCGGCGCGCAATGAGGAAGCGGTTTTGCCATACCTCCTGCAAAGCATCCGCGCACAGGATTATCCCTCCGAACGCATCACGACCTATGTCGTGGCCGACAACTGCACCGACCGCACGGCGGAGGCTGCGGAGGCCAACGGCGCGCGCGTCTACCGGCGCTTCGACCGCAGCCGGATCGGAAAGGGCTACGCGCTGCACGATCTGCTCGACTGGATCCGGCGCGGCGACGGATTGGAGCAGTACGATGCGTTTTTGATCTTCGACGCGGACAACCTGCTCTGCCCGGACTACATCTCCAAGATCAACCGCACCTACAGCGATGGCTTCGAAGCGTTCCATGGCTACCGCAACACGAAGAATTTCGGCGACAGCTGGATATCCTCGGCCTACGCGCTGTGGTATCTGCACGATTCCGTCCACCTCAACGCGGCGCGGATGATGCTTGGGACGACCTGCGCTGTGACCGGCACGGGCTTCGGCTTCACGCGGGCGCTGCTCGAACGCATCGACGGGTGGAGCTTCTTCACGCTGACGGAGGATGTCGAATTCGACAACTGGTGCGCGGTGAACGGCGTGCGCATCGGCTTCTGCCGCGAGGCGATGCTCTATGACGAGCAGGCGTCCACGTTTGCGCAGTCCTGGAAGCAGCGCATCCGCTGGACGCAGGGCGGCTTGCAGGTCTCGCTGCTTTATGCCGGACGGCAGCTGCGCGGGATGCTTCGCGGAGGGCGCACCGGCTGGGCCAGCTTTGAGGCGGCGACGCTGTCTCTCGGCGGCTATCTGCTGTCGGCCATTTCCGGCCTCTCCGTCGCGGTGACGGGGCTTGCGCAAAGCGGCCTGCGCGGCCTGCTGGCAGCGGTGGGATGCGCCGTCGGCGGACTGTATATGGGCATGGCAGTGATCGGCGCGCTGGTGCTGCTGACGGAGTGGAGGCGCATCGCGGCCCCGGCATATAAAAAGCTGCTGTCCGTGCTGACCTTCCCGCTGTTCATGCTGACCTTCATCCCGGCGGCGGTCTGCGCCGTCTTTGCCAAGCGCGGCTGGGAGCCGACGCGGCATACGGTCGCGGTCGGGATCGGCAGCCTTGCGGCTGCACCGCGTGAATAAAAATGTGCGGCTGAGACCTTCGAGGTCTCAGCCGCTTTTTTGTTTACAGGGATCTTGGCCTTGTGCTATGATAAAAAAAGATACAGTTTTTGCCCGAAAAATACGAAATGCAACCGCCGGTTGACAGATTTGACGGCTGAATTTCTGGTATGCAACCGCGAAATGCGGTAGGATACGGGCAACAGAGCGCGGGAACGCGCCCGGATAACTGGAGGAAACGATATGATCTTAGCGGACAAAATAATCACCCTGCGCAAGAAGGCAGGCTGGTCGCAGGAGGAGCTGGCGCAGAAGCTGGATGTCTCCCGGCAGTCGGTCTCCAAATGGGAGGGCGCGCAGTCCATTCCCGATATCTCGAAAATTTTGCAGATGAGCCGCCTGTTCGGCGTCACGACGGATTTCCTGCTGAAGGATGAGCTGGAGGAGGCGGAATACGCTCCCGAAACCGCGCAGCCCGCGCTGCGGCGCGTAACGATGGAGCAGGCGTCGCGCTATCTGGAGCTTCGCCGTCAGGCCGCGCCGCGGATGGCGCTGGCGACGTTTCTGAGCGTGCTTTCGCCGGTGCCGTTGCTGTCCTTCAGCGAGATGAGCCAGTCTGCGCGCTTCGGCATCACGGAAAACGCGGCAGCGGGCCTCGGGCTGTGCGCGATGCTGGTGCTGGTCGCGGCGGCGGTCGCACTGTTCCTGACCTGCGGTGCGCGGACGAAGGAATTCGATTTCTTGGATAAGGAGCCGTTTGAGACAGAGTACGGCGTGAGCGGCATGGTTCAAGAGCGCCAGAGCGCCTATGCGCCGCAGTGCGCGCGGAGAAGGCTCCTTGCAACGATGCTCTGCATCCTTTCCGTGCTGCCGCTGTTCGCGGCGCTCTGTATCGGCTCGGAGCCGGTCGTTATGGCGGCGGTGTGCGCGCTGCTCATGATCGCGGGCGCGGGTGCGGCGCTGTTTGTCTGCGCAGGCGTTTATGAGGGAGCGATGGAGCGGCTTTTGGAGGAGGGCGATTTTTCGCGCGAGGAGAAGGTACACGCGCCCGTGCAGGGCGCAGTCTCCGTCTGCTACTGGCTGGTCGTGACGGCGGTGTTCCTGCTCTATACCTTCGGGCCGAATGGAAACGGCCAGCCGCAATACAGCTGGGTGATCTGGGCCGTCGGCGGCGTGCTCTACGCGGCGCTGCTCACCGCTCTGCGCCTGTTCCGGAAGCGGTAACGCGGCTGCCGCAGCAGAATATCAGACAGAGATCGAGCCGCCGGCATTCGCCGGCGGCTCCGTATATTATAGTTCCGGTGTTTCCCGGAGCGTGCAGCCCGGAAAAGCGGCCTGTGCCGCCGCGTACACAAGGTCCGCGTCCTGCGGAGAAAGCGCCTCCCAGAGCGTGAGGTGGATGGACGCGCCCTTCCGCCGCCAGATGCCGCATACGCGGCCATGGAGCAGAAGCACCGGCGCGACCTGCCCGGCGAGGCTGAAAACGCTGCGCATCCGCTCCGGCGGCAGAAAAAGACTCTCCTTTTTCTCGTAGCCCAGCATCAGCGGGTCGAATCCGGCAAGGAAACGGCATTCCGGCGGAGAAGCCGGAGCGGCGTCCTCGCCATCCAGCCAGAAATACTCCCGTCCGCTGCAATGCGCGGAATGCACGGGCAGCTCCGCCAGCCAGCCGCGCACAGCTTTGGCGGAGGCATGGAAGAAATACATCGCGTCGTGGATGGTCGCGGGCGCGTAATGCGTGAAGTAACGCCGCGCAAGCGTCAGCTGGGCGGCGTGCGCCGAAAGCGGCTCCAGCGGCGGGCACAGCCGGAGCGCCTTTTCCGGGCCTGCGGTGTAGCACACGAAGCCACGCTCGCACAGTTCCCGCAGCCCGCCGCCCCAAGAGTCGAACATACTGGCGGCCTCGTCCTCGATCATGCCGCGTGCGCGGCAGTGCTCCCGCAGGGTGTCGCGCGTCAGCGGCCCGCGCGAGAGCGCTTCGACAATTACATCCGTGAAATAAGCCTGCCGCGCGGGCGTGAGCGCCCAGCCCGGACGCTGATTCCAGAAGCTCGGCGCGCTCCATTCGTTGCAGCGGAAGCGGTCTCCCGCCGTCAGACCGAGATAGACCGGCAGATCGTCTTCCGAAAAGAGATGGATCGTCCCGCGCAGCGTCCAGCTCTTGACAAGCCGCGCCTGCGCGGGGCCTTCTCCGTCCGTTCGGAGGGACAGCGCATGGAGCGCATTCTGCGGATACTGCGCCTGAAAGCCGCAGAGCGCCCGCGCGACAGTGTGCGCGGGCGCGGGCGCGGATAGATACTGTCCGGCGAGACGCCGGAGGCGGATATCCTGTTCCGTCATGACGGCTGCCTTGAGGCGCAGAGCGTGTCCAGCTCCTGCTGCCAGACGGCGGCGCAGGCATCGCTCGGCATCCGCCAGTCGCCTCTGGGCGAGAGCGTGACCGAGCCGACCTTCGGCCCATCGGGCAGGCAGCTGCGCTTGAACTGCTGCTGGAAGAAGCGGCGGTAGAAGTTCTTCAGCCAGTGCAGAAGCACTTCGTCCGGGTAGCGCCCCTCCATCGCGGCCCGCGCCAGACAGAAAATTTTCGCGGGCGGGAAGCCATAGCGAAGAACATAATAGAGATAGAAGTCATGCAGCTCATACGGGCCGACGAGGGATTCCGTCTGCTGCGCGATCTCACCGTTTTCGGCGGCCGGAAGCAGCTCCGGGCTGACGGGCGTGTCGAGAATGTCGAGAAGGACGCTCCGCAGCGCGGCGGAAGCGGCACTGTCGGCTTCGTAGCGAACGATGTGACGCACCAGCGTCTTGGGAATGCCGGCGTTGACGCCGTACATGCTCATATGGTCGCCGTTGTAGGTGGCCCAGCCGAGGGCCAGCTCGCTGAGGTCGCCCGTGCCGATCACGAGACCGCCGGTGCGGTTGGCGAGATCCATCAGCTCGAGCGTGCGCACGCGCGCCTGCCCGTTTTCATAGGTCACATCCCGCACGGCCTCGTCCTGACCGATGTCGCGGAAGTGGCTGCGGACGGTGTCCGCGATCGGAATTTCCCGGAAGGAGACGCCAAGCTCCTGGCACAGGATCTCTGCATTGGAGCGCGTCCGGTGCGTGGTGCCGAAGCAGGGCATGGTCACGGCGAGGATGTCCGTCATGGGACGGCCAAGCTTTTTCATCGCACGGACGGCGGCCAGCAGCGCAAGGCAGCTGTCCAGACCTCCGGAAATGCCGATGACGGCGGTTTTTGCGTGGGCATGCTCGAGACGCTTTGCAAGGCCGTCGGCCTGAATTTCCAAAATCAGCTCGCAGCGCTCCGCGCGCGCGGTGTCGCCGCTCGGGACGAAGGGCGTCGGCGAAAACCGGCGCGTCAGCGTGACCGGGCGGAGCGGCAGATCAAATTCGACGCTCGTGTAGCCGTCCGCAGACGGCTCAAAGCTGGTGCTGCGGCAGCGTTCCGCTGCCAGCCGCCCAAGATCCAGCTCCGTGCAGGCGCGTCCGTCGCCGAAGGGGCGGCTTTCCGCCAGCAGCGCGCCGTTTTCGCAGATGAAGAGCAGCTCGTTCCAGCGGGGCGCAAACAGCCGCCGCAGGTTGGGGTACTCGCGCCCGCTTCGGAATAGAGATAGGCGCACAGGAGCCGCGCGGACTGCTGCGCGACGAGCTGACGGCGGTATTCGGCCTTTCCGGCGGTCTCGTCGCTGGCGGAAAGATTCACAACGACGGTCGCGCCGGCCAGTGCGTGCGCCGTGCTCGGAGGCAGCGGCGCCCAGAGATCCTCGCAGATCTCCGCCGCCAGCACGAATTCCGGCATGGAGCCGCAGCGGAACAGCAGCTTCGTGCCGAACAGCGTCTCCTGCCCGGCGAAGCGGACGCTCCGGACGCCGGAGGGCGCGGGGGAGAAGTGGCGGCGCTCATAGAATTCGCCGTAGTTCGGAATGTAGGTTTTCGGAACGAGGCCGAGCAGCCGCCTGCGGCAGACGATGGCCGCGCAGTTGTAGAGCTTGCCGTCCACATTGACCGGCAGGCCGACGGCGGCGACCAGCGCCAGCGTCTCGCTGGTCTCCAGAACGGTGCGGAGCGCTTCTTCGGCGGCCCTTTGCAGCGGCTGCTGCAAAAACAGGTCGCTGCATGTGTAGCCGGTGAGGCCAAGCTCGGGGAAAACGGCGAGCTGCGCGCCGTCCGCAGCGGCCTGACGCATGGCTTCGACGGTCATTTTTGCGTTATAGGGACAGTCTGCGACCCGCAGCGACGGCGAGAGCGTGCAGACCCTGAGAAATCCGTGTATCATGGATGCTCCATCCTTTTCCTTTGTTTGTGGCGGCGTGCAGAGCCTCTGCCGCCGGACAGCTTTATCATAACATAACCCGCCCCTGCGAACAAGGGCGGGTTTGGGAGAATGCGGAAAGAAATCTGCCGGAGAGGCGAAAATATCCGGCCAGATACACCCTAGAGATACGCCGCGACGGCCTGCCACTGCTCCGCCAGACGGTCAAGAGAGAACGAGGCGTTGGCGGGACTGGTGGATGGCAGGCGGACGGCCTGCATTCCGGTCACGGGCAGAAGATAGCGCTCGTAGAGACGGGAGGCGGTCGTGCCGTTGCAGAATACGGCCTGAATTTTCGCGGCGTTCAGGATCGGCGACAGGTCGTTCGGGACGGCGTTCTGAATGCTGCTGTCGCTGGAGCCGGAAATGTCGCAGCTGGCGATCACGTCCCACAGCGCGATGTGATGCGCGTGGAGCATGGCGGCCTTTTCCGGGACGCTTCCGGGCGTTTCACAGCCGAGCACGCGCGCCATCACCCGCCAGAAGCGGTTTTGCGGGTGGCCGTAGAAGAACGCGGCCTCGCGCGATTTGACCGACGGAAAGGAGCCGAGGATCAGCACCCGGGAATCCGCGTCATAGAGCGGCGGGATCGGATGAACGATGTGCTCCGTCAAAGCGCGCGCTCCAGCGCCTCGATGGCTTCCAGCGTGGTGGCCCACGAGGTGACGAACCGGACGGCGGTGTGCGTCTCGCAGGTCTTGGCGTTCAGCTCGAAGTCGAAGCCGCTGCGCAGCTCCTCGATCTTCCGGTCCGGGAGGATGGGGAAGAGCTGATTGGTGCAGGGAGCGGCGTAGAAGCCGTAGCCCTTTTTCTCGAACGCGCGCTCGAGCTGCCGCGCGGTGCGGTCGGCGTGACGGGCCAGCTCCAGCCACAGGTCGTTTTCAAAAAACGCCTGAAACTGGACGCCAAGCAGCCGTCCCTTAGCCAGCATACCGCCGCGCTGCTTGAGGGCGTTGCGGAAGTGCGGCTTGAGCGCGTCATTCACCAGCACCAGCGTCTCGCCGAAGAGCAGGCCGTTCTTGGTGCCGCCGATGTAAAATGCGTCGCAGTATTTGGCGAAATCCTCCGGCTGGAGGTCGTTTGCCGCGCAGACCAGCGCCGCGCCCATGCGCGCGCCGTCGAGGTAGAGATAAAGCCCCAGCTCCCGGCAGGTCTCCGAGATCGCCGCCAGCTCCGCGCGCGTATAGATCGTGCCAAGCTCCGTGGCGTCAGAGAGATAGACCATGCGCGGTACGACCATATGTCCGTCGTCGCCGCCCTTATGCGCCTCGACGATCTGCCGGATATGCTCCGGCGTCAACTTGCCGTCGTCTGTCGGAGGCGCGGCGCAGATCTTGTGTCCTGTCGCCTCAATGGAGGCGGATTCGTGGACGCAGATGTGCGCGGTGTCGGCGGCAATGACGGCCTCCCATGGCCGGAGTGCGGCGGCGATGAGCGTCAGATTGGTGAGCGTGCCGCCGAGCATGAAGTGAACGTCAGCCTGCGGGCAGGCAAAGCGTGCGCGGACGGCCTCCGCTGCCGCTTCGCAGTAGTGGTCGCGGCCATAGCCGGGCGTGGATTCCAGATTGGTGGCCTGCAGCGCTGCCAGAATGGCGGGATGCGCGCCCTCAGAATAGTCGTTCCGGAAAGAGATCATAACGAAGCCTCCCTGTGCTTTTTATAATAATTGTATTGTAGGAGGCGGCGGCGGGAAAGTCAATGCCCTTTCCCACGCGAAAGTGTGCGCCGGAGCCAGCGGCGGTCGTTTGGAACGAGCGCACCGGTCAGATAAAGGAGCGGCAGATATGCCGCCAGAAACAGGCCGCATGTCCGAAGAATCTGAAGGAGACACTGCCCGCGCTCCGGCAGAAGCAGGCAGGCGGCTGCGGACGCCAGCGCGCAGAGCGCCGTTTTTGTGAGCGGCCCTAGCGGGAGCGCACTGCCGGACGCATCCAGAAGCAGCCGGAGGCTCAGATAGAAATTGAGAACGTGCGTGAGTACGAAGGTGAAGAAGTAGCCGCCGATACCCCAGCGCGGCAGAAGCAGATACAATAGCGCGACATCGAGCAGGGAGGTAATCGTATTGTTCCGGACGTTCGCGGTCTGCTGGCCGAGGCCCTTGCACATGCCGTCCACGAGCGCGTCGGCATAGAGAATGACGATCAGCGGCGCAAACAGTCGAAGGTAATGTCCGGCCTCCTCGCTCTGATAGAAGAGCATCCCGAGCGGCCTTGCCAGCAGAAATTGCAGCGCGGAGACGCCGCAGGCAAAGACCGGCCCGAGCCGCAGGCTGCGGCCCGTCAGGTGCAGGATGCGGCGGGAGTTTCCCTCCGCGCGGCAGCGGGCCAGCTCCGGGATCAGCAGCTCGGAGAGCGAAAAGATGATCGCGGCGGGAAACATGAGGATCGGAAAGACCATCGCGTGGATGGTGCCGT
>ENA-ORNK01002398-ORNK01002398.1-human-gut-metagenome-genome-assembly--contig:-NODE-2398-length-10236-cov-1.943129_pt1 | contig 10236 bp, 6 predicted proteins | sample MGYA00242115_ERZ509022 | MGnify/ENA primary metagenome ERZ509022 (study PRJEB26280, sample SAMEA2338690) | human gut metagenome | biome: human gut; feature: human-associated habitat; material: faeces...
CCACCTGTGGAGTGGGGACAGCTTCACCTTTATGATGGGACATTTTCCGGCCCCTTGGGGAAACGAACTGCGGGCTGGTCCTCTGGAGGCATTGCTGGCCCTGGCCTTCAGCTTGGTGATGTTTCTCTCTCTTACTGGTGGCGCAGAGGACATCCGCCGGGACATTCGGGAGGAGCGCCAGGGGCAGTATTGCCTGTTGATGCAACTTCTCTATGCGGCTTTGTTGGCCATGGTTTATACCAATGACCTCTTCACCGCCTATGTCTTTGTGGAGATCGCAGCGGTCACCGCCTGTATCGCTGTGGTAGCGAAGGAGAGCGGCCGCTCTGTGGTGGCGGCCATCCGGTATCTGGTGTTCAGCTGCCTGGGTTCCGGCTTGATCCTGTTGGGCATTTCCATGCTGTATAGCGTCACCGGACATCTGCTGATGGAGGACTTGGGGCGGGGGGTAGCACAGTTGGCCCAAACCGGCAGATATGCGATTCCACTGACAGCTTCGGCACTGCTGATGACTCTGGGGCTGGCGATTAAAAGTGCTCAGTTTCCCTTTCACGCCTGGCTGCCCGACGCGCACGCCAGCGCGACGACCGCCTCCAGCGCCATTTTGTCTGGACTGGTGCTGAAGGGTTACATTGTATTGATTATAAAGCTGATCCTGCGAGTGTTTGGCAGCAGTGTACTGATTGAAATGTACCTCCATGACCTGCTTTTCCTTTTGGGCGTAGCTGGTATGCTGTTCGCTTCGGTGGCTGCTTTGCGGCAGGAGGAGGTAAAGAGAATGATCGCCTACTCCTCCTCGGCCCAGATATCCTATATCTTTCTTGCCCTGGGGCTGGGCAGCCGGGCGGGGACCGCCGCGGCCTGCTTCCAGCTGCTGACCCACGCCTTTACAAAGCCCATGATATTTGTGGGTGCCGGGGCCCTGATACGGGCCGGGGAGGGAGGACATTACTGGAGTGACCTGCGGGGTATGGCCTGGCGGGCTCCAGTGGCCGGCATCGGGTTTACCGTGGGCGGCCTGTCTCTGTGCGGCCTACCGCTGCTGGCCGGCTTCTCATCCAAATATAGTCTGGCTGTGGCGGCACTGGCGGGAGAGTGGCAGACGATGCCGACTCTGTTCAGCCTGGCTGTCAGCTCCGTCCTCAACGCCATGTATTATATCCCTGCTATTTTGGTCATCTGGGGCAGGAGGGACGGGGAAAGAGGTACTTTCCTGTCCGCAAAAGAGGCATCGGCCCACCGCTGGGCTACCCTCTGCTTCGTGGCGTTCAACCTGGTGCTGGGCGTGGGGGTAGGACCGATCCTTGCTCTGATCCATACAGGACTCGCGCTGTTTTGATTGACCATTTGAAGAGAAAGAAGGTGACAGGATGGAAATGCTGTATGGAAACTGGCTGGTGCTGCCTGTGCTGTTTCCCATATTCGGCGGCCTGATGGCGGCCCGCATCCATACCCTCGGGGCGCGACGTACCGTCGTTTCCACCATCCTGATCCTTCAGATCCTTCTGGTCTTGCCTGCGGCCATTTATGATACACCACCCTATACCATGCTGCATTTAGCCCCAGGGCTCCGCATCGTCCTGCAGGGGGACGCTCTGGGGCGTTTTTTTGCCGCCTTGATCTGTATCATCTGGTTCGCAGTGGCCTTTTTCGCCTATGAGTATATGAATCATGAGGGCCACCGGGAGCGGTTTTTTGGATTTTACCTCATGACGCTGGGCGCTCTGATGGGCATTTGCTTTGCGGGCAACTTAGTCACGCTCTACCTGTTTTATGAGCTGATGACGTTGTGTTCCGTCCCTCTGGTCCTGCACATCGGCACCAAGAAGGCATTTGAGGCCGCCTATCGCTACCTGGCCTTTTCTGTGGCCGGGGCAGGGCTTGGGCTGCTGGGACTTTTCGTGCTCCAGGGTTACTGTACCACAGACCTGTTTACACCAGGCGGCGTGTTGAACAGCTCCTTAGCCACTGGGGACCGCCAGTGGCTCCTGTGCGTATTCCTGGTCATGGCAGTGGGGTTTGGCTGTAAGGCGGGAATGTTCCCGCTCCACGCATGGCTGCCCATCGCCCACCCGGTAGCACCTGCCCCCGCCTCCGCGGTCCTGTCTGGCCTTATCACTAAGATGGGCGTCTTTGCCATAATCCGGGTGGTTTACTATCTATATGGATGGGATTTTCTCAGCGGAACTTGGGTGCAGAGAACGGTGCTGATCCTGTCTCTGGTCACGGTGCTCATGGGCTCCACCCTGGCCCTGCGGGAGGACACACTGAAAAAAAGGCTGGCCTACTCAACGGTCAGCCAAGTGTCCTATGTGATTTTCGGCCTGATGCTGCTGACCCCTGCCGCATTGGAAGGCGCGCTCTTCCAGGTGGTGTTCCACGCCATTGGAAAGAATGCCCTGTTCATGGCCACAGGCGCCATCATCTATAAAACACACCTGACCCAGGTTTCTCAGATGCGCGGTGTGGGCACGGTGTATGGCATCACTATGTGGTGCTTTGCGCTGGCCTCTCTCTCCCTGATCGGGATTCCGCCCACAGGGGGCTTCGTGGCCAAGTGGATGCTGGCCCGTGGGGCGCTGGAGGCCGGTCTGGGGCCGGTGTCCTATGTGGGCATCGGGGTTCTGATGCTCTCCGCTCTGCTTACCGCCTGCTATCTGCTTCCCATCATTACCTCGGCCTTTTTCCCCGGCAAGGGCTTTGACCGGAGCCAGATCGTCAAACAGCAGGATACCTGGCTCATGTGGATCACCCTCTGCTTCCTCACCGCGTCTGTGGTGATTTTAGGGATGTATCCCGGCCTTCTCTCTCCCGCGGTGGAGGATATCCTGGCTCCGCTTTTTGGTTGAGCCTTCAGACCTTGTGAGGAAAGGGGGTGTTTCCTTGTGTGGATCATGCTAGCAGTGTTGTTTCCTATCCTGAGCGGCGGGATGCTGCCCATTTGGAAGCCAAGGGGCCGGCGGGGACGGCAGCACTATGTGTTGTTCGTATCCTGCATGACCGCCGTCCTGTCCCTGACTGCCATCTCGGAGATGAAGGGGGCGGAGGCCGTGGTCCTGGTCCATCTGGGGGAGCGGCTGTCTGTTGCGTTCCAGGTGGACGGACTGGGCTGTGTCTTTGGCACAATGGTGTCTCTGCTGTGGCCGCTGGCTTGCCTGTATGCCCTGGAATATATGAGCAGGGAGGGGGGAGAGGACCGTTTTTTTTCCTTCTATCTGGCTGCCTTTGGAGTGACGTTGGGCGTCGCCTTCTCGGCAAATATCCTGACCATGTATTTCTTTTATGAGCTGCTCACCCTGGTTACCCTTCCCCTGGTCATGCACGGTATGGACGGCAAGGCGCGGTACGCCGGACGAGTCTATCTGGTGTATTCCATGAGCGGTGCCGCCCTGGGCTTTATCGCCATGGTCTTTCTCCTCCAATACGGCAGCGGGATGTTCCGCCTGGGAGGCACTCTAATCTCAGAGGGGACCAGCCTCGACACCCTGCTGGTGGCCTATGTGCTGGGCTTTTTTGGATTTGGGGTGAAGGCGGCGGTATTCCCAGGACACAAGTGGCTCCTGCGGGCCTCAGTGGCCCCCACACCGGTGACCGCCCTCCTCCATGCGGTAGCTGTGGTCAAGGCGGGGGTGTTCGCGGTAGTCCGGCTGACCTGGTATGGCTTTGGCCCGGATATCCTGCGGGGTACATGGGCGCAGGACCTGGTGCTGGCGGCGATTCTCTTTACCATCGTCTTCGGCTCGTCCAAGGCGCTCCAGACCAAACATTTGAAGCGGAGGTTGGCCTGGTCCACCATCAGCAACCTGTCCTATGTGCTGCTGGGCGTGATGACCCTGTCTACGGCTGGCTTGGTAGCCGGCATGACCCATATGGTGTTTCATGCGGTTCTAAAGATCACGCTCTTTTTTGGGGTGGGTGCGGTCCACTATAAGATGCACCGGGACTTCGTCCCGGATATTGAAGGGTGTGGCCCGCTGATGCCGGTGGTTTTCAGCACTTTTACCGTCACAGCGCTGGGGCTGATGGGAGTGCCTCCACTGGCCGGCTTTACAAGCAAATGGCTGCTGGCAACTTCCAGTGTGGCTCTGGGTACCCCGCTGGGATATTTGGGTGGCGCCGCCCTTATCGCCTCGGCGATCCTGACCGCCCTGTACCTGATGCAGATCGTCATGCTGGCCTTTTTCCCCAGACAGCACCGAGCTATCTCGGTGCGTATTCCAAGGCAGGCCAGGCGGGACCCTGGCGTGAGGATGACCATTCCCTTGGTCGTACTGGCTCTTGCCTCGGTCATTCTTGGGCTGATGGCCCAGGAGGTATATCTGGGCATCAGCCGGCTGCTGTTCTTATGACTGAGCATAGATAGGGGCATGCATTATTTTGGAGAGGGGGAGAGGAACCTGTGGGACGGATTCTGCTGCTGCTGGTCGCAATGCCTATTGTGTGCGGGCCGGTCAGCTATCTGGTCGGTCTAGTCTGGAAAAAGGCGAGGGATATCTTTGTCCAGTCTGCCGCCGCGCTGGAGCTTCTGCTGGTGCTGTCAATGGCCATGGGAGAGGACACCGCGGTCCGGTTGGACGGCTTTTGTGGGCTCGGCATCTCCTTTGCTTCCGGTGGGTTCCACTCGCTTATGGCCATGCTGACTGCTACGGGGTGGTTGGCGGCGCCCATCCTGTCTGATGAGTATTTTGCCCACATCAAAAGGCGGAACCGCTACTATCTGTTTTGGCTGGTCACATTAGGGGCTGCCATGGGCGTATTTTTATCTGCTGACTTGTACACTACCTTCCTATTTTTTGAGGTCATGTCCTTTACCTCTTATGTGTCGGTGGTCCAGACAGAGGAGGAGGAGGCCCTGCGAGCCGGAGGCACCTATTTAGCGGTAGCTGTCATCGGCGGTCTGGTTACCTTGTCAGGGTTATTTCTCCTGCACTTCCAACTGGGTACCCTTCAAATTGACCAGCTGGCACAGGCGGCGGCACAGGCTTCTGACCGTACCCTGCTCTGGGTGGGCGGCCTGCTGACCCTGGTGGGCTTTGGCGCCAAGGCGGGGGCGTTTCCACTTCACATCTGGCTGCCCACCGCCCATCCGGCTGCACCTGCCCCCGCCTCGGCGGTCCTGTCCGGTGTTATCACAAAGACAGGGATTTACGGGGTAGCTGTGCTGTCCACAACCCTGTTTCTCCATGACGGAAGCTGGGGCGCCATGCTGGCAGCCATCGGGGCCGTCACCATGGTTTTGGGGGCTGTGCTGGCCCTCTGCTCCGTGGACCTCAAAAGGACACTGGCCTGCTCCTCAGTTTCCCAGATCGGTTTTATTTTGGTGGGGCTGGCGATGCAGTGTCTGCTGGGCAGCCATAACGCCCTGGCGGTGGACGGGACGGTCCTCCATATCGTCAACCATTCGCTAATCAAGCTGGCGCTCTTCCCGGCTGCAGGCGTCATCCATCTGTCTACCCATTCCTTTGACCTGAACGATATACGGGGCTTTGGCCGAAATAAGCCCATGTTGGCCCTTATCATGGGGATCCCCATGCTCAGTCTGGCGGGGCTGCCCCTGCTCAACGGCTATGTGAGCAAAACACTGCTCCACGAGAGCATCGTGGAATATATCCATCTGTCAGGAGAGCGGGCCTGGGCCTATACGGCGCTGGAGTGGCTGTTTCTTTTTGCGGGTGGGCTGACCTTGGCCTATATGCTGAAGCTGTTTCTCTGCATCTTTGTGGAGAGAAACCGGCTGCCCCAGGAGGTACTGGATAAAAAATGGCGCCGCCATGGCGGCTATATCGCTCCGGCCTCCGCGGCTGTTCTGCTGACATATGTGGGGGTGATGCTCCTCCTGGGCCTCCTTCCCGGCCGTTTTATGGATAGGATCGCTGCCTTTGGCCGCTCCTTTTTCCAGGGAGCGGTGCCGTCTCACGCGGTAGATTACTTCTCTGTGGTCAATCTGAAGGGGGCGGCGATCTCACTGACCATCGGCCTGGTGGTCTACCTCCTGGTGGTGCGTACCCTGCTGATGCCCAAAGGAGAGAGCGGGAGAAGGTACTACCGAGACCCTATTCCAGGATGGCTCAATCTGGAGTACGGGCTGTACCGACCGCTCCTGAAATTTTCCACCCAGGTACTGCTGCTGGCGGCTGCCTTTGTGGACCGGGTGGGCTTCCGGCTTTTGTTCCGGGGACTGCCTGCCTTGTTCCTAAGATGGAGCCGATGGCTGATCGACCGACGAAGCCGGCTGGTGAGCGCCCTTACGGGGCAGGAATATACACCACGGCCCAGCCTGGAACAGGTAGTGGATGACTCTAGCTTCGGCCTGTACGACGACCAGCCCCAGCGGGGGAATGGAGTCATGCGTTCGCTGGCCTTTGGCCTGATCCTGACCGGACTTGGCCTGGTGTTCTCGATTCTATTCATTTTCTTGCACAGATAAAAAAGCGTCCTGTACCCAATCTGGATACAGGACGCTATCTTTATTTGACTGAAATCATGCGGGAGAAATAAAGGTGGTGACCTGGCCATACAGGATGAAGGCCATAGCCACAGGGGCCACAAAGCGGATACAGATGCTGAAGAAGGAATACAGACCGTCCCCCATGGTATTTCCTTCTAAACTGACCTCGCTGCGGATGACCTTGGGGCCAATGACCCAGCCCACCAAGATAGACATGACCAAGGCCCCCAGAGGCATGGCCACGCCCTCAGAAATAAAGTCCATGAAGTCGAGCCAGGTGCCGCCCAGGGTCATACCAGTATCCTGGAAGGGAATCCAGAGTCCATTGGAGCCAAGCCCATCGGCGGCTACCAGAACAGCCTCCGCTAGCACGATGAGACAGGCGATCGCTACGATTCTGCTGCGCTTGGGCGACCTACCCTTGGCTACCTGATGGTCAATGACGAAGGTGACCAGCACCTCGACTAGGGCGATGGCGGAGGTGATAGCCGCCAGGGTGACAAACAGGAAGAAGAGAATACCAAAGATGGGGCCAAAGGCGCCCATAGAGTTAAAGACGTCCTGCATGGTGATGAACAGCAGTTTGGGACCGCTCAGTTCAGCACCCTCACCGCCCAGAGCGAAAGCGGCGGGGAGAACCGCAAGACCAGCCATAATGGCCACACAGGTATCAGAGATGATAATAATAAGGGAGTTTTTTACAAGGCTCTCCTTTTTGCTCAGGTAAGAACCGTAAGTGACGGTGATACCCATAGCTAGGGATAAGGAGAAGAACATCTGGCCGCCAGCGGTGGAAAGTACCTTCAGGAAGCCCTGAACAGAGGAGAAGGGCTCCCAGTTGGGGGAAAACATGAACTTCAATCCCTCGAAAGCTCCGGGAAGTGTTACAGCCCGAATGATGACGATGAGCAGCATAATCGCCAAGGCAGGCATACCGATTTTGTTGAACTTTTCAATACCATCTTTGATGCCGCCGCGGATGATGAGGTAACAGATAGCGATGAAGAACACAGTAGAACCGATGGCCAAGGGCTGGTTACTGAGCATATCGGTAAAAGACTGTGCGCCGGAGATGCTGGACAGGGAAAATACCCCAATCAACTCGGCAAAGTTGAGGCACACATATTGGATACAATAGGCGCCTAGAACGGTGTAGAAGCTTAGGATCAGCAGGGGAGAGATGATGGCTAGGAACCCCAAGAAGGTGCCCATGCCTCCAGCTACATTTTGATAACTTACCAGGACTTCCGGCCGATTGCCAGCTCGGTTAGCATGATGGGAAAGCCTACCAGGACAGCAAGGGCGATGTAGATGATCAGGAAGGGAAAGCCGCCGCTGGCACCCATCTTATAGGGAAACCCCCAGATGTTGCCCAGTCCGACAGCAGCGCCTACCGTAGCCATCAAAAACCCGATGTTACTGCCCCATTGTCCTCTGTGATGTTCCATAATGATCCTCCCATTCTCTATAAATATCCCTTACAACACATCCTGAAATAGAATGTTAAAAAACATTGTAACAGAATATGAAAGACGTGTCAATGTAGAATTGCATTTTTATAGGGATGGGAAGCGTTAGAAGGAGACGGAAAAATCGACTGTTCCCTGTTGCCTTTTTTGATAGCTGATATATAATAAAAACAGAGACGGCTGTCCACATTCCAGCCGCATGAGAGAAGGAGAGAGAACACTATGGACTACGCGAAGGAGAGCCTCCGCCTCCACCAGCAGTGGGGGGGAAAAAATGGGGGTAGTGGCTACTGTACCCGCTAATGACCAGGAGTCTCTGTCCCTGGCCTATACGCCCGGTGTGGCTCAACCGTGCCTAGCCATCCGTGACAATATTGACAGGAGCTATGAATTGACCAGGCGTCACAACCTGTGCGCCGTCATCACCGATGGTTCGGCGGTTCTGGGGTTGGGAGATATTGGTCCGGAGGCCGGAATGCCCGTCATGGAGGGCAAATGTGTCCTGTTCAAGACCTTTGGCGGGATAGACGCCTTTCCCCTATGTGTCAAGACTCAGGACGTAGATGAATTTGTCCAGACGGTGTATAACATCTCCGGCTCCTTTGGGGGCATCAATCTGGAAGACATTGCCGCGCCCCGATGCTTTGAGATCGAACGGAAGCTGAAGGAGAAGTGTGATATCCCGGTCTTTCACGACGACCAGCACGGCACCGCCATCATCGCCTTGGCCGGACTGACCAACGCCCTGAAGGTAGTGGGGAAGAACAAGGAGGAGGTGCGCGTCGTCTTTTCCGGCGCCGGCTCGGCGGCCATCTCCATTACGAGGCTGCTCCTTCTGGCCGGCTACCGGGATATCACGCTGTGCGACAAATTCGGGGCCATCTACCAGGGCTGCCCTCAGCTGAACTGGGCCCAGCAGGAGATTGCCAAGGTGACCAATCTGGAGGGACGACGGGGGAATTTGGCGGACCTGCTGGTGGGCGCTGATGTGTTTATCGGCGTATCTGCCCCCGGCCTTGTAACTCCGGACATGGTTCGGACGATGGAGCGGGACGCCATCGTCTTTGCCTGTGCCAACCCTACACCGGAGATATTCCCGGATGACGCACGGTTGGGAGGCGCCCGTGTGGTGTCTACCGGACGAAGCGATTTTCCAAACCAGATCAACAATGTACTGGCCTTCCCCGGTGTGTTCCGGGGTGCCTTTGACGTGCGGGCCAGAGATATCAATGAGGAGATGAAGATGGCTGCGGCCCAGGCCCTGGCCGGCTTGATTTCCGAGGAAGAGCTCTCGGAGGACTATATCATCCCGAAACCCTTTGACCCCAGAGTGGTGCCGGCGGTGGCAGAGGCGGTAGCGGAGGCGGCCCGCCGCACCGGGGCAGCCCGCATCTGAACCAGAATAGGGAGAGCAGTCCGCTGAAAATGGCGGGCCGCTCTCCTTTTCCATATCCAAAGGTGAATGGACGGAGGGGCCGCTGGGCCTTGATTTTGCGGGAGGCAGTCGATATAATAATACCATTATAATACATACTATTGACCTGCTGCGCGAGGCAGGTGCCCGGAGCACCCCGAAGAGGCGTATTGATATAAAAGGAGCAGAGCTATGGATATCCGCAAGCTGTCACAGAACATCCAGGAAGAAACAGGAAAGATCATCGTAGGAAAATCGGACCGGATCAGACTGATCGTGATGTCGATTCTGGCCAATGGACATATCCTGCTGGATGATCTGCCCGGCGTGGGAAAGACCACCCTGGTTAAGACCATCTCCATCGCCTTGGGCTGTCAGTCTGGACGAATCCAGTTTGTCCCGGATCTGCTGCCCAGCGATATCATCGGTATGCGGATATACAATCAAAAAACCGGGGATTTTGAGCTGCGCCAGGGGCCGGTAATGACCAATCTCCTGCTGGCGGACGAGATCAACCGTGCCATTCCCCGCACTCAGTCCGCCCTGCTGGAAGCCATGGAGGAGCGGCAGATCTCCATCGACGGCGAGCAGTTCCCTCTGCCCGCCCCTTTCCTGGTGCTGGCTACTCAGAACCCGGTGGAGTCGGAGAGTACCTTCCGGCTCCCTGCGGCCCAGATGGACCGCTTCCTTATCCGCATCAGCATGGGTTACCCAACTCCGAAGGAGGAACGGCGGATGCTCCGTAATTTGGGGGACGAGATCCCCTTTGACCAGGTGCGGCCGGTCACCAATGCCCAGGAGCTGGTGGAGGCCCAGCGGCTCCGTCAGCGGACGGAGTACGACATGGAGATGATGGCGGAGCTGGGCTACTGCTCCGGCATCGAGAACTATTCCCGAATCATTTC
>ENA-ORNK01002411-ORNK01002411.1-human-gut-metagenome-genome-assembly--contig:-NODE-2411-length-10153-cov-3.114874_pt1 | contig 10153 bp, 8 predicted proteins | sample MGYA00242115_ERZ509022 | MGnify/ENA primary metagenome ERZ509022 (study PRJEB26280, sample SAMEA2338690) | human gut metagenome | biome: human gut; feature: human-associated habitat; material: faeces...
AGTCGCTGGTGCTCACATCGGTGAAGGGGTTGTCGGGTTCAATGACGATCTCCTGGAAGGAAACCTCAACCTCCACAGCAGAAGCGGGCATGGTAAAGGTGTACTTGCCGTTGCCCTTATCGGTCAGCTTCACGGTGTCGTCGTTCTTGTCGGTGACAGTCAGTTTAGCCAGCTCATAGCCTTCATCGGGAGTGACAGTAATGGTCACCGTGGTGCCTTTGGAAGCTCTGGTGGGGCTGACCTTGATGGTGCCGTTGTTGACCTTAGAGGGGGTGCTGATGGCATAGGTAGTCACGCTGGAGCCACCGCCACCGCTGGGACGGGTATAGGTGTATTCCTGGGTGGCATCGTTAGCAATAGTCATGGTCTAACCATTCAGGGTTACCGTAATCTCACTGCCGGTGCTGTTCTTCACCGTGATGGTGCGGCTGCTGCCGGATACGGTAGCAGTCAGGTTATCGTTCTTCAGAACTTCAACCACATCATTGTCAGCGGCAGCATTGACAGCCTCCTGGAAGGAAGCATAGCCGATGCCGTCCACTACAGCCACGGCCTCGTTGTTCAGGGAGAAGGTAAAGGGGCTGAAACCGTGAGTGGAAGTGAAAGTGACCTTTCCAGTGCGGTCAGCGGTAGCCTGATAGAAGTAGGTACCGCCGTTGCTGGCCTGATGCTTCACATACACAGTCTGACTGGCAAAGTTGTTGGGCAGAGTCACCGTGATTTCAGAAGCATTGCGGATCGTCAGAGGTGCAGCTTCCTTGACTACCACAGCGTTATTACCAGTCTCCCCCAGCTCGACATCAGCAGAGTTGGTAGCGGTAGAAGCAACCACCTGCATCATGGGGGTGATATTCAGGGTGATGGAGGTGACAGTGCTCTCATCCTTGGTCAGATCCGTGGCCTCAATGTTCAGATAAGTCTGGGTGTAGAGGGTAACCTCTTGATCCGCGGAGGGAGACAACTCTGTTTTGCCCTTCTCAATCAGGGTATCCTTATCAGAGGAGTTATTTAGGCTGTTGGCAGCGGACTGGGCGGCGCTGGTGATGGTTTCATCAGCGGCCACAGAGCCGGCCACATTACCGGCAGTTTTCTTGTCATCCGTGTCAGTAATCTTGTCCGTATTGGTTACAGGCTCCTCCACGGTGGGGATCACTGCGCCCTCGGCGGTGACGGTGACGGTGCAGCTATCCTCCAGCACCACATACTCGTCCACCTTGAGCTGAGCGGTAATGGTGGCGGTACCCTCGGTCACGCCGGTAATGGTAGAACCCTCAGCAGTTGCAACAGCAGGATTGCTGGAGGTAGTAACCAGGGTCATACCAGTGGGAACGGTAGCGTTCAGAGTAAGGGTGCTGGAATTTTCGCCAGAGGCCAGCGCCATGGAACTGTCGGTCAGGGACAGAGCGTAGCCGTTGGTATCGCCTTCATCAATCAGTCCGGCGGTCTCGTATGCGTCCTGGGCCTCGGCGGGGTAGTAGATGGTAAGCTTAGAGGGCTTAGGCTTGTTGCTGCCAAATACTGTCGAGACTTCTGATAGGCTTGTACTCTGCATTACCAGATCACACTGAACAGTAGAGCCAACACTTGCAAAAGCATAACTTCCAATACTTGTTATGGTGGAGGGAAGTACAAGGAGTTTTAAGCCTGTACATCCGTTGAATGTGCTCACCTCAATGGAAGTAATCCCCTCCGGCAGAATCATGGAGGTCAGGTTGGTGCATTGGAGAAAGGCCATTCGCCCCATGCTTTGCAAACGACCCAGGCTAACAACATCAGAAATACCGCTCTGTCTAAACGCCTGCTCGCCAATTGTTTCAATATTGCTCAAGTCAACAGTCTGTAAGGCAGAGCACTTTTGGAAAGCTTGGTTTCCAACCGCCGTCACAGAAGCAGGGAATTGAACAGTTTCCAGTGCAGTACAGTTATAGAATGCATAGTCAGGAATAGCATCCCAATTCCCTTGGATTTCAACTGATTTCAACGAAGTGCACCCGGAGAAAAGGCCGTAGTTTACATTGCTACTGGGAGCTTCTTGTATGATTGTGACGTTGGCGGGAATTACAATGCTCTCAATTCCGGATTTGCTAAATGCGCCATAGCCAAGTGTTGTCAGAGTAGACGGCAAATTAACTGTTTTCAAGGTAGACATATTGGCAAATGCCAGCGGGCCGATTTCAGTAATCCCTTCGGGTATAGTGATACTTGTCACTGTCTTATCCCGAACCTGAATCAGTTTTCCCCAGCCGTAAAGCACGCCATCTGTGATTTCAAAGTCGGCAGGTCCGTCTGTAAAACTGGGTGTTCCTGTATAGCCAGACAGCACCGAGGGGGACAAGTTGGTAACCGTTCCTGGAATGGTCACCGCAGTTTTATTAGAATTGTTAAAGACTTGATCGCCGAGCGTTTCAAGGCCATCAGGAAGAACCAAGGTGCTCTGGGTCAATTGTGCAAAGGCCTCTTTACCAACCGTCTTTAACTGGCTGTCCTCTGCAAATTGTACAGTAGCAGTGGTTCTCTCAAAGCAGCCATCTCCGATCTCCGTTACAGAGGCCGGAACAGTAAAAACCGTCCCTCCACTAGGATGATAGTTATAGAAGGAGTCCCGTCCAATGGTTTTGATACCCTTGCTGAGGGTAACTGTTCCAGCGAAATGACCGAAGGCATCGTTATCAACTGCTGTAACAGAGTAGGTCTTGTCACCGTGCCGGACACTGGCAGGAACATTGACAGTACCGCTGTAAAAACTGTGGTGGAGGTTAGTCAAATGTTGATCGCCCATGCCACAGTTAATGCATGAATAGGACCACGACCATTCAGCCACAGCAACTTCGTTGCCAGCAGCGCCATTCAGATACCGATAAGCAACATTATCAACCACAAAGTCAAAAGTTGTATTGACGGTCTGTGAATGTGATTTACCTTCACTATCCTCGTATGTGTAGATTTCACCAGGCTGTGTTTTAATAGCATCCAGAGACTCTGCCGCCAGTGCAGTGACTGGCAGCAGAGTCATCAGCATACATAAACTAAGCAGTATGCTAAGCGTTTTTTTGGATTTCATAAGTAATACCCTCCAACAGTGTTACTCAATAACTTCGTAAGAAAGCTGGGGAAGCGCAGCATAAGTAGAAGTGGGGAATTGGTTTTCAATATTATCGGCTCCGGTAAACAGTCCAGACTCATACAGATAATAATCGATTTCATCGGAAGTCAGATTTCCAGTGAATGTAAAATTAAAATTGGGGACATTTGACTTAAAAATAACAGAATCCGCACCATTATAGAGTTCAAAACTAATACGGGTGCTAAGCTGGTTCCCAATGCGGATCAGCCCTTCGGAAGCAGTACCATATTTATATCCACCGATACTGCCGCCCGTGAAGGTAAGCGTGTTATAAAGGGGGGTTGCAAGATTGCCGTAGATGTTATCATTCAGAACAACCGCAGCAAAGCCATCAGTAGAGCCGTTTGACACATTAATGCCACGGAGATCAGAATTGGTAATATCGAAGATGGTATTGCAGGTCCAAATATTGAATGCAGTCCAACCCCAAATCTGAGAGTCGGTAACTGTAATTTCAGTGCCCTGAGCATCCCGTATGCCATCTGCGTCCTGAGCACCAGACAGGTTAATGGAGTAACCAAATCCTTTGATAGAGCTATTGGTCAGAGTAAAATCACCATTTTTGACATCGAAAATGGAAATGCCACGAGTATCACCAATAGTCGTATTTTCCTCATAACTGCCGGTTACCCGAGAGTTTAGAATATGGGACTGATCGAGACTAACAACAGCTCCAGTGGCATCGCCGCTTTGTACAAAGCTGATACCACGGGCATTGACATTCATCGTTACCCCGGTCAAATAGAGCTTGGGGGAACTGGAAGTCAGGTTAATACCACGACCATTGGTTGCAGTCGCGTTCAGTTCAAGATTCTGCAATCTAACCGTCTCGTTGGTGCTTACGGTCAAAGCATTGCTTCCCCCATTATAGTCAATGGAATACTTGCTGCTTGTACCGTCAATCGTTACACCCTTTGTAATGCTCAGCGGGCTCGTCAGGGTAACATCGCCAGTCATGGTTACAGTGCCGCCCTGCGCAACCGCATTGCGGAACGCAGTCTCGTCCATAGTTGTACCCGCTGCAAATGCCGCAGGCATCATGGCGACCATCAAGCAACACACAGCAAGGATCGAAATAATTCGTCTTTTCATTGTTTTTTCTCCTCTCGTTCTTTTAATTTTATAGTTCACTCTTTTCAGAGAGACTACCAAAGTTAGCCCCGCATTTGTTCAATCAGCAGTTCTCGCGCCGCTGACGGTGAGGCAGCAGGACCGGCCTCTGCCAGATAGTTCAGAGCATCATTCCACTCCCACAAGGAAACGCTTTCCGACGAGATATTCTCCAACGCCTGAGCAATGCGGTTACGCCCAGTCCCGTCCAGATAGTGGAGGTCTGACAAATATTTTGATCCACTGATATATGCCAGATACTCCAACAGAGGGCGTGTCAGCGCAGATGAACCCATTTTTGTCACAGCTCCTATCTTCCGATTACAAAATCTATATTTTGTTCGATTGCACAAAAATACATATTGGCAGGGTAACGATACCTAAGCAGATTATAGCACCAGACGACATAGTCCGCAAGGCGTTTTCCTATATTTGGGCACCAAAATCTCAGGGCGTACAATGTAATTTGTATCGTCCTTCATTCTCATGCCCAAAATTAAAAAGGCAGAAGTTGTTTCGACATTTTTTGACACAATAAGTCTCGCAAAACGGCCTTTTTCTTGATATGCAAAACAAAATATAGATTTTGTTTTATGAAACGAGACACAGCCGATCCAACTGCTGTTGATGCTCTAATCCAGAAGTCATCAAATAGATCCGGGTAGTTTCGATACTGGAATGGCCCAGAAGATCAGCCAGTTTTACAATATCCTTATAGGCCTGATAAAAAATGGTGGCAAACAGGTGGCGCAGGTTGTGGGGAAATACCTTGGTTGGCTCCACCCCGGCAGCTTTGCACAGCCGTTTCATTTCCGCCCAGATCCGGCAGCGGTGCAGGCTTTTCCCGTCATTGGTGAGAAAAATCTCGCCGGTGACGGTTTTCTGCTTTCTGGCATATTTGAGCAATTTCCGGCATAGCTTGGCCGAGAGCAGGATGGTCCGGTTCTTCCCTTTGAGGGAAACATTGGCCCGTCCGCATTGAGCGGCCTCTACGGTGATATATCGCACCTCAGATACTCGGATGCCTGTGGCACAGATGGTCTCCATCAGTAGAGCTAATTGCTCCTTGCCTTGATTCTTTGCGGTTTCTAACAGCCGGTCATATTCCACACGGCTCAATTCCCTGTTGACCTCCCGGAAAACTTTTCGCTGGATTTTCAGGAATTTGATCCGGTAGTCCCACCCCAAAAAACGAAACAGGCCATTGAGCGGCGCCAGCATGGAATTGATGGTTACAGGAGCATAGTGGTTTTCCTGTAAATAGTCCTTCCATTCATGCAGGCACTCTTTTGTGATTGGCCTGTCACCTAACCACTGAGAGAAAGCACGAATGTCACGCAGATACTTTTCAATGGTGCTGGACGCGCGCTCCTCGCTGCGGAGATGGGCGGCATAGGCCGCGATGTGGTCAGTGGTAATGATGCGTTTGTTCATGGTCAACCTCCTGTAACTCATGGATCATGGCATTATTTTACCTTACAGGAAGTTCGCTATGCAGATTCAGGATGAGCTTCTTTTATATGGCAGAACGCTGCTGTGCCAGGTTGGTAACATGGATCAGGCCCTTTTCCTCCCGCTTGCGGGCGTATGCAACGATCTGTCCGGAACCGCCCAGAAAGTGAAAGGCATAGGCGATCAGATGATCGCAGGTATCCACCATACGCTGGTTGGTTTTGAGAATGGCGAGCCGTTTTGGAATATGTTCGTTCTCCCAAGGATAGTAGGTTGCATCGAACCCCGGCGGAGAGTCCACAGGCCGAAGCGCCGGATGATAAGGCAGTACAAGGGTCAGCGTCACCTCCGGGTGACGCTTTTTTGCTTCTTTCACAGCCTTAGCGGCCAAGGCGTCAAAGCGTCCATAGCGGCCTACAAAGAAATCAGTGACACCGTATTGCCTGATATGCCGCTCCACGGCCTCGGCCAGCAGGGGCAGCAGCTCCTCTCCGGCATCCCGGTGCCCAATAAAAAAGCAGGATCGGTCCATGTTCCCTCCATCCAGTTGCCATTACCAGCCCTTTGATTGCTTGATTATATCATTGTATTGCTATAAATAGCAACCTCTTTCCCTAAATATTTCCGAAAGAACATGGTACGCTTTTGGAAAGAAAAGAGGTGCGCTATGGAAACGGAGTATCGGGAGCAGTTCATACGGTTCGGTCTGAAGGTGCAGTATTACCGCAAGCTGCGGGGAATGACGCAGGAAGCCTTTGCGGACGAGATTGGAAAATCGTGGTCCTTTGTAGCCAAAATCGAGAGCCCCACCCGGCCATTCGGCGTCTCTATGGAAACTCTGTTCAAGATCGCGGAGGTGCTGGAGGTCCCCACAGAAAAGCTGTTTGAAGATTAAAATATCTCACGGTGAGACGCCATTCCGACAGAATTTGCGTCTCACCGTGAGATTTATTTTATTCCCCGTAATACAGGGGGCGCCCAATAGAGGTAAAGCTCTCCAGGCCGGTGATGACCACATTGTTGGCTCCACTGGCGCAGTGGACGATCAACAGATTGCCGTTTTCATCCCGGCCGCCTACGATTCCTACATGGGAGTCCTCTGGGTAAAATACCAGGTCGCCGGGCTGGACCTCATCCCATTGGAGCGGGTCGCAGTAGGTGTGCTGGGCGTGGGCCCCACCGCCGTGGCCGATGACATATTCACCGTTGCTGACATTATAGAAAGTCCAGTCCACAAATAGCGATAGGTAACCCTTTGATACAATCTCCAGGTTTTCCCCCGCTCCACACCGTGCGTGAACCTTTCAGCTCACACGGCGTTCCATCGTAAGTTGAAATGAAAATCACTAATGAAAATTACAACCGCTCTTTATAAGATGTATAGGGTTGAAATTCCGGCAGTTGTAGCCATCTGCGAAGTCTGTTTAACGTTCTCAGCTGTTTGCTGTCTGGTTTCAGTTTCAGCATATAATGTGCAATCGTATCTAGCCGTGTTGCATGGAGCAAACGGTGGACTTCATCAGTCACTAACACCAGATTTCCGTACTTGTCATCTCCGCCGAAGTGCCTTGGAATGCGGTGATGGCAGTGCATATGCCCCAATTCCAATGGCTGCTTGGTTACATAGCAGCGTCCCATTTGCCCGCAGTAGAGCGATAAGCGATTATCATTGTACTCAACACTTCTATCTGCGATGGGGTTTTTCATCATTTCTCTCAGAATTGAAATGTTGACGCATGAGAGGCTTTTATGGATCTCGGCTCGCCCTTCTGGGGTATAACGATTGACTTTCTTCGACTTGAACATGGGGCTTTTGTGTTTGAGATATCCTATCGGTATCAGTGCCCGTCCATATACATACCGAAGCATTTTGCTGTTTCCGTATCGTTCCGCAATATAGCTGGGGAGCTTATCCCCCGATTTTTGTGTGTATCTTCGCAGGCGTGCATTTAGTTCGTGTTCGACCAGAAAGGCTATTCTGCGCATATCCAGAGTTATATTTGTTGCGATGCGGTAGTAATTGTGGATGCCCAGTACATAGGCGTTATAGGCATCTACGGCACGGCTCCCAGCATTTGTATCCGCCGGGTGTGCCATTGCTCTGGTATGCTGTTGAACCTTTGATTTCATTGCCTGATATGCCTTATCTGTCATTTCAGAGTAGACTGTGTACCCTGGTGACCCGTTGGCTTTTTTCCCTTTTTGGCGCACTCTGATTTTGATGCCCAGAAATTCTGTGTAGTGCCTTTTTAAGTTCGCTATCCCAGACTTTTCTGGACTAATGTCCAGTCCAAGTCGTGCTTTCAACCATTGCTGTGTGGCGGCAAATAGTTTTACTGCATCACTGCGCTTGCGGCAGAAGATTTTGAAATCATCAGCATACCGGACAATCCAGCATTCTTTCAACTGTGTGCTTTGCAATGCACGATAGGCCTTTCCTCTGCTTTCTGTCCCATTGGGCGCAATGGTGACCGCATATGGATGGCGTGTAGGCATGGTTTCCCATTGGCTGGCAATCCACCAATCCAATTCATTCAGTACCACATTTGCCAACAACGGCGAGATAATACCGCCTTGCGGCGTCCCTCGCTCTGGAAAGCCGATTTCTGCCACCTCTGCCTTTAGCATAGCTGACAGAATGGAAAGCACGGCTTTATCCCGGATACCCATTTGCCAAAGCTGTTTCAGCAGTTTCCCATGCTGGACATTGTCAAAGAAACCTTTTATATCAATGTCCACCACGAAATGCAGACCGCTGCGTTGTACAAATTTATAGGCCTGTGCGATAGCGTGTTCTGCACTTCTGCATGGGCGAAAGCCGTTGTTCCGCTCATGGAATTTCGCCTCACAGATTGGTTCCATCACCTGAAGGATACATTGCTGTATCAATCTGTCCATGATGGTCGGGATACCCAGTGGCCTTGTCTTGCCATTGGCCTTTGGGATTTCCACACGTCTTACTGGTTGTGGGATATAGTGTTTTAATCTGGCGCGTATATAGGTTATCAGGCTATTTTCCTGCCATTTAGACAGGTCACGAATTGTTTTCCCATCCACGCCGGGTGTATGACTTCCTGCATTTTTCTTTATATTGCGGTATGCCAACATGATGTTTTCCCCCGAGAGGATAATCGGCATCAATTTTCTGAACACTTTATCTGCTTTGCTTTGTGTATATAAAGTGTCCTGTACACCCTGAAAATCATAATACTCAGCGTTTCGGATTTTCTGCACTTTCTGTTCCTTGGTTGCGGTTGGCAAAGTCGGCATCCTCCTCTTTCCCGAGAAGTGGCCTTTCTTAGTCATACTCGAACCTTTGCATTTTTCATTTTGATTTGTTCTTTCAATCTACGACTAATGCCTATCCCTCCACCGCTTATTATCACGGTTTCATCGGTACTATGGCATCGCTCTCAGTTAGATAAAGGCGGGTTATACCTTGCGGCTTTCCCTCGCCAACACTTCATCGCACACAAATGCTCCATGCTCTAACCTTTCCACGTTCCGATATTCCTATCTTTTCATAGCGTCTTTAGGTGTGTCCTTTAAGCCTGTACGCTTGGCCGTGCCTGTAACACGGCAGGGTGTTTTATCCCGGACTAACCTTACTCCACCCCACGTACCCCGCACTTGGCGGTCATGGCATTTCTACCATGTCTGCATCTAGACCCGTACACTCGGACATTCGTCGGCAGGTCGCGAACCTGCATTCTCACCATGGACGCTTTATAGACCCCCGGCCTATAACCTACACACGCCACCTCTGGCGCACTTTCCTCACTCTGGGAAATTCCCAGCGTTAGGGTAGCTCTCAGCCGTCTTTAGCGGGCTTTACACGGTTCGGCGTTTGCGCACCTTTCCGCATACCGCGAGCTTAGGGGAGCGTTTCAGGGCGTTACCCCATCATTCCACTTCTTGGAATATCAGTTCTATGAAACTTTATCTGGCTCCTTTCAATCCTGATTTTTTTGTTTCACGCCTAACCTTTTCAGTTAGGAACGTGTCGCACAACCGGAACAGTCCAGCCCGTACGGCCGGTAGGTGCCGGTGGTGGGGCTGCCTGCCGCCGTGACCTGACGGAGTGTGCCCCAGCGGTCATCCCAGCCAAGTACCAGGGACTTCCCGCCCCAAAAATAATTCAGTTTTCCCACCAGCTGGCAGGCGGTCTCCACCACAGCCTGCCGCTCCGGGGACAGGTCCTCTGGCAAATCGGCCAGGAGTTCCCTGGCATCCTGGCTGGAAATGGTCAAATCTCCGGCCAGTGCCATCAGCATATCTGAATTGGCCAGAAGCTCGTCCAGAGCCTCATTCTGCCACGACGTGAAGCTGTAAAACACCCGCATATCATCCGGCGTCCTGGCAGTGATGGTGATGATCAGCACCTCCTCCGTAGAGGCCGATGCGTTACCGCTGGCTGGGTCCTCCACAGTCTCAGTTGCGGTGGTGATCTTGGTCATGTCCCAGAAC
>ENA-ORNK01002414-ORNK01002414.1-human-gut-metagenome-genome-assembly--contig:-NODE-2414-length-10144-cov-3.190306_pt1 | contig 10144 bp, 6 predicted proteins | sample MGYA00242115_ERZ509022 | MGnify/ENA primary metagenome ERZ509022 (study PRJEB26280, sample SAMEA2338690) | human gut metagenome | biome: human gut; feature: human-associated habitat; material: faeces...
GCAGCACCAGATCCGCGCCGTTCACCGCGGCCCTGGCCCCGCTGTCCTCCCGGCAGACCTCCACGATCTCCGGATTGGGGGTCACCACATAGTGGGGGCCCGGACTGCGGACCAGCTCCATCCCCCGCTCCACGGCCTCTGCCATGGTCAGGTTGTCAAAGCCGACGCCCAGCACGTCGATGCGCATGAAATCACCTCGCTACATACTCATACAGGATAGCAGTATACCACAAGCCGCCGCGTTTGTCCAACCAAAAATCAACAGGGACGCCAAAAACCGGCGTCCCTGCTGAACGATTCAGTTTTCCGGCGCCGGTACCGCCTGCTTTTTCCGGAAGTCCGGCAGCTGGGCCAGCACCACCGCCGCCAGCATCAGCACGCAGCCCAGGTACTCCTTCCCACTCATCCGGTCCCCTAGGATCAGCGCCCCGGCGACGGTGGCGAACACGGACTCCAGGCTCAGCAGCAGGGACACCACCGTGGGGTTGGAGTCCTTCTGCGCCAGGATCTGGAGGGTGTATCCCACGCCGCTGGAGAAGATGCCCACATACAGGACAGGCCCGATACAGGCCAGCAGCCCCGCCCAGTCAGGCGTCTCCATCACCAGCATCAGCCCGGCAGAGAGCACCGCCATCACCAGGAACTGTACGCAGGACAGGGCCACCCCGTCCACCTTCCGGGTAAAGTGGTCGATCAGCAGGATGTGTCCGGCGAAGCAGAAGGAGCACAGCAGCACGTACCAGTCCCCCTCCGTGATGGAAAAGGACTCCTGCACGCACAGCAGATACAATCCCACCACCGCCAGCGCCACACTGAGCCAGATCGCCCGGGGCGCCTTTTGCCGGAGGAAAATCCCCGCAATGGGCACGATGACAATATAGAGGGCCGTGATGAACCCCGCCTTGCCCGCGCCCGTGCCCATGGCGATGCCCATCTGCTGAAAGGCGCTGGCCAGCGCCAGCATGGCGCCGCAGCACACGCCGCCGGTCAGCAGCGTTCTGCGCTGAGCGGGGGTCATCCCCAGCCAGGAGGTATCCTGCCCGATTTTACGGGCCTTTCGGTCCAGCGCGGCGATCACCGGCAGCATCGCCAACGCGGCCAGCGCCATGCGCAGGCCGTTAAACGTCAACGAACCCAGGCTGTCCGCCGCTACATCCTGGGCGACGAAAGCCGCGCCCCAGATAAGCGCCGTAAGCGTTAGCAACAGGTTTGCCCGAACCGAACGTTTCATTTGCAGGTTCTTCTCCCTTGGTATGAAAATACGCCGCGCACTGCGGCAAGCATCATCTTACAACAGGCCGGTGGGTTTGTCCACCGCTTTTTACTCATAACCGTCAAAAGCCGCCCGCCTCTTTGGCGAACGGCTTGAGGAGCGATGCTTTCACCTCTATTTAAGACCGGAACGAACCAGGCTGGATACAAAGACGCGTTGAAAGCAGCAGAACAGCACGTACAGAGGCAGCATTACGATCAACGTGGCAGCCGTCACCTTCGCCCACATGGGGCCAGACTCGCTGGCTTTCGCAAACAGTGAAAGGCCCACCGTCAACGGCCGTTTTTCCACGGAGTTGATTACGATCATCGGCCATAAGAAATTGTTCCAGTGCGTACTGATGGAGCAGATGGCAAATGCCACATAGGTTGCCCGGGTAGATGGAATATACACGTTCAGCAGCGTTTGAAAGATCCCTGCGCCGTCAATGCGGGCGGCATCGGCGATGGCTGAGGGAATGCTTTTGTATGCTCCCCGAAGCAGCAGCAGGCCCATGGAGGAGGCAAAGAAGGGAATCATCACGCCCAGCAGCGTATCCAGCAGGCCCAGCTGGCGAAGCGTTGTGTAGTTGGGCAGAATCAGCACATCCGCCGGAATGATGATCTGCACCATAATCAGCGCCATGGCCAGGCCTTTTCCTCGAAAATTGACGCACGCCAGGGCATAGGCCCCCATCGTTACCGTAACCAGCTGCACCGCCAGAATGCCGGCCACGATCAGGAAGGTGTTCAGTCCGTACTGCAAAAACGGCGCAGAGTCAAATACAACTTGAAAGTTTTCCAGCGTCAGTGTGCTGGGCAGCTGCAACAGCATGGATTCCTTGGACGGCTTCAGCGCCGTAAGCACCGACCAGATCAACGGAATGGCCCACAGCAGGCTCACCACAAGCAGCACGGCGCGTGTTGCGATACCCGGCTTTTGCTTCATTGCTTTGCGCCTCCTGTCAGTTGTCGTAGTGGGTGTGACGGTCCATACCGCCATACTGCACAAAGGATACCAGCAGCATAAAGACCAGCATGACTACCGTCATCACCGACGCCTTGCCGATATCCCAATAGGCGAAGGCTGTCTGATAGATGTGGTACATCAGTACATTGGTGCTGTTGTTGGGCCCGCCCTTGGTGGTCATGGTTACGATCAGGTCCACCATCTTAAAGGAGTTGGCCATCGTACACATAAGCACAAATACGGTGGTGGGCCTTACCAGCGGCAGGGTGATCTTTCGCAGCATCGTAAAGGGCGAAGCGCCGTCGATCAGCGCCGCCTCGTAATACTCCGGCGAAATATTCTGCAGGCCGGATGTGTAGAAAATCATGACAAAGCCTGCCTCCCGCCACAGATATACCACCATAATGGTATAAATGGCATACTGGGGATCGTTCAGAAAATCAGGCGCCGTAACCCCCATCATTTTGGCAACCTGGCTGATAAAGCCCACGGTCGGCGTGAGCAGATAAGTCCACACCGTGGCAAAGCCGATGGTGGGCGCGATGTTGGGATAGTAGATCAGCGCGCGGGCAAATCCCACGCCCCGCGCCTCCCGCTTGACCAGCATGGCCAGGAAAAAGCCGATCACCATGCTCAGCGGAATCACGAACAGGGCGAATTTGAACGTGTTTCCCAGAACGGTTATAAATACCTTGTCATTGAACACGTCCGTATAGTTTTTCAACCCGATAAACTGATAGGTCTGCTTGCCCAGGTTCACCTTCTGGAAGCTGTTAATGATGGCTTTCACGATGGGATAAATGGTGAAGCATCCCAGAAAAAGCAGCGAAGGCAGCAAAAACGACCAGCCCAGCGCATCCCTGCGAAGCTGATTCCTGCGTTCGTTGGCCCGTTGCATCGGCTCACTCCTTCCTGTGGTCCATAAAGCGGGGCGCGTCCAACGCGCCCCGCCAAGGGCCGGTTACTGATAATCGGCCAGAACCTGATCGACCTCCGCCTGCGCCTGGGCCAGCGCCTCTTCCGGCGTCATGGTCAGGGTCATGGCAGCGTCAATCGCGTTTTTGAGAATATCCCAGCAGCGGGTGTTGTCATAGAGCATGAGCTCGCTGCCCGCATACTGCAGCTGATCGCCCGCAGTGGCGGCCTGGGGCACGGCGGCAAAGTAATCCTTGAGCACATCCAGCTCAAAGCAGCTCTTGCGCGTAGCCACATAACCGGTGTCGATGCTCCACTGAGCGGCACGCTCCGGCTCGGTGATCCAGCGGATGAACTTCCAGGTGGCGGCCAGTTTTTCGTCGCTGATGCCATCGAAGATGTAGAAGTTCGCGCCGCCCGTGGCAGAGCCATAACGCTTGCCGGCCGGCAGGAAGCAGGTGCCAACCTCAAAATCAGTGTTCTTGAGCACATTGGTCAGGCTGCCGGAGGACATGTACAGCATGGCAGCGGTGCCGGCCATGAAGTTGGAGGTGGAGTCGGCCCACACGATCACGCCTTCGGGCATCGCCTGATACTTCTGGGACAGGTCCACCAGGAACTGCAGCGCCTCGGCGTTGCCTTCGGTATTGAACAGCGCGGTTTTTCCATCGCTGGTCATCAGGTTTTCGCCGTTTTCGCTGTTTTGCAGCGCGAAGGGGCTGAACATGAAAGGATCGTTGGTGGAAATCTGAACGCCCCACTGGGTTACGTTGCCGTTCTCGTCGCGCACGGTCAGCTTCTGCGCATACTCAGCCAGCTCCTCCCAGGTGGCAGGCGGCGTTTCGGGGTCCAGACCGGCCGCGCGGAAGGCGTCCTTGTTGTAATACATAATGATGGTGGAACGCTGGAAGGGGATGGAGTAGATATGCCCATCATAGTAGGAATTCTGCAGGAAGGCGGGCCAGAAGTCATCAATGTACTCCTGTCCATCCTCATCGGCAGCGATCAGATCATCCAGGGGAATGATGGCATCCAGGGAGAGCATGGAATACAGCTCCGAATTTCCCAGAATGGCAAAGTCAGGTGCATTGCCGCCCTGAATGGCCGCGATGGTCTTGGTGGTGGTTTCAGTGGAGTTTCCGCAGAAAACCGGGTTAATGATAATGTTGGGATTTTCCTTGGTAAATTCTGCCGCCAGGTTTTCGATCAGCAGAGCCAGGTCGCCGCCCACGCCGACGGGATAGTAGAACGTCAGCTCCACCGTTTCCTCTGCAAGCGACGTCGCGGGCAGAGCAGCCATGGAAACCAGCAAAGTCAGGCAAAGCAGCAGGGTCAGAAAGCGTTTCATTTGTTCTCCTCCTTTGATTGTTATCTTTATTTCTCATCCTGGGGCCTCATGGCCTTTCAGGCGAGTATCCCTTGAATGGTGCGTAGGTCCTCAATCACATCGTCGCAGGTAATTCCGTGATTGTCGCCATATTCGAGCGTGATGTCGGCGTTGGGCGTATAGCGGCGGTACAGCCTCATCACTTCCGTGTAATCCAGCGTGCCATCTGTGATGCGGCAGTGAGTATCGTCCCTTCCATCGTTATTATGGAAATGGAATCCTTCCACGCGCTTCCCCAGGGTTTTCAGCACGCGCTCCGTATCCCATCCCGCCACATGCAGGTGCCCCACGTCGATCAGACAGCCGGCTTGCGGAAAGCGTTCCAGCAGCTCCAGAAAAGCTTCCTCGTCAAAGAGGGATACGCCCGCTTTCTGGATATCCAGGTTTTCAATCAGCAGGCGAACGCCGTATTGGCCGGCCATGTCCAGCAATTCCCGGATGGAGTCCATACACATTTCCTGCGCTTGCGCCCGCTCATCTGCCTGAATCACCCTCTGATGGGTATGAAACACCATATGCGGACTGTGCAGCGTCCGGGCCATTTGAAACGCATAGCGGTACGCCGCCAGAAAATGCTCGTGCTCCTGCGACCCTCTGGGAGAAGCAGCCTCCACGCCGATAAAAGGGCCGTGCGTAGTGCGGGGCCTGTCCCCAAGCCACTGCGCCGCTTTTTCCATGTTTCTCAGATAGGCCGTATCGTGCGTGTGCAAAAACAGCTCCACGCCCGTGCCGGTTTCATCCGCCGCCCGCTTGAGGAACGCCGGGTCATCCAGTCCCCTCTCCAGTCCTATCACAAGGTTGCTCGTATATATCATTGCGTTCACTCCGTTTCTACCCGTATTATAGCCATTGCCCTCCCTGAGGAAAATGCGTCTGCTTTTGAATCCTGTGCTTAGGAACGATTAAGTATTGTGGTTTCTTTCACTTTTTGTGTTTCCATGCTATTTTTCTTGGATTGGCAGAACTGGCAATGTCATGCCGGTTGACAAAACAGCCTGGGCGGAGTAATTTTAAAACCGTCGTTTCAGACGTCTTTTCTCTGGTGTGTATTAAGGGAGAATGGTGACATGCCGGAAAAATGGAAAATCAGGGTACACCCTCTTCGAAACAGCATCATAACGCAAAGCATGGTGTTCTTTATTATCATTTTTGCTTTGCCCATGGCACTTTTCTATCAGTTTCTGTCGCAGGCATCGTCCAGACAGGCCATTGCGGACGCCGGAGCGCAGTACAAGGTCGTTTTGCAAAATGTTTCCGACACCATGGATGAAGTTTTTTACAGCATCAATATTTTGCAGACACAGCTTCGCGCGGATTCTGTCCTTTCCGGCTCCGCCTTTTCTTCTGAGCTTATCGGCGGCAAAGACAACTATACCGCTTATCAAATCATCCAGGCGATCAGCCGCACCCTTTACCAGGCCTATTTGAGCAGTTCCTATATTCATTCCATTGAACTGTATCATCCCTATGCGGACATCCTGTTTTCCAGCCAGCCCTATGCCACGCGCAAGATCGTCACACAGCCGTCTGAGGATGATATTTCATGGTTATCCGAGGCGGCTGAGGCAACCTCGCATACATGGCAGCCTGAAACAGATGAAAACGGCGCCATGTACCTGGTCAGCTATTTCTGCCCCTATTTTTCGAACGACCCCTCGGCCAAACTCTTCTGCCGCATCACACTGTCCTCCGACATCCTGTCAAAGCGCTTCCGGGCCCTGGCGCCGGATAAGACGGTGGGCCTGTTTGTCAAAAGCGATGCTTATGTGCTGGCGGTGCCGGGCGTGGAGGGCGCGCAGGGCATTGATGCCCTTGCAGAACTGCCTCCGGGATCTTGGCGCGTACTGTCAAATGGAAGCGATGAGTATCTGGCCGTCGCCTTTCAATCCTCTTATACCACGCTGTGCTATTTTCTCTCCGCGCCGCTGTCTTCCCTGAGCTCCTCCACGGGCATCATCCAGCGATATTCCTATTATTATTTTTTCTGCTTGCTATTGATTTTTGTTGCGGTTCTGGTATTTTTGCTGCACCGCATCCTTCGTCCCATTCACGTATTGTGCGGTACCATCCAAACGGCTGAAAGCGGCGATCTTTCCGTACGTGTTCCGGTGTCCCGCCCCGACGAATTCGGCATGATTGGCAATCAGTTCAACGTTCTTCTGGAGAGCATTGAACAGCTCATTCACGAAAACTATGAAACCCGCGTCCTCAAAAACGAATTTGAGCTCAAATACATTCAAAATCAGCTCAACGAGCATTTTCTCTTCAACACGCTCGATAGCATTCACTGGATCGCCAACAGCCATCACGTGCCGCAGATTTCTGAGATCATCTTCAATCTTTCGCGCCTTTTCCGTCTCACCCTGAACGAAGGGCGCGATACCCTCGCCGTTTCCCAGGCGGCCGAAATTCTCAAGGCCTATATCATGCTCATCAACGTGCGCATGGATGGCGCCATTCTTTCGGAAATCGAGGTCGATCCGAACATCAAGGATTGCCGCACCTACAAATATTTCTTTCAGCCGATTGTGGAAAACGCCTATCAGCACGGCTTGCGTCCCCAGCTGGGCGGGCGGCTGAAAATCGCCTTCCGGGAGGAACCTGCCGGTTGGTTATGCTATACCGTCACGGACAACGGCGTGGGCATGTCTCCCGAAAAGCTGGCGGTTCTAATGGAGGATATCAAAAATCCCGACGATCCCGCCCGTGACTCCGGACGCAACTTTGCCATCAAAAACATTGTGCGCCAGCTCCGGCTGTATTATCGTGACGAATACCGCTTTTCCATCACCAGCAGTACCGGCCAGGGCACAACCGTGCATTTGGCTTTCCCCCTGAAAGTGGAGGATGCACATGAATAAGTATCGGGTTTTGATCATCGACGACGAGCGCCTGATCCGCGAGGGTTTGAAAAGCTACATTGACTGGAGCGCATTGAATGCCGAGGTCGTAGCCATATGCGCAGACGGCCGCGAGGGTGTGCAGGCCATTGAGACGCGCCATCCGCACATTGTCCTCACCGACGTATCCATGCCCAACATGGACGGCATTGCCCTGCTCAAATACGTGCGCGAAAAGCATATCGCCTGCGAATTCATCCTGATCAGTTCCTATTCCGAATTTCGTTATGCGCAGGAGGCCCTGAAGCTGGGCGCATTCGACTATATCCTCAAGCCCATTGAACCGGACGCACTCTATGCCTGTGTCAAGCGATGCGTGGAAAAGGTGGAAAAAACGCCCGCTCCCTCCTCTGCCATGCCTCTTTCGCCGGAAATTATGACGGAATGGCTGCGCAATGTGCTGGTCGCGGTTCCGGCTGCAGAGTCTGCCCTACAGCGCATGCTGGGCATGGCAGGCCTGGATACCGACGCCCTGGCCCTGCTGGTAGCCGTGGATCCGGCGCAGGTTTTGCTGCCGAATGACGGTCTTCCCTTCGCGACTGCGCTTTCCGCACACATTACGGTATTCCTCTGTCGCGACGACGCCTCCGCCCGGGCCACGGCACAGCTTTGCAAGACGGAGCATTTCCGCATTCTCCCTCTGTCCGGCGACATTTACCTGCGCTTCAACGCCGCACTTTATGAACTTTGGGAAGCTCAACACACCCTTTCACCCGTCGCGGGAGAAGGTCTGCCGCCTCCATCCGTGGTAAACGCCCTGGATATTCAGGGCATGCAACGCCACCTGCACGGCGCCCTGCGCGCGATTTGCGGCCGTCCGGAACAAACGCTGCTCACCGTCCGCAGCCGCCTGAACGAATATTTTCGCGCCTTCTACCATCAATTGGAGGAACGCTTCCATTCTCCCCTGCCCAATGCGCCCTCTGTGGAAAAGTGCCTGGAAGAGTTGCTGTGGTGTAATAACCTTTATGATCTGATGCAGACGCTGGAGGCACAGGCCGTCAACCTCTATACCTTGCTGTCCGCTCAACCCGCCTACACCGCCTACGTTCGCAAAGCCATTCGAATCATCCACGAAGAATACGGTACCCCGCTTTCTCTCAGCGGGGTTGCCGCGAGGCTGAATGTCAGTCCCTCCTACTTCAGCACCCTGTTCAAGGCCAACACGGGATATGCCTTTTCCGATTATCTGTTTCGCTATCGCATGAGCATCGCCCGCGATCTGTTGCATGCCGGGGAATACAAGGTTTATGAGATCAGCGCAATGGTAGGATATCCTGATGTGGTTCAGTTTTCCAAACGCTTCAAGCAGTTCTTCACGCTTTCACCCCGCGAGATGATGAATCATCCGGAGAATGACCCTGACCCTACTCCACATGGCCAAGAAAACAAATATTGACGAATCCCTTGCCGCCTCGTTATAATATAACGTGGGCGGTTTCCATTTCCGCCAAACCCAACCAAGAGTAAAGGAGCCTTTGGTTTAAATGAAGCGTTTTTTTCGCCCGCTTGTTTTGCTGCTGCTGGCCGGGATAGTGGCGCTCTCCCCACTGTGCGGCCTTGCGCAGGAGGTCGCCGCGGAGGAAGAGGCCCCCATTACCCACACCGCCATCGCCAGCGTTGCCCTGAAGGTGCGCCGCTCGCCCAGCAAGGATGCCTCCGCCGGCGACAGCATTCCCCGCGACTCCTTTGTTTATATCCTCGAACTGGGCGAGGAATGGTGCAAGGTCCGCACCACCCGCATGGAAGGCTATGTGCTGACTCAGTATCTGGACGACATCACCCTTTATGATCTTGAGGCCGCCGAGGCCAACGGCACGGCCGACCTTGAGATTGATGTGGCCGAGCCTATCAACGCGCCCAATTTCACCACCAGCCCCGAAAACTTTCATGAGGGCTACTATGCCTATGCGGTCAAGAACGCCGTCATCTATCTGGAGCCCAACGAGCTCAGCCGCAAGATCGGCAGCGTGCCCATCTATGATCAGGTGATCGTCAGCGAGGTCAGCGGCGAATGGTGCCTGGCGCGCTATGAAGACACCTGCGGTTTTATCCGCACCTCCTCGCTGTTCAAGTGGGACCGTATCGACCCCTACGTGGGCGAGATTCCCGGACTGGACATCATGCCTTACCTGGCCTTTGTCAATCATACCACCACCATCTACAGCATGGAGGATGACTCCGTGCTCAAGACCATCAATCCCGGCGCGGCCATCGCGGTTTTCGAGCTGGACGAGGAGGGCCGCTATCCCCTGCCCTATTGGCGCACCACCGGCTATATCAAGGAGGAGGATGTCGCCTGGCTCGTGCCGGTCAAGGATTGGGAAACCGCCGAAAGCGGCGATCTGATCAGCACCATGAGCACCTATTATGCCGTGGGCATTTACTCCGCGCAGTATCAGGGCCGCAACTGGAATATCCGCCTTTCCTCCAGCATGATCACCGGCACCATTCTTCAGCCCGGCGAAGAATATAACCAGCATCAGACCATCGGTCCCTTCTCGCAGTCCACGGGATATCACAAGGCGCCCATCATGAAGAAGGATGCCCTGTGGGGCTATGGCGGCGGCACCTGTCAGGTCAATACCACCTTTTACATCGCCACCATCCAGCTTCCCATTTTGGTAACCCATCGCAGGGTGCATGCCGATGTAGGCATCTATTATGCCAAGAAAGGCTTTGATGCAGCGGTGGGCGGCGGGAGCATCAAACTCATCATGA
>ENA-ORNK01002415-ORNK01002415.1-human-gut-metagenome-genome-assembly--contig:-NODE-2415-length-10140-cov-3.435697_pt1 | contig 10140 bp, 10 predicted proteins | sample MGYA00242115_ERZ509022 | MGnify/ENA primary metagenome ERZ509022 (study PRJEB26280, sample SAMEA2338690) | human gut metagenome | biome: human gut; feature: human-associated habitat; material: faeces...
GAATGGGGCTACCGTTTCGGCGGGGATCATTTTCCCATGGAGTTTTATTCGCTGTGGCGCGAGGAGAGCTTCAACCCCTTCACCAAGCTGCTGCGTGAGGGCGTGAAGGAAGGCGCGCTGACCGAGCGCGACGGCAGCTATGTGCAAATCTACTACCATCCCACCCTGGGAAAGGATGTGCTGTGGTTCAACTGCCCGGAGGCGGGGCACATCCTCGACGCGGTGAGCGCGCGTTCCGTTACGGAGATGGTGCTGTATTCCCGCAAGTCCGCCGTGCGCATCCTGACGTTCCTCAAGCGGCGGTTCCCCGGCTTTGAACACAGCTATCTCCAGGCGTTCTCCTCCATTCCGGGCATTCGCGAATCGCGGCGGCTGGTGGGCGAATACGTACTGACGGAGGAGGATATCCGCGCACGCTGCCGCTTTGACGACTGCGTGGCGCAAACCGCCTATCCGGTGGATATTCACAACGAGCACAACCTGGTGCTGATTCATTTGGAACCCGGCGAATATTATGAAATTCCCTATCGCTGTCTGGTCACGCGCGAGATGGACAACCTGCTGGTGGCGGGGCGCTGCTCCTCGGCTACGTTTGCGGCGCAAAGCTCCATGCGTATCCAGCTGGTATGCATGGCGCTGGGAGAAGCGGCGGGCATCGCTGCGGCGCTGAATCCTGAGGTGCGTGCGGTGGATGGGGCGCAGGTGCGCCGGTGAATGCAGGCGCACGGGGCTGTGTTTGCCGGGCGGTAATGTGCTTCACAGACTGCCGGCCATGACCACTCACAGAGGAAGGGGAAACGGAAGATGTACCATAACATCGGCGGAAAGATCAAGGTGCTTGCGTGGATTGTGTGCGCCATTGGAATCATAGCAGCGCTTTTGACGGCGGTGGGGTTATGGATCAACAACAGCAGCTTTCATCCGACCATGGCGGCGGGCTTCACGATACTGCTGGCCGGGAGCGTAGCGACGTATGTGACGTCCCTGTTCATCTACGGCTTTGGAGAGCTGATTGAGTCCACCAACAAAATCAGAAGCATGATGGAACAGGACCGCACGGAAGAGGAAGAAGATCAGGAACCATAAGGCAGCGAAGGAAAAGCCTCGATCGGCCCACATCTTCTCCACCCAGGCCTCGTGCTCGCCACGGACCTGTAGGGAGCCGGCAGGCCGTACCGGCCCGATGACAGATGCGCCATATGTTTTCAGACCTTACGCCTCCATTTCAGGGGCAAGGGCGATGAAAACGGGCGGGCACGCGACAGATTCGTAAGCCCACCCCAACCAGAACGCAGCGTTTTGTCGGGTATGGACGTGCGCTCCTGCCCATTGGGCATCCAAGTCGCGAGAAAAGTGCAAAGACGGCCTTTTGGCCAGACAGCAACCCAGGGGGTTTCCATGCCGGGAATGTGCAACCCGGCATGGAAACCCCTTGTTTTTGTCTGCCTGAACAGATTTGCGGAAAGGAGCCCGCCGAAAGCGGCGTGACATGGCTCGACTGGATTTTTACCCGAAGGTGCAGAGGACCGCCATCGGAAAAAACGGCATTTCGTTAAGCTTACGTTGCGGCTCCCCTGGAGAGAAGGACAAAAGCGGTCCGCACTTTTACAGGCGCTTGCTTCCGGACGCGCAGGGCGGAGGGCAAGCAGCTTTTTTGCGCAAGCCGAGGGGAAATATCCCCTGCGGTGACGCGCCATTCCGAAGGAAATAACGACAGTTTACGGACTTGTCACTTTGGGAAAACTTGACGGGCCCAGAAGGATGCAATACACTGTTATCAGAAAAAAGGTGAGGTGCCATATGAAATCCAGATTTATCATAAGTATTCTTTTGGCTGCTTTGATTCTCTGTGGAAGCTGGTGCTGTGCCGAGGCCACAGAACAGGAAGTCTTAAACATATATTTCAAGCCGTCGGGAGATAATCTGGAAGATCTTCCCATGATTAATGACCTCTTGAACCAATACCTGCAGCAGAAGATGGGGCTCACCGTACAACTGATTCTGCCTGAGAGAAACTATCACCAGAGCATCCACACGGATTTGCTTCAGGGCAAGCAGATTGATCTGGCTTTCTGCAACGATGCGGAATATCTGCATGACTGGATTCAAAACGGATGGCTGTATCCGCTGGACCGGCTCTTTGAAGAACAGGGCGCGGGTATCTCCAGCTGGATTGCGGATGAGTATATGTACAAGGAGAATCACATCATCTATGGGATCGGCAATAATGTGGAAAGGGGCCGTTCCTTCGGATTTGAATACTTGGTGGATGTTGCGCGGGCGTGCGAAGTTGATATGAGCGCCGTCCATACCATCTCGGATCTGACGGAAGTTTTTGCAAAGGTGAAGGAATATGGCGGCGGGATAATCCCCACGGTGGTGCTCCCCGGCTATCTGAGCCCGGAGGATATACTTGGGGACAACAGATACGGGGTACTCATGTCGCCGCAGGACACAACGGTCGAAAACCTGTTTGAATCGGATGCCTACTGGGACTTTCTGCAGCTGGTTTTCCAGTGGACGCAGAGCGGATTTACCTATGATAAACTCACCGACAGCAATTCCTTGCTGTATTATATGTCCTCCGGAAGGGTGTTTGGCGCGCTGTGCAAAGGCAAGCCGGGCTTTGCGGAACAGGAATCCTTTTTAACCGGCAGGGAAATAGGATATGTCGAATTGACCCCTTATACGCTGTATTCCAATGCGGTCAACCGCAGCTATTGCTATGTGATTCCCAAAACCTCAAAGGACCCGGAAGTTGCCATGCAGCTGTTGAATCTTTTGTATAACGATTCGTATATCGCCAATCTGCTGATTTATGGTGTCGAGGGACGGCACTACATCAAAAGCAGTGATTTCTCCGTGATCAAAAAGCCGGATAGCCAGTATTGCGGCATTGATGGGTATACCTATTGCAATCAATATACGGCTTATGTTTTTGATGGCGCGCCAAAGACGCTGTGGGAGGAAATGATGGAGGAAGATGCTACCGCGCCCCGCTCCACAGCCTACGGCTTTTGCTTTGACGAAGAAGCGGTGAAAGCTCTCATCATGCAGTGTGACGCTGTGTATGAGGACTATACGGATCTCCTCTTTTCGGGAGTTGTGGACCCGACGTCGCTCAGGCAGGAGGTAACGGCGGCATACCGGGCTGCGGGCATTGAGACAATTATCGAGGAAAAGCAGCGGCAACTGGATCTGTTTCTGGAAGAAGGGACGCAGCCATGAAATCCCCGAAAACCAAAAAGCGGTCGCTGAACCATGCCTTTCGCATGTTCTCCGTTCTGCTGATTGCGCTGCTTGCCATTGAGCTTGTCTTTGTTGTTTCTACTTCGTATTCCCTCTTTGACCAATACCGCCTGATCGGTATCCGTTCCATGCTGCAGGTGTACAGCCAATCCATTGACAGTCAGCTCAGAAATGTGAATAACTATATGAACACGCTTGTGGGCAACAGCGATGTCCAGCTTATGCAGGTATCCACGAACGCAAGGACGAGATTCATGGCACGAAACGAAGTGTCGGACCACCTCTCCACCCTGTTGCAGATGGAACCCATGATTAATGGCGCCTTGTGCTGGTCGGGCGATGAAACGGCGGCCGTTAACGGCGCAAGGGACATGAACATCAACGAAAAGATCAAGGAGGCCATTTTTCGCTTTGCCTCGGAAGAAAAGATGAGCATGGTCAATACAGGATGGAAATGGACGCAGATTGAGGGAAACTGGTATCTGGTAAGCATACGTTCCTACCAGTCGGCCTACGTTGCGGTCTGGTTCAATACGGCTTTTGCCAATGCCTATACGCAATCCAATGATTTTAACGAAAGCTACCGCCTCCTTTGCCGTCAGGAAGGGGTGGACATTGGCGCGCCTCCGATGGAAACAGAGCAGACGCCAGGGTGGTCTGAAAGAAATATGCTGGTTCAGCCTTCGGAAGAAGGGAATTTTGAATACTTGTGCATTTCGCTTGAGAGCAAGGGCACCGCGTTTCATTTTCTCATCACAATCCTGGTATGCTGCTTCGTAATAGCGGTTACGGTGCTTGTGGCCATCTCTCTCTTGCGGCATCTGGTCAAGGAAACCTTTACGGAAATACACAAGGGGTTGGTCATCAAGGGAGAAAACCTGTCATACGCGTTGACCAATACGGGCCGCATCATTGAAACGGACGATGTGTTTAAAACGCTTGATGAGATGTCAAAAAGGATTCTAAGCCTGCAAAATGACGTTTATTTCCATGCGCTCAATGAAAAAAATGCCCGCCTGCAGGCATTGCACATGCAAATCAATTCCCATTTCTTCACCAATTGCATGAACATTATTTTTTCTCTTGCGGAAGTCTGCAATACGCGTCTCATACGGGATTTCTGCATTTATCTCAACGATTATTTTCACTATATCAATACCGCATTCAAATCGTCGTCCGATCTCTCGGATGAGATGAAACATCTCCAGAATTATCTGGTCATTCAGCAGATGCGGTATGGCCGGGTAGAATGTCCTTGCTCCCCGGTTTGTTGGTAGCTTACCTGTGGGGCATTGCCGGAGTGCTGTGGTAGGTGCTCCGGCTTTTAGTTGATGGAGAAGCGGCGGGCCGTGGTTTGCTTGGTGTAAGCCGCCGCAAGCTCTGCGTGGTCCTTCCTAAAGCGGGTGCTGTCAAAGCGACTGGCGGTGTAGGTGGTCCAACTGACCTTGAACGCTCCGGCCAAAAGCGTTTCTTCGTTGCCCATGCGGGCTTTGATTTGGTCTTCCAGCGCGGTGATCTCCGCTTCCAGTTCCTCCTTCATGCGGCGAAGCTCCATCAGTTCCTTGACTTTGGGTTCCATGTTCTGGTCGCTCATGTGGTGGCCTCCTTTGGATTGGGAACTTTGCTGTTCCTTATTACATGAACCATTATACAGGAAAATCTAAATTCTGTCAACCCTTTTCTAAAGAAAAACCTAAATAAAATTTCTTTATCCTTGACGTAAAGCAGAATACTCTATATAATATGTAAGAGGTGATTCAAGTGACGATTGCGCAGAAGATAAAAATGGCGCTTGCGTATAAGGGAATGAGCGAAGCAGAACTAGCGCGCACTATTGGTTCTTCGCCGTCTGCATTCAACCAGCGAATGAAAACAGGGAAGTTTTCTTCGGAGGAAATGGAGCGAATCGCGGAGGCGCTGGAAGCCACCTATTACTTCGGCTTTGAGTTCAGGGACGGGACAAAAATCTGATATGCCGCAAAGGCAAAGCGGCCGGTCCGTGCGTGCTCTGCATGAACCGGCTTTTTGTATGCGGGCCACCTTTCGGGCATGGTTTCTTTTTGTTCCTCAAAAATCTTTTCCCCCGCCGAAGGAAGCGCCGGAACGGTTTTTTGAAAAGGCTTGGGCCAAAACGTTATCAAATAATGGCTTTTCTCTAAAAAGCAGGCTCTGTTCCTATCATTTTATGGCCTGATGTTGTAAAATAAAGCCTATCAGATGTAAGAATAAACCCTTTGTTTTAAAAAGGAGTACACCATGGCCGTTTATGATCGTGAAGAGGATGCGCCGCAGGTCAATCTGTATGGCCGCAAAATGAAGCTGCTGGAAGTGATGCGCATTTTGGAGAGAGAAACCGACGCCGAACATGCGCTGACCGCCAACAGGATTGCCGCCCGGCTGGAGGAAAAAGGCTTCCCGCACGCGGATCGAAAGGGGATTTATGATGACATCAATGTGCTGAACTGCTTTCTCAAGCCCGGTGGCGGAGGCGGCTACAAAAGGCCGCGCATTGAGAAGGATGAAATCACCTTCGGCTATTATCTGGACAACCGGCCTTTTTCGGTGGCGGACCTCAAGCTCATCATTGATGCGCTGCTGTCCAGCAGATTTTTGTCGGAGGCCAAAACAATGGAACTGGTCGGCGCGCTGGAATCGCTCTGTTCCGTGCATCAGGCCAAAGGGCTGAAACGGCAGATCATCGTTGCCAACCGCGTGAAAAACATGAACGCCAATGTGCTCAACAATGCCGACCACATCCATGCCGCGATTGACCGGGATGTATGCATACGGTTCAGGTATTTTGATTATGGCGTAAAGATGGAACGCATCCTGCGCAAAAAAGGCGCATGGTATGTGGTCAGTCCGCTGGCGCTGGTGTACTGCGACGATAACTATTACATGGTGGGCTATGTGCCGCAAGAAAACATGGTAAAAAACTACCGTGTAGACCGAATGACAAGCGTATCGGCCACCGATATTCTGCGCACGGGAAAAGAGCATTTCACAAAAGAGGAACAGGGGCAGTATCAAAGCTATACCTTCAAGATGTACAGCGGCAAGGTGCAGGATGTGACCCTGCGCTTCCGTAACAGCATGATGAACGAGGTTGTCAGCAAGTTTGGCAGACAACCCTATGCCCGCGCGGTGGACGATGAGCATTTTGAAATTACGGTGCCTGTGGCAGTCAGCCCGCAGTTTTTCGCATGGGTGTTCGGGCTGGGGCGTTATGTGCGGATTGTCGCGCCTGAAAGCGTGCGGCAGGATATGCGCAGGATGCTGGGGAAGGTCGCTTCGCTTTATACGGAAACGTCTTGACACCCGTTCTGATGCCCCTTATGCTTTTCATGGGGAGCACCCTGCGTATCTTGACAACGGAATAGCGTTCAAAACATATGCCATCTTCAGGAGGAAAACAAGATGGCAAAGACCAGAATCAGGAGAAGAATTACCATCAACGGCCATGTCCAATGGATAACGGGCGCGACAGAGCAGGAGTATGCCGAAAACCTGTTCAAGGCGATGAGTGGAGGAAAAGCGCCGGAAAATCCACAGGAACCTCTTGGACATGATTTTGGGCGATACGCGCTGGACTGGTTTGAAGTATTCTCAAAGCCCAACATCGACCGCACAACAGCCATCACCTATGAAAGGCAACTCAAAAAGCACATCCTGCCCGCCTTTGACGGATTATGCGTTGAAGAGATCACGCCTGCCGACGTGCAGAAGCTGTTCAATGCCATGGATGCGGAAACCGCACCCAAAGCGAAAGCCACCAAGCAGAAGGTCAAGAATGTACTGAACATGATTCTCCAACAGGCGGCGGAGGATCATCTGATAACCAGAAATCCGCTTTGCTCCAGAAGCATACGCATTCAGGGGCGGCCAAGCGCGTCAACACCGCTGTACAGCGTGTCACAGATGCAGTATATCGCCGCGCATTTGGGCGACGTTGCCGGTGAATATGACCGCAACTATATTGCCCTGCATGCCCTGCATCCGTTCAGACCGGAAGAAGTGCTGGGCCTGCGCTGGATGGACATTGATCTTCGCGCCAATGTCATCTGTATCCGTAGCACCGTAACCTATCCCGACCGCAATCAACCCGTGTTTGCGCAAAAGACCAAAACAGACAAAAGCCGCCGCGCCATTCGTCTGGTGGAACAGATCAAGCCCTTTCTGACACCGGGCGCGGCGGAGGCGTTTGTGGTTGGCGGCGATGCCCCTTTCTCCTACACCCAGGTGCGCAGGATGTGCGGGCGCATCCAAAAGGACATGCGCTTTGAGCAGCGCATCATCCCCAACCGCTTCCGCACAACCGTACTGACAGACCTGTACGACAGCACGAAGGACATCAAGCAAACACAGGCGGCGGCAGGGCACACCACGGCGGCGATGACGCTCAGGCATTATGTGCAGGGCCGCGAAGCATTGCCGGATACCGCCGCTCCCATCGCAAGCGTGTACGGCCTGTGATGTGACAGGCCATGTGACATGTCCAAAAGCCCGAAACCGCTCCTGCCGCAAAGGTTTCAGAGGCATTCCCCGCTCCGGGATGTGACTTGTGAGCTGATAAAAAGGGCACCATAAGCCTGAGGTCATCCAGAATTGCAGAAATTTTCCCCGATTCCTGCAAAACCATGGCGATTCTGTCCATAAAACAAGAAAAAGCACCTGCATTTCTGCAGGTGCTGTGGAGCTGATAGCCAGATTCGAACTGGCGACCTCATCCTTACCAAGGATGCGCTCTACCTGCTGAGCTATATCAGCATGCCCCGAACGGGCAACGATGATATTATACACAACCTCTTCTGGTTTGACAAGGGGGAATTTACGTTTTTTTTGAAAAGTGTGTCCGCGCCGCAAAATCCCCCTCCACATGCCTCAAAATCCCCCTCCACATGCCGCCCTTGACTTTCCGGGCCGGTTCGTCGTATCATAACGTGAGGAGGTATGGGTCTATGACGCAAAGTAAAACGTTTCCCGCCTGCCCGCGCTGCGGAAAGCCGGTTGAGATCGCCGGTGCGGCTTTCTGTCCGCACTGCGGAGCGCCCGTTGCCGCGGCCCAGGCCGCTCCCGTACCGGAGGGAGCGCTCTCTCTTTTGGAAAAGGCCGAACGCCAGACCGATCCCGTCAAAAAGCACAAGCTGCTGCTGGAGGCGCAGGCGCAGTATCCCGACTGTCTGGAGGTGGCGCAGGAGCTGCTGTTTCTGGGCCGTCTGTATGAGCGCAGCCCCAAAAAGCTGGACTTTTCGGTTATCAAATGCCACCTGCTGCATTTCTATCTGACCCCGGACGATTTCTCCGCCGCCCAGCAGCAGCAGATGCGCACCGAATTGTTTGATCACCCGGATCTTAGGCGATGCCAGGAACTTGCGCCCGACCCCGACGCCTTTACGCGCAAATATCTGGAGCGGCTCTGCCGCGATTTTATCAACGTGTTTCTGCGCGGCAGCAACCGTTATATGCACAGCTTTTTCGGCTTTAGGCTGGACGGCCGCATCGCCAAGGTGCTGGCCTCTCCCCTGGAGCGGATGCTGAGCCGCGTTCACGGCGATACGGACCTGGACTTCGAGCAGCGCTCCATGCTCTATGACGCGCTCTACCGCGCCTTTTTGCTGGAAACCGGCAATGACGCCAAATGGCTGGACGCCCTGCTGGCCGGGGAGGGTCTCCCCATTCCCGCAAAGCCGTAACCATTCAGGAGGAAAAACCGCTTGGAGCATCGCAAACGTTCTTCCCCGCCCCGGGACATGCCCGCCGAGGCGCCCCGTCCGCGAAAAGGCACCCTGCACGGCCGACAGAAGCCGGACGATCCCCTGCCCGAGCAGCAGCCGGTGACCGATGACGAACCTGCCCCCAAAAAGCCGTCCCGCCTGCGGCTGATCCTGCTGCGCGTGGCGGTGGGCGTGCTGCTTGTGATCGCGCTGGTGTTTGCCTACCTTTTCCTGCTTCTGGGCGAGCCTGACGAGGAGGCCAAGTATGTGGACCTCCCTGATGAGGAGCTCATTACCATGCCCATGGGCGCGCTGGAAATCCCCGGCGAGGCCAACCTGCAAAACCTCGCCAATACCTTTGGCCAGCCTGTGATGGCGCTTTACGGCGGCCCTGCCCTTGAACGCGCGCGCGTGTACGATACTGCCTTTGGCGGCGGCTATGCCCGCCGGGTGACGCTGACCTACGCCTTTGATGACGGAACCCAGCTCACGGTGGAGAGCATCCGTCCCACGTCCGCCATTACCCTGCTAGGCGGCGGGTACAGCCTCAGCGTCCGTTCGCTCTACGCGCTGGGCGGGCTGGACGCGGCGCGCATGGATGGGGGCGGTCAGATCTGCATCTTCGGCCAGAGCGATACCGCCGCTTATGCGGTGCTGTGTCCTGAGGAACATGAAAGCGACCTGAACAGCCTGCTCAGGCAAACCACGCTTATCGCCCCCGAAGGCGAATGAACACAAAGGAGCGTCCCGGACCCATGCATAACCACCCATCGCGTTCCATGAAAACCTCAACGCTCATCCGCCGGTTCCTGCCCTATTTTAAAAAGTACCGGGGCATGCTGTTTCTGGATCTGGTGTGCGCTGCGCTGACCACCGTGTGCGACCTGGTGCTGCCCCTCATCGTGCGCGATGTGACCGACCTGGCCGCCAATAACCTCTCCGCTCTTACGGTGAGCTTTGTGCTCAGGGTGGGCGGCATCTACGTGCTTTTGCGCATCGTGGACGCGCTGGCCAATTTCTACATGGCCTCCCGCGGGCACATCATGGGCACCTTCATTGAGCGCGACATGCGAAACGACCTCTTCGCCCATCTGCAAGCGCTGGGCTTCGCCTATTACAGCAACGCCAAGGTGGGCCAGATCATGGGGCGCATCACCAACGACCTGTTTGACGTGAC
>ENA-ORNK01002424-ORNK01002424.1-human-gut-metagenome-genome-assembly--contig:-NODE-2424-length-10090-cov-6.745889_pt1 | contig 10090 bp, 9 predicted proteins | sample MGYA00242115_ERZ509022 | MGnify/ENA primary metagenome ERZ509022 (study PRJEB26280, sample SAMEA2338690) | human gut metagenome | biome: human gut; feature: human-associated habitat; material: faeces...
TTGCCTCTTCACGGATGTTGATTGCTGCATTTCGATCTCTGTCCATCTCATTTCCGCACGTACAGCGGTAAACTCTTTCGGATAATTTCAGCTCTTTTTTTATCTTTCCGCATTTACTGCATTTTTTGCTTGAAGGGAAAAAGCGGTCTATCTTTACTAATTTCTTTCCCTTCCAGGCAAGCTTATAATCCAGCATATTCCGGAACATCCCGTATCCATTATCCTGTACACTTTTCCCAAAGTGCAGGCACTGGCCCATTGCTTTCATATCAATATCTTCTACCGCGACTATATCGTACTGGTCTGTGATCCTGCGGCTCAGTTTATGCAGATAATCCTTTCTCTGGTTTCGTATTTTTTCATGGCACCTGGCAACTTTCTTTTTCTGCCGCACATAATTGCGGCTTTCTTTTACACATCTCGACAGTTTACGCTGCTCCCTTGCCAGCCTTTTTTCATTTCTTCTGAAGAATCCTGCTTTTTCAAGTTCAATCTCTTCTGAAAACACTGCCATCCCCTGCATCGCATAATCAATCCCCAGTATTTTGGCATTGCTGTAATCTTCATCTGCTGCTTGGTTTTCGCAGCTGTATCCTTCATACAGCAGACTTGCAAAATACTTTCCGGACGGCTCCATACTGACTGTCACTGATTTCAGACGACAGTTTTCTGCAGGCTCCCTGTGTTTTTTCATGGAGATCCATTTTAATTTCGGAAGCCGGATCCGGTTATCTTCTACCAGAATATTTCCGTTGACTACATTTGTTGTGTAGCTGTTTTTGGAGTGATGTTTTGACTTGAAACGTGGAAATCCAACCTTGGGATCACGGAAAAAATTCTTATATGCTTTCTCCAAATGAAGCTGAACATTTGCCAGTGCCAGCGAATCTACTTCTTTCAGAAATGAATACTCCTTTTTATACATGGCTGGTGTATTTTTTAACAGTTTTTCGTCTTTTTATACTCCCGGATCTTGTCATTAAGCATCTGGTTATACAGAAAACGGCAGCAGCCAAATGTTTTTCCCAGAAGTATCTTCTGTTCTTCTGTTGGATAGATCCGGAAACGATATGCTATGTTCAATACTTTTTCTCTCCCTGGGTTTCGATGTATTGACGGATCACTTCTACTGGCACCCCTCCTGCCGTCAAAAGGCAGAAACTCTGACTCCAGAATGCTTCTTTCCAAAGTTTTTCCCGGATTTCCGGATACTCTTTTTTCAGCAGCCTGCTGCTGGCACTTTTATATGCATTGATAAATTTACTGAGTTCCGTTTTAGGCTGTGCACGAAACATTACATGCACATGGTCAATATCATGATTCCATTCCTCCAAAACAATTCCATATCGGGGTGCAATATATTCCCATATTTCTTTTGCTCTTTCTGAAATTGGATCATTGATAACTTTTCTGTTCCCTTTTTCTTTCCGGTGATCACACCACTGGAACTTACCGTTGCGATCTTCTTATTTGAAGAACTGTAGGTAACTTTCTCCTGGGAAGTGATCGGGCTGATGACCGGTTTCAGCGTAAGTTTTTTATTTCTTGCAACGGTCACGCTTGATTTCAGTCCGGTGATCTTTGTTGTTCTTACTGTTGTTTTTTGCACAGTAACGGAAATGACCTGTTTCTTGCCGCTGGCCAGTGTAATGGTCACTTTGATTATTATTTGAATTCCAGCCCTCAGCCTTTTCATTGACAGAGGGCTATTTGGGGCTTAACAATTATTGAGCATCCCTTAACTGATCTACAATGCTGCATTTCGCTGCGTTATCATACATCATGCAAGGAATCAGCCACCCCAGCAGAAGAAATACCGGAATTGTCAGCAGGACAGGCAGAATGGTGAATCGATACTCAAAGAACCAGAACATACTGCCCAGCATTTTTCCTGCAAGAGGTCCCACCGCCAGCGACAGAATAAAGGCCGCCGCTACGGAAGACATTGCGTAAAACAATCCCTCGTAGATCAGCATGGTTTTGAGCTGCCGGTTCGTCATTCCTACAGCCTGAAGCACAGCAAATTCACGGCGGCGGGAAAGAATACCGGTCATCATGGCGTTGAAGAAATTTAAGAGTCCCACCAGCCCGATGATAGCACAGAGGATACCACCTATCAGAAGGAACATCTGCCGGAACTGAGCAAATTCAGAGCGAGCCGTGGCCTTGCTTTCATACATCAAGGGCGAAAACTCACCGGCAGTGAGCTTCGATAGATATTGCTCTGCTTCGGCCTCGTCAACTTCGTCCGCTGTGTCGAACAGGTAGAGCATCGGAATGGCTGCACCACCGCTGTCCCTCTGTGCGGTGTCCACAGACAAAACTGCATCATAGCCAACGCCGCTATAACGATAACTCATGGAATTCGGAAGTTCTACCAAGGCGCAGACCGTGTACTCTACATCTCTGGCTCCATACAGTTTTTCCTGAAGGTACTCCTCCGGTGTATCTTCGGTGCAGAGTTCTCCGGTGCGGCTGTCGATATATTTCACATCATCCGCATAGGTAGCCGTGATCGTGTCTCCCACCTTGGGGTAGTATTCAGGATTGGGCAGATTACCGTAGTCATCTAAGGAAACCGCAATGGCAATAGCGTTATTGTTTGGCTCCAGCATAGGAGAAATATCTCCGTCGAACACTTGCAGCTTGTCAAACAGACTGTTATCCAGAGCCTCGATTCTGGTATCTCCCATCACCATATTGCCCCGGTGCTCCAGACGGCTCATATGGCTGTCCAACTGCTCGGCGCTTTCGTACCTTGCATAGTCCTGCCGCAGAGCATCCTCCGTCATCCACAGATATGCGGGTTTTCGCACAGCATATCCCGTGCCGGAAAGACTGGCCTTTGTGTTTGCTGCGATCTCTTCGATTTGTTCTGGCGTGATGAATTCATCTGCCGGGTTGTAACGGAAATAGTCGGGCGTGCTGACGATAAAATCGGCGCAGGTCATGAAGGATACATACTTCTCCATGCTGAAGCCGCCCACAAAGGCACACAGCGCATTGAACAGTGTCACCGACAGTGCCAGAGACACCACCACCAGCACCGTCTTTTTTTTGTTTCGTCCCAGATTGGCAAAGGCCATCTGATGGAGCTTCGCTCCCCGGGTGCTGCGCTGTTTTTTCTTGGTCTGCATTGCATCCGTATATTTGGTAGCCTCCACCGGAGAGACCTTAGCTGCCATTTTTCCGGGCTTGGAACAGGACAAAAGCACCGTCAACAAGGCGAACAGCATAGAACCAAGGAAGATCACAGGCGAAGTGCTGATGGTGGTGATGCCTGTATTCAACTGGATGGAGTGCAAGACAACAGGCACCAAAACAGCGCCGATGCCGTAGCCCAGCAGCAGCCCCGCCGGAATGCCGATCAGACAAAGCAGAAGTGCCTGCTGGCGAATGATGCGTTTGAGCTGCCGGGGCGTTGTGCCAATGGTTTTCAGAAGTCCGTAAAACCGGATATCCCCTGCAACAGAGATCTGAAAAATGTTATAGATGATAAGATACCCCGTGAAAATCACCAGCAGCAAAAAAGCTGCTATGGCGATCATCAGCTCTGGATCGAGCTGCGACTCCAGCTGGGATGAGGTATATCCCCAGTTGACGCCGATCCGGACGCTGTTGGGATCAGTATAGCTGTCCCATGTGTAGCCAAGATCGGTATCCACCTGCTCCATCTGCCCTTGAATGTTTGTGCCGGAGGCCAGCATGACATTCAAATCGGTGCGGAAAGGCTGTAAACCTGTTTTCACTGCCTGCGCTTCGATGTCATCTGCGTAATCACGGCTGATGTTGATGTAATGAACAGGCATTAGTTCATCATAGTCCCAATAGCCCACCAGCGTAAAGGTATCTGTTACAGTAAAGGCGGTTTGATCCTTGTCCGTAATGGAATAGGAAACCGTGACCTCGGCGCCCAGCTCCGGCGTTACGCCAAGCAGCTGCAACGCTGCCGTATCCATGGCTACCTCTTTGCCGCTTTCGGGCATCCGTCCGGTAGTAGGGGTGGCATAGCTCCATTTAGTGCAGTTGGCATCCATGTAGCTGATCTCTGCCGGTATTTTGACAAAGACCCCCTCCGCAGCGATACCGATTACCTTCCGTACCCCCGTAGCCTTCACCTTTGGGTGGGCAGCGATGCGTTCCGCCTGCTCGGGGGAAACATCCTTAAAGGTGCCATGCGCATAGCCGCCTACCTGCCGAAACTGGTAGGTTTCATAGCTGGCGTTCAGTGACAAGACAATGGTGAACATGGACGTAAATAGCAGCGTTGTCAGCGCAATGGCAAAAATGGCGATCAGATTGCGGCGACGGTTCGCATAAAGAGATTTTAAGCTGAGCTTTCGAATACATTTTCTGTTTTTGACATTCATCGTAGCCACCTCCCGTTAGTTCTGGGAGACGATCCGACCATCTTCGATACGGATAATGCGGTCTGCCATCTGCGCAATTTCTTCGTTGTGAGTGATCATTACGATTGTCTGGGCGAACTTTTGACTGGTGACTTTCAAAAGGCTCAATACATCCTGGCTGGTTTTGGAATCCAGATTGCCGGTGGGTTCATCTGCCAGAATGATAGCGGGTGCTGCCGCCAGCGCACGGGCAATGGCTACTCGCTGCTGTTGACCGCCTGAGAGCTGATTGGGCAGCGCATCCAGACGATCATCCAGCCCAAGTGTCTGTACAATCTGCTGTACGAAATCCTTATTGACCTTGCCACCGTCCAGCTCAATGGGTAGAACGATATTTTCATACACATTCAGCACCGGAACAAGATTATATGCTTGGAACACAAAGCCAATTTTTCTGCGGCGGAAGATGGTCAGCGCTTCCTCCTTCAGGGAGAAAATATCCTGTCCGTCCACCATGACCGTGCCGCTTGTAGGGCGATCCAGCCCGCCCAGCATGTGCAGCAGCGTGGATTTGCCGGAGCCGGATGTGCCGACAATTGCAACAAATTCGCCCTTCTTTACACTTAAATCAACTCCATCCAACGCATGAACTGCGTTATTGCCGGAGCCATAAATCTTTTTCAGGTTTTTTGCCTGTAAAACTTCCATAAATGAGTACCTCCATGAAAAAATCTGTATGTATGAAAGGAAATGATCCTTTGATACATACAGATTATCGCATAGGAATCTTTCCACATTCTTTCCGGCGGAAAATGAAATCTAACAGTTTTGATAGAATTGTTGTTATTTCGGCAGAAATATGGAAAACGTACTTCCTTTTCCCGGAACGGAAGCAACCTTGATATAACCGCCCTCGCCGGATATGATCTGTCGGGCAAGGTATAAGCCGATGCCGACCCCTTCTTGTTTCTGCACACTATTTGAGCGGTAAAAGCGAGCAAATATCTTCGCTTGCTCACTTTCCGAGATGCCTGAACCGGTATCCGATATATCGATCCTTGCAAACATTTCATAGCTTACGGCAGAAATAGTAATGGTGCCATGCTCTGTATATTTGATGGCGTTGTCTACGATATTAGCCAGCGCTTCCGCTGTCCATTTGAAGTCGAATACAGCAAAAGCATCGGTATCTTGCAGTTGCAAAGACAATCCTTTTTCAGAAGCCTTGGCGGCATATTGTTCTACTACGCTTTCAAGCAGCGGCTGCAGCGCTGTCGGCTGGGGGGAGAGTGAAATGATCCCGTTTTCCAGTCTGGAAAGCTTTACGAGAGAATCGATCAGAAATCGCAGCTTTTCCGATTGTTTGTACAGCGCCTCCACATTTGCCTTCGCCGATGCAGGCAGAGTTTCCTCCATCAAAAGCTCGCTGTATAACAGCAGGTTTGCAATCGGCGTTTTTGTCTGGTGGGAGATGTCCGCAATCAAGGCTTTGATTTTGTCTTTTTCCTGCGCTACATTTCGAGAAGATGCTTCTGCTGCGGAAAGATAGTGTGCAAACTTTGTTTCCAAAGCAGACAGCCGGCTTTCATTAAAATTGGTTTCAGAAAAGGAGCCGGTCATGGCAGCGTCCAGCATCCTTTCGATTTCTTCCATCGTTTTTCTGGCCTTTCTCCGCTCCCATAACACAACAGCTGCCGCCGCCAGAAAACACAGCAGTATGATCACAATGCCGGTTTTATTCATCTTTTGTCACCCAGCTATAACCGATTCCATAGACGGTTTTAATGTATTTCTGTGCACCAAGCTTATCCCTCAGACGCTTGATCGTAACAGACAAAGCATTTTCATCCACATATTCTGCGCCATCTGTCCAGATCCGGTCGACAAGGTCTCCACGGGTCATGGTTCGGCCTCGGTTTTCAACAAGCAGGCGCAGTAATTTTTGTTCTGTTTTACTCAATTCCACTTTTGAATCTCCCACATAAAAGGTCATAGCCTCAAAGTCAAAGTGAAATAGATCCATATGGAACGGCGCATTTTTATGGTTTGACGCTTGCTTTCGCAGTTGGGTATTCACCCTTGCCCGCAAAACCGAAAGAGAAAAGGGCTTGGTAATGTAATCATCAGCGCCCCTCTCCAGTCCGTCTACGATGTCCAGATCGGTGTCATTGGCAGTCAGCAGAATAACAGGAACTCCGGGCATGTTTTCCTTGACCTCCCGGAGCAGCTCAAGCCCACTGCCATCCGGCAGATTGATATCCAGCAGGATCAGGGATACACCGCCGCAAAGCAGCTGCTCCTTCGCCGTTTTTAGGTCTTGGCAGGAAATGATCTGACGGTCATCTGCTTTCAGTGCTTTACTTAAACCCTGATTCAACCCTATATCATCTTCAATAATCAATAATTGTTCCATGTATCTCACTCCCTCGTTATTCAAAGGCCACCATTATTTCCTTGGGTAATTTTTCGTTCTCACAGTTCAGAAGATAGGCGATTGCTCTGCTTGCAAATTTGTTTGTTTTCACTGTATCCCAATCGGCAAGCAAAATGACCTCTGCCTTGCCGTTCTCAAAATCTAATGATATTTCGCCCCATTCGCCGTCGCAGTCTGCCTGATATTCGTAGATTGCGGCGGCGATTTTCTTTTTTCGCTTGATCTTGGATTTCTGTTTTAGCCGGACTGCATGGATTGCGCCCTCGGCAACCAACAATTCCGTCAACTTGTCCACTGCTTTTCGGTAGGCTCGTTCTGCACCGCTGGCTGTACTGCCCTCAAACATAACCGCCAGTTCTTCAAAGGTGGGGCGGTCTTTCCATGAGCCGACACGCCCACAGGTCATGCAGATCGCAAGACGCTTTTCAAGCAAGGTCTGTTCCCGGTAATTCAGTTTCTCAAATGCCCGCTGCACCTTTTCTGCTTGTATGCCGTTCCAGAGGATGTCGGTATAGTTCCAGCTATCGTCAAGGGCAACATCTTCGCCTGTTTCCTCGCCATCCTCGTCTGTTACATAGAACGGTTGCTGATTGCGGATGCCACGGACAACTTTCAGATATTCTTCCGCAAGGGCAAGCTCGCAGTTGTACTTCTTGGAAAACTCGCTGACCGCATCCTTGGTGTTATGGTACAGCCATGCCATTGACCGCACCATTTTGTAATTGGTCAAAGAGGACACCGACCATTTTTCTTCGCCCATGCGGAAACGGAGCATAGCATCCCGGATAAACGGGAAAATGTAGGTAGCATACTCTGCACCCTTGGCAGGATCATAGTCCATCAGCTTTTGGAGCATTTGCTCCCGACAGGAGAGCTTTATATCTATAAAACGGTCTGTGTCATACAAATCGCCGCCATCCACGCCGAGAAAGAATTTGATGCGCTTGTTGAGCTGCGGTTCGTAGTGGTGCAGGAAGAACGAAAAATAAAGCAAATTCTTTTCCTGCAAGGCAGACAGAATATGTTCATTTGGATTGCTAACCGCTGGCGGTTCCGGCTCCAGTTGGAAGATGCGCTCTGCCACATAGGGAATGATGCCATCACCGTATGGATTGACAGCGTGTTTCGGTATGTATCCGGTCATATTCCATGTAAAATCATTCAGCATAGCGCACCTCCTTCCAGTTTAGTAATACTCATAAATATCCCGTGGTCAACTAATGGGTTATTTATTACTTTATTTTCTTTAACATACGGTGATAAATAGGTGCATTTGGTGCAGGAGTTGTGATTGGGATCAGAAGTCCCTCTTTGATAAATTGTTCCACACGCAAAGCAATCCACCCATCACCGATCCCTAATTGATTCTTTCCAAGAACCTGTCCAACAAGCACGCTTTCCTTAAACTCGTCGTCCAGTGTATCCAATTCTCGAAGAATAAATGTATCATACAGAGTTTCTGATACGCTGACCAGTTTGCCGTTTATAACAGCACGAAGAGGAGAATTTTCCTGTTGGAGTTCTCTCCAGCGGTTAGCCAAACTACGAAGGTAATTTGTTGGCAACTTCTTTCCAAGAGATGCCATCCGTCCCAAGTGATAAGGTTCAACTTCTCCCCAACCGTTATACTGGACAATGCATCCATCTGGTCTTGTTTCCCACATTGGAAGCTCCACAATGGTAACATCCAATTTTTCAAAGCCGATTGGTCGTAGTTGTTCCAGAAGCCAATACAATCCGCACACATCATCTGGTTCTCGTCCGACCCAAACACGAATCGGCTCTCCGTTTTGTGCTTTTTCCAGTAGCGTAGCATAGTTCTTTCGGGATGTATTGAGAAGTTCAGTTACGATTTCAGATGCCATATCGGGCAGTATGCTTAGTAGCAAAGATAATGCCGACTCACGCTCCAAACAAATTCCTGCTTCGGAGATGTTGCCCACAGACAATGCCAACGGAAGATTAACTATGTCCTTACGATTTCCCTCCAACGGTATAGCATTCTCCCAACCAGAACGCTCCCGTTCTTCTGCTTGATGCTGGAACTTTTCTATTTCTTCTTTTGAAACTGTCCCATCAGAGATAATTACACTGGTTGCTCCGCCTAAAAAACCCTTATGTCCAATCGCAACCGCCATAGTCCCTGCGGCACTGTCGCTAAATACTACTTCTAACATAACGTTGCTCACCTCTTAGCTAAATTCAAATTCTTTTTAGTGCTTCTTTCTTCAAAGCCGCCTGTCCCATTTCTTTTTCATAATCGCCCTTGGCATAAGCGACATTGCTCAATGCCTGGAGCATCTTATCTTTTGCCAGCCTTTTCATGACCTCCGCAAGATCTTCATCCAGAGTACCACGCTTTATATAGCGGTTTATGGTGTTCAGACGCTTCTCATGTATCTGCTTCACTGGATGATCATCCGCAAGCTCCCGTTGTTCTCTGCCTTTCAGATTGCCGATCTGCCGACAGGTGCGGTGCAGCTTATCTCCCGGCGCATAACCGCCGCAGTATTTGGTGTGCCTTGCGTTGGTTGTCAGAAACCATTTGCCGCAGATCCGGCACTTCTTAGGAGCGTGACCGACACACAATCCCTCAAAGAGATCTGACCGGAACATCCCTACAAAGGACACATAGTGCATCCGTTTGACGAGCTTCGCCACATTTTCGCCGGGACGGATGACAGATACATACTGAACGGAGTTGTTCAGGGTAGACATCCAGGCATTTCCCTCAGTAATAGAAAAGTCCGGAGGGAAATAGCTTCCAAACATTTTTGCAAAGCCCTCTGCGGTGCGGTCAGCTTCGTTGCCGTCTGATTTTTCTGCAAAATCAAGCATTGCCTTTTGGTATTCCCCAAGGGAGTATGCCAGATGCCCGAATACAGCGGTATAGCGTTGGAGCATCATCGCATCGGCATATCTCGGAACTTCTTCAAGCTGCAAGGAGTTGGTTGTGGCTTTTATGGCAAACTCCATATATTTCAGAGCATTGTCCGCAGTAAAGACTTTTTCAATCTGTTCTCTGTGTTTTGGAATATCCATGTAGGAGAACGGCGGTGTTTTACTGAGAATATCAAGCATTGCCAGAGCAGCTTCCCTTGCCAAAGGAAAGAGTGCAGAAGCGTCCTCTCCGGCGTTCAACATTCCAAGCAGCAGATTGATTTTTTCGCATTGCTCATTCATCTTTGCAATGGCATCCGCAGGAACATTCAGCGCATCACAGGCAAGAGTGCCGACAGGGAATGTTTTGCCCTCATATATGACCGTATCCTGCCAGAAATCCAATGTCATCAATTCTTGATTCATG
>ENA-ORNK01002425-ORNK01002425.1-human-gut-metagenome-genome-assembly--contig:-NODE-2425-length-10081-cov-14.962498_pt1 | contig 10081 bp, 7 predicted proteins | sample MGYA00242115_ERZ509022 | MGnify/ENA primary metagenome ERZ509022 (study PRJEB26280, sample SAMEA2338690) | human gut metagenome | biome: human gut; feature: human-associated habitat; material: faeces...
GAGCGTCCCGCGCGTGGTCGCCAGAACGATGGCGTTCTCGTCGAAGCTCTCCACCTCGAGCACGCCCGTCATGCTCAGCCGGCTGCGCGCGTCGAGCGTCAGCCGGTGCGGCAGCTCCAGCTCCTGATTCTGTCTGGGTTCCGTCATACGATCATCCTTTCCGTGTTCAGCGGCCCGCCGGCCGGCTCCGTGCCGTCCGCCGGACTCCTGCCGGGCCTCCCGGCGCAGCCGCGCCGTCTCTGCTTTCTGAAAAAAGCATATGCGGACAAGACCGGGCGTATGACAAGACGCGGGAAAATTGCGCGGCGGCGGGATCATTCCCACTCGGAGAAAGGGCAGAAGGCCGGAAGCGTCACAAAAGCCTGTCAGCGGCTGCTGACAGGCTTCTTTCTCTGCGATTTCGTATGTGCGGGCGATTTTTCGATATGCCTATTCCGGCTCCGCAGCGTCCCGGCCGCCGATCCGGCCCGGCGCAACGCCGAAAAACTGCTTGAAGCGGCGGCTGAAATAGAATTGATTCTGATAGCCCACCCGGCGGCAGATCACGGAGATCTTCTCGTCCGGGTTTTCCAGCAGCAGCCGCTGCGCCTGCTTCATCCGGCACTGCGTGATATACTCCACAACGGAATAGCCCGTTGCCTTGCGGAAAAGGTCTGCACAGTAGGATTTGCTGTAGCCGAACTGCTCGGCCAGCGTATCGAGACTGAGTGTGAAGTCGCTGTACCGCTCGTCAATCTCCGACATCATTTTCTGCGCGAGCTGCTCCCGGTGCTCCCCACGACCGCCCTTCCTTTCTGCCGGAAGCGCGGCAAACGCGCGCTCGAACCACTGCTCCATTGCATGGACGCTGTCAAAGCAGGCGGAAATATGCTCCGGTGAGGCGCCGGTCAGGCCGGTTGCCCGGCAGTGGTCATAGCCGGTTTTCCCGAGCATCCGGAACAGCTCTGCGGAAAGCTGCTCCAGCCTGCGCAGCTCCGGTGCAGACTCCCGCAGCGTGCGGAAAAGCGCTTGCAGCGCGCGTTCGACCGCAGGCGCGTCCTGCGCGAGAACATATCTGCGAAGCTGCGCGGTCTGCTCCGCAAGCACCCGCTCCGTCTGCTCCGTATTCTCTCTGGCAGCGCTCGATGCATCTGCGCCGATTCCGAAAAAGCGCCGTTCCAGCGCACGTCTGGCTTCGAAATACGCATCCGCCAGCTGCTGCGGCCGCTGCCGCCAGCCGCTTTCTCCGAAGAGCAGAGGTATTCCGAAATAGCTGTGCAGCAGTTCACGCGCCGCGTTTTGCAGCGCTGCCGTTTGCTCCATGGAGCAGTGCAGCAGGAGCGCATAAAAGGCCGGCTCTGTTTTTACCACCGTGCAGGCTGCCGGGAATTCGGACATCCGCTTGCTGAACGCCACATTCACTTCCAGCGGCTGGCGCACGCCGACGTGCCGGAACAGAAATACCGCAAAGCCTCCGTCCAGAATGCTCCGCCGCAGCTCCGCATATGCCGGCTCCAGCTCCGCCGGAGGCCGCTCGTTTGAAAACAGCGCCCAGCGAACAGCCTGCCGCGCAGCCTCGTCGGCAAGCGGACTGCGCCGCGGCTCCGGCTGCTGCACGCGGGCGAGCTGCTCTGCAAGGCCCTGCATGACCTGACGCAGCCTCTCCCGGCTGACCGGCTTCAGAAGATAGCTGGATACGCCGTATTCAATTGCCTGCTGCGCGTATTCGAAACGGTTGTAGCCTGACAGAAAAACGATTTTGGCCGGCAGGCCGTGCGTATGCACATATTCGGCAAGGCTCAGGCCGCTGGCCGTTTCCAGCATGATATCGGAAAGAATGAGATCAATGCGCTGCTTTTTCAGGATGTCGATGGCCGCTTCCACGCTGTCAACATCCGCCGCGACGGAGATGGATAGCTCCTCCCAGCGAAGCATCGACACCAGCTTTTTCCGGATGTAATATTCATCCTCGACGATCAGCAGCTGCAGCAACCCTTTTGCCTCCTGTTCTGTATGCGGCGTGTCATGAAATGTGTGTGCGGGTAAATTCATCCCGGCTGCAAAGCGGCAGGGAGATCAGGACCTGCGTTCCCTGCCCTGGTGCGCTCCGGATCGTGAGGCCGTATGCCCTGCCGAAATAAAGCTGTAGCCGCTGCTGAGAGCTGTATAAGCCGAAGCCGTGCTGCTCCTCCGGCCTGCGGCCGGAAAGAACCTCCGCGATCCGTTCCGGCGGCATACCGACGCCGTTGTCCGTTATACACAGCAGGCAGCGCGTCTGCTCCTGTACCGCGCGGATCGTGATCCGAAACGGCTGTTCCGGCTCCCGCCTGCGGAGGGCGTGGAGAAAGCAGTTTTCAAGGATCGGCTGCATCAGGATCTTCAGGCATACGTTCTCCATCAGCTGCTCCGGCACATCGAGCGTATATTGGATCGCCTCATGCTTTCGGATCTTCATAATGCGCAGGTAGTTTTCGCTGATCTCCAGCTCGCGTCCGAGCGTGATGACATCGTCGCCGCGGCTGAGCACGCCCCGGTAGAAGGCAGAAAGGCCGTCGATCATCTCCACGACCAGCTCGTCTTCGTGCATGATCGCAAGGGCGCTGATATTGTCCAGCGTATTGTAGAGAAAATGCGGGTTGATCTGCTCCTGCAAAAGGCGAACCTGATACCGCCGCTTGCGGCGCTGCTCTTCGACCAGCGCGCCGGAGATCCGGTCGTTCTTATCCAGCAGCGCATTAAAGGCCTCTGCCAGCGTTCCGACCTCATCCCGGCTTTCGATGTGGACCCGGTCGGATACGCCGTTCAGCTGCTTGACCTGATCCGTCAGCGCGCAGATGCTTGCCGTGATTCTCTGGGCGCTGTATGCGGACAAAAAGTAGCTGCCCGCAAGCAGGGATAAGATCCCGATGGTCAGGAAAATAACGGCTCCGCGCGACCGGGCAAATATCTGCTTCCGATCCAGCCGGCAGCGCACAGTCCAGCTATTTTCCGCGCAGCCGACGGAGAATACATACTGACCGTTCTGAAGCACGACCGTATTTTCCTCCAGCTGCGCCGGGTCTGCGGCGCCCGGACTCGCCGCGCCGTCCGCATACAGGATGCGGCCTTCGGCGTCCGTCAGATAATAGGCGGCATGATCCGAAAGCTCCGATGCAAACAGCTGCTCCAGCTGCGCCGCATTGACGGAGGTTTCAAGCCAGCCCAGCAGCTTTCCGGAGTTTGCGTAGTAGACCGGCCGCGTCAGCGTAAAGAAGCAGCCGCCGGACTCCGTCCCTCCGGCCGGTGCGAGCTTCCATTGCTTTTCGTCCGTTTTCTCCGGCTGCGGATGTCCGTCCGCCGGCCAGCGGGTCTTTGTATAGTCATAGACCGTACCGTCCAATGCCAGAAGGGTGACCGCGTCGATACAGTCCGTCACCGCGATATACCGCGAAACGGTCGTTTTGAACGTCTGATAATCCCGATACATATCCCCGGACGGCGCATAGAGCAGCTGCTGCATGGCGCTGTCATAGAGAATGCTGGCCGAATAGCCGTCAACCATGGACATCAGGTTTCCGAGCGATGTGGCGATATCCGAGCAGCGGCTGCTTTTCTGGGTCAGCTCGTCCTTTCGGATGGCCCGGTACTGCAAAAGCAGCCCGGCAAGAAATGCCGCCGTAAAAAATGCGCAGAGAAACAGCCAGAGCTTCACATGCGTCTTTTTAAGAATGGACTGTCCCTGTTCCTTTTTTACAGCGTGCATTGTGCCCTTCCTTCCGTTTTTCCGGCTTCCTGCGTCAGCGCACGATATCCTCGCCGAAATCCAGCCGGATCACGAGCGGTTCATCCGTAATGGTGTTGACCGGCAGATTCCTGAGGCGGAGATACGGCTTTTCCTGATAGTGCCACGGGGTGACGCTGACCATCGTCTCGACCTCCTGCCCGTTATTGAGCAGCACCGCGCGCTCCGGGAGCGTATCCATCGGGATGAGGAGGACGCCGGTTCCCGAGCAGTCCTCCGGAAGATGCACATAGACCGTCCGTCCGCGCTTGGTCGCCAGCGGGCGTTCGCGGCGAACCGTTGTGTTGAAGCTAATCATGCGGAATTCGTCGCGCCGCAGCAAATAGGAGGCGGGCGCAGTGTCAACGAACGCCTCCTTCACGCGCGCATACCAGTCCGCGATCCGGCCCAGCGACCGGACGGCCTGCTCCGGAAGCGTTCCGTCCGGCTTCGGGCCGATGTTGAGCAGGTAGTTTCCGCCGCGCACCAGCACATTGTCCAGACACTGCATCAGGTATTTGTCCGTGTAATAGTCCTCGTCTTCCTTGTAGCCCCAGCTTTCCCGCCCGAAGGAGGAGACGGCCTCCGTCGGACACGGGAATTCGTTGATGTCCTCAAAGTGACGCTCCGGCGTGCAGTAATCGCCCGGGCCGGGGCCGCGGTCGTTAATCAGAATGTTCGGCTGCATCCGGCGAATCTCGTCATTGAGCGCGGGATCCTCAAAATTATCCACATTGATGTCCCAGAAGAGCTGGTAGATGGGGCCGTAGTTCGCCATAAGCTCCCGGATCTGATTCCGCACATATTCATAATACCGCTCCCGGATCTGCGTATCGCCGGGACGCGGCGCAAACATCTGATGATGCTTCCCCTCGTTCGGACAATCCGGATGGTGCCAGTCAGGCAGGGAGTAATAGATACTCAGCGGCAGATTCTGTCTGGCGCAGGCATTTGCCAGCATTTCCAGCGTATCGCGGCCATAGGGGGAATTGGTTACCTTATAGTCCGTATAGGCCGTGTCAAACATGCAGAAGCCGTCATGATGCTTTGCGGTAAAATTAATATACTGCATCCCCGAATCTTTTGCAAGCGACACCCATGTATCCGGGTCGTACCGCACCGGATCAAACTGATGCATCAGCGGCTCATATTCCGCGCGCGTCATTTTCGTCCGCCACAAGACCTGCTCATGCCAGGCCGGGATGGCGTAAAGCCCCCAGTGAATATACAGCCCGAAGCGGCGCTCAAAAAATACGTCGCGGCCGTCTCCAAATCGTTTCATAGGTATCTCCTTTCAGCCTTTCACGGCGCCGTCGGTCATTCCGCCGATGATTTTATTCTGGAATAGGATATACAGCACCACCAGCGGGAGAATGGAAAGCAGAATCCCGGCAAAGGAGCCTCCGTAATCCACATACGATTCGCTCTTGAACGATAAAAGCGCAATGGAAACCGTTTGCAGCTTCTTGTCCGACAGGAAGAGGATCGCAAGAATCAGGTCGTTGTATATTCTCAGAAAGGTGATGATCGCCGCCGAGGTCGCCGCTGGCTTCATAAGCGGCATGATGATCCGGAACAGGATGCCGCCCGTCGTGCAGCCGTCGATCCGCGCGGCCTCGTCAAGCTCCCGGCTGATGCTTCTCATATAGCCGGAGAGCATATAGACGCTGAAGGACAGGTTTACCGCAACATAGACCAGCACAAGCCCGATGACCGTATCGCGCAGATGCAGGGTTGACATGATCTGGGACAGAGGAACAAGGGCGGCATAGATCGGCAGCGTGATCCCGGCGACATAGAAGAGGCTGAACGCCGGGGCAAGCCGAAAACGCAGGCGCGTAAGCGCATAAGCGGCCAGCAGCGAGACCAGCAGGATGATCGCCGTGGCAAGGAAGGCATAGACGATGGAATTCCAGACCGCCCGCAGAATCTGCGCATGCTCGATGGCGTAGAGATAGTTTTCAAAGGAGATCTGCTCCGGCAGGGCGAAGGGATGGCTCAGGATCTGCGTGGTGTTTTTGAAGGAGCTGAGCGCCGAAAACGCCAGCGGGAACAGGCAGCAGATGGTCCAGAGGATCGCAGCGGCATACAGGCAGATCGTCCCTGTTTTGTTTTTCTTCATTCTGAGGCCTCCCCTTAACCGTCATCCCTGTCAAAGCAGCGATTCATCACAAAGGAAACCAGCAGGGAGATCACCATGATGATTACGCCGATCGCCGCGCCGGTGCCGAATTTTGCGTAGTTATATGTATAGTCGTACAAAAGCGTCGCCGGAACGTCGGTCGCGTTGCCGGGGCCGCCGCCGGTCATGATGTAGATGATGGCAAACACCTTGAAGCAGGTGGAAATGCCGGTGACCAGAAATACCTTGAAGCTTTGCAGCATACTCGGGATCACCACATACAGGAGCTTCCGCAGGCCGACGGCGCCGTCGATGGCCGCAGCGTCCAGAAGCTCGTCCGGAACGCTGGTCAGACCGGCCAGAAAAATCAGCATGTTCTGTCCAATGTTGAGCCATGCGTGGACAAAGACAATGGCCCAGATCGCGATTTTGGTATTGCCAAGCCAGTCCTGCGCCGGCAGATGCAGCGCGGTCAATATGGCATTGATGACGCCGCCGCGGAGCGCCATCATGAGACACCACATGAGGCCCGTCGCTGCGATCGGAAGAATGGACGGCAGATAAAACACGGTCTTGAAAAAGCCGCTGAATTTCAGTCTCTTATAAAGAATGTACGCAAGGAGAAAGGATACCGGCATGATAAACAGGAGCGTCGCCAGTACGAAGCAGCAGGAATTTCCGAGCGATGTAAGGAACGTGCTGTTCTGAAAGAGCTTTGCGTAGTTCTGCAGGCCCACGAAGTGCTGCGGGCTGGACTTGATCCCGTTCCAGGAATAGAGAGAAAGGCGCAGGGTCGCAAAGATCGGAATAATCAGGAAAACGGTATAGGGCAGAAGGGACGGCAGCAAAAAGGACAGCGCCTGGAGGTCTGCGCGGCGCTGCCTGTTCCGCTGCTTCCGCACTGCCGTTTTATTGGTGTTTTTACGCATAAGATGTCCTCATGAAACAGGATGCGGCGTAGACGAAAAATGCTTCGCATACGCCGCATCCACGCGGGCTTTACTTGCTGATGATGGGCGTGTTACTGCTCGGCCAGCGATTCGTCCGCCGCCGTCTGGATGGTAGCCAGCACCGTATCGATGTCCGTACCGGCCAGCATGGCCTGCACCTGATCGCGGAATACCGAGAGAACCGTGCCGGTGTAGGCCTCGCCCGGCTCCTTGCTGCATCCGGTCATGTTTGCATACACTTCATGGAACTCGATTGCCGCCTGCGGCATATCGTCGGGAAGCGAGACGTCCTTCACGCAGGAAATAAAGGAGCCGTTGACCGCAGAGCGCTGCTCCGAGGATTCCTGATTCGTCAGGCAGCGGATCAGATCGAGCGTGGCAAGGATCTGCGCCTCGCTGGAGGAGGCGGAGACGGAAAGCACGCCGTTCGGGCCGCCGTGCCAGACATTCTGGTTTTCGGGATATTCCTCAAAGTACGGGAAGGCCACGAAGCCGATCTGCTCGCTCGGGAATACGCCTGCGTCGTCCGTTGCCGTGACGATGGACGGCAGATAGCTCAGCGCCATTTGCAGCATGGCCGTTTCGCCGGAGGCGAACATGGTGCGTTCGGTCTCCTGATCGATCGTGGTGAGACCCTCGCCGAAATAGCCCTTGTCCTGCCACTTCTTCACAAGCTCAAACAGCTCCTTGACCTCGGGATCCGTGAACTTCATTTCACCGCTTTGCAGCTTGGTGAAGTATTCTCCGCCAAAGCGCTTCGCAAAAAGCTCGCCGAGGAAATGACCGCCGCGGTAAACGCTCTTGTCGCCAATGGTCATGGGCTGAATGCCCTTGGCAAGCAGCGCCTCGCAGACCTCTTCAAATTCGCCGATGGTGGTCGGCGGCGTCAGGCCGTTTTTCTCGAAGATCGCCTTGTTGTAGTACAGGCCGGTGGCGAACATCTCGATCGGCATACCGTACAGGCCGTCAACATCGCTGTAGGTGACGGTAGACAGCGCGCTGGGCTGGAAGGAGTCGTACCATGCCTTCAGCTCGGGATCCTTCTCAATATAGGGCATCAGATCCAGAATCAGTCCGTTATCCACATAGGTCTTGAACGCCGGGCCGCCGTAGGAGAAGATCAGATCGGGCATTTCTCCGTTTGCAACGCAGATCTTGAATTTGTTGTTGAACTGCTCTGCTTCAAACACGGAGTTATCCGTAATGGTGATCTCCGGATGTGCTTCTGCCCAGGCCTTTTCCCGCTCCCAGAGCACATTATACGTTGCCGAGGAGTCGTTCAGGCAGCGGGTCAAAAGCGTCAGCGAAACAGCCTCACCGTCTGCGTTCTCTGCCGGCTCCTGCGTCTGCGTTCCGCCTTCCGTCGAAGCGGGATCGTTTGCAGCCGGCGTCTTTGCGCAGGCGCAAAGCAGTCCAAGCAGCATTGTGAAAATCAGAACGAATGCAAGGGTACGTTTCATTTTCATTTCCTCCTTTGTTTTGGGTGCTTTCACTATAGCACGATTTGACGCGCCGCAACATGGACTTTCTTTCGCTCTGCCTGCACGATTTTTCTGACTTTTTAGCATAGTGTTTCATTTGAACAATCAAGACACTCCGGATTTGGGCGGTTTGACGGCGTTTTTCGTTTGCCCTGCAAAAAAACAGCGCTCCGTGTCATGGACACGGAGCGCCGGGCAAGGCCCGCGCATGGGAGGCAGAAGCAAAAGACCGTGCTGCTTTGCAGCACGGTCTTTGAAAAACTGGGATCAGCCGAACACGGCAAGCAGGAAGCCTGCTGCGATGGCGGAGCCGATGACGCCGGCCACGTTCGGGCCCATGGCGTGCATCAGAAGGAAGTTTGCGGGATTGGCCTTCTGGCCGACCATCTGCGAAACACGCGCGGCCATCGGGACGGCGGAGACGCCCGCAGAACCGATCAGCGGGTTGACCTTGCCCTTGGAGGCCTTGCACATGATGTTGCCGCCGATGAGGCCGCCGACGGTAGAAATGCCGAACGCGACCAGACCGAGCAGGATGATCTTCAGGGTCTCGAGCTTCAGGAAGTTCGAGGCGACCATCGTTGCGCCGACGGAGGTGGACAGGAAGATGGTGATGATGTTCATCAGCGCATTCTGCACGGTGTCGGACAGACGGTCGGTAACGCCGCACTCACGGAACAGGTTGCCAAGCATCAGGCAGCCGATCAGCGGAGCCGTGGACGGAAGGAGCAGGATGACGAAGATGGTGACGATGATCGGGAAGAGGATCTTCTCGTTCTTCGAGACCGGGCGGGCCTGCGTCATTTTGATCTGACGGTCCTTCTCCGTGGTCAGGAGCTTCATGATCGGGGGCTGGATCAGCGGGATCAGCGCCATATAGGAATACGCCGCGATGGCGATCGCGCCGAGCAGCTCAGGAGCCAGCTTGTTGGTGAGGAAGATGGCCGTCGGGCCGTCCGCACCGCCGATGATGCCAATGGAGGCTGCCTGCGGGCCGGTGAAGCCGAGGCAGATCGCGCCGAAGAAGGCGACGAAAACGCCAAGCTGTGCAGCCGCGCCGAGAAGCAGGCTCTTCGGGTCCGCGATCAGCGGGCCGAAGTCGGTCATGGCGCCGACGCCCATGAAGATCAGGGACGGGTACAGACCGGCCTTGACGCCGATGTAGAAAATGTCGAGCAGGCCGGCATTCGAGAGAATGTGGCCGTAGCTGTGGTAATACTGGCTTCCCTTGTCAAGGAACTCCGTCCAAAGCTCCGGATGATAGAGCGCGTTGGTGGCGTTCAGCTCCGGGTTGACGGCGTCGAGGCCGGGGAAGTAGCTGACGTTTGCCAGCAGGCAGCCAAAAGCGATGCCGACCAGCAGCAGCGGCTCAAAGCCCTTGACGATGCCAAGGTACAGCAGCACGCACGCAACGACGATCATTACGAGGTTCTGCCAGCCGCCCTCTGCGAAGAATCCGGCGAAGCCGGACTCGGTCGCAAGCTTTGCGAGGGTGTCCAGAACGTTAAAACCCATATTTGTTCCTCCTTACGCCAGAACGACCAGAGGAGCGCCGGTATCGACGGTAGCGCCCTTGGTGACGACGACCTGTGCGACCGTGCCGTCACGCGGAGCAAGAATTTCGTTCTCCATCTTCATGGCCTCGAGAATGACCAGAATGTCGCCGGACTTGACGGCGGCGCCTTGGGCCACGTTGACGCTCAGGATATTGCCGGGCATCGGAGCCGCGACGACCTCGCCTGCGGCGACGGAAACGGGTGCGGCAGCGGCGGGAGCCGGAGCAGCAGCG
>ENA-ORNK01002426-ORNK01002426.1-human-gut-metagenome-genome-assembly--contig:-NODE-2426-length-10077-cov-11.125125_pt1 | contig 10077 bp, 6 predicted proteins | sample MGYA00242115_ERZ509022 | MGnify/ENA primary metagenome ERZ509022 (study PRJEB26280, sample SAMEA2338690) | human gut metagenome | biome: human gut; feature: human-associated habitat; material: faeces...
GCGCGGAGCCTGCCGGAGGAAATGGCGTCGGTCACGGCGCAGTGCGCCGTGGGGCAGATGCTGTACCTCGGCGGCGTGGGGCAGGACGGCGCGGCCTTTGCGCAGATGGATGCGGCGGGCGAGGTCGAAATGCGGACGCTGCCGGAACCGTTTGAATTTTTCTATGCACTCTGCCGGACGGAGGACGGCTTCGACGCGCTGTGCGGGAGCTATCCGCTGACGTATATGGACGCGGACGGCAACTTGGCGCAGAGCGACCCGTCGGAGGGCAGCATGACGCTGCTGCATTTCGACGCGGACGGGAGCTTCCGCTCCGAAACGCCGCTGGCGGAGCGCTACGGCGGGAACGGTGAAAGCTTCAAGGGCATGGTGAAGGCCGGCGGCGGGTATGTCTGCCAGGGGCAGCGGACGCTCGTATTCCTCGCGGAGGACGGCACGCAGCGCGGACGGATCGACGCGCAGCAGGACTCCGGACAGGTGTTTGCCGCGCTTGCGCAGACGGAGACGGCGGTCTATGCGCTGGTCTGCGACCGGTATACCGATGCGGCAGAGCTTTGGACGCTGGACACGGCAAACGCCGACGCGAAGGCCGTGCTTCCGCTCGACTGCGGGCAGGCGGAGGGACTTGGCATCGCTGCGGACGGCGGGCTGCTGCTCAACACGGAGGAAGCCGTTCTGCGGCTGGACGCAGGAAGCGGCGAAACGCAGACGCTGTTTTCGTGGGAGAGCCTCGGCGTGAACGGGCAGAGCTACGCGGTATTGGAGCCATGGGCGGGTGGATATGCGCTCTATGAGCCGTATCAGGAGACGGCGGACGCCATCCAAAAGGTCACGGCTGCGCCGCGAAGGGAGCTGACGCTTGCAGCGGGCGACGTGCGGGGCCTCACGGCCATCGTCAACGATTTCAACCGCAGCCAGACGCGCTATACCGTGAAGATCGTGAACTACTCGGGAGAGGAGATGGACCGGCTGCGGACGGAGGTGCTGGCTGGAAATTCGCCGGAGCTCTTCTGCTTTGAGACGCCGCAGACGTCGCTGACGAAGGCGTGCGCCGATCTCTACCCGATGCTCGACGCGGACGCAGAGCTTGGACGCGGGTTCTTCGTGCCGGGACTGCTCGAGGCCATGACGGAGGGCGGCGCGCTGTACTGGCTGCCGTACAGCTTCCATGTCAGCACGATGATCGCCTCGGCGGATGATTTCGACCACGCGGGCGTGTCGTTTCAGGAGCTGGAGACGCGGCTCGCGGCGCTGGACGGAGAAAAGACGCTTTTCCAGCCGTTCGTCACGAAGAGCTGGCTGCTGAGCGTGCTGGCGCCGTTCGCGGCCGCGCGGCTCGTGGATGAAGCGGAGGGAACGTGCCGCTTTGACTCGGAGGAATTTCTGGAGCTGCTGGAGTTCTGCGGCCGGTGGGGCGCGGAGGAAAAAAGCGAGGAGGACCTGGTGCTGGCCTATGAGAGCGGCGCGGCGGAGCCGTTCACGGCGGTGCTGGAATACGGGACCTATGTCGGCGTGCCGCCAATGACGAGCTACGCAGACCGCTTCTACTTCCTCGGCTATCCGACGCAGGACGGCACGGAAAAGGGCGGTATGTTCGGGCTGGAGCTGTGCTTTGCGATGGCGGCACAGCCGTCCGACCCGGAGGGAGCGTGGGAATTCCTGCGCTTCGTGATGCACCGAAACGAGCAGGAGACGGAGGGCGCATACGGCGGAACGTGCGCACTGCCCGCATCGCAGAAGGCAATGGACGCGATGATTGAGAAGATGCAGACGACGGGAAGCAGCTTCCTCGGGACTGAGACAAAGGTCTCCGTCTATGCGGCGGCACAGTTCCGGCAGCTGATCGAGAGCACGACGCGGCTGGAAAGCACGGACGAAGCGCTGCTGGAGATCGTGAACGCGGAGGCCCTGCCGTTTTTCTATGGAGAAAAAACGGCGGAGGAGGCCGCGAGGATCATTCAGAACCGCGCGTCGCTCTACCTTGCCGAGCGGAGCGCGTCGTAAAAACGGCTCAAAATGGACAGGCGCCTGCCCGGTTTTCCGGGCAGGTGCTTTTCTGTGTTTGGGAAAACATGGAGCGTGCGGCGGCGGCTCCGCGTGTCAGCGCAGGCTGCGGACGTACTCCGATGGCGTCATACCGCAGACGCTGCGGAACTGGCGAGAAAAGTGCTGCTGGCTGGAAAAGCCCATCTCCCGGGCCACCGCGCCCATGGAGAGGCTGCCGCTACGCAGGAGGGTTTTGGCCTCCTCCATGCGGATCTTTGCGATGTACTGGCCCGGCGCAAGGCCAAGATGCGTCTGAAACAGGCGGTGCATATAGGGAAGGCTGATATGCGCGGCGTCGGCCAGCTCCTGAAGCGAAAGCCTGCGGCCCGCATTGGCCGAGACGAACTGGACGAGCTGATCGACGATCTGATGCTCGGCGTGGCGCGTTGCGGGTAGCTGCGGCGCAGCCTCCGGAAGCTGCTTCCGCGCACGGCGCAGAAGCTCGATCAGAAGAATTTTCAGAAGGCTTTCCACATAGTCGCAGCAGTAGCGCTCCTGTCGGTTTTCCTCGAGCATTTTCCGCAGGAGTGAAAGCTCCGCAGCCGAGAGCGAAAACGCCTGTCCGCACAGCATGGAAAGCGCGTCGTCCGCCGCGCGGAAGGAGACGGTCAGAAAGTTGACGGGCAGGTCGGAATACTGCGTGTGCCACTCGTTGCGGTCGATCAGAGTAAGCTGCTGCTGGCGGAGCAGAATGTCGCGGCCGCCGACCAGATTGTGCAGCTGCCCGCGATCCACATAGACCAGCTCATACGCCTCGTGCCGTTCGCCGCGAAAATAAAAATCGCTGCTGCATTCCTGATAGAAGAAGGTATAAAGCCGCTCGAGGCGCAGGTCGGACGCGGGCGGCTGGAACGCGGCGGCAGGCTCGGCGGACACGACGCGCAGCGCGTCCCCGGAGGGCAGATGGATGTCCACAGCGCAGGTCTCGCTTAAAGCGGCGACGGCGAATTCCACCCCCGGCTCGAGCTGGACGATGCGGTCAAGATAGAAAAAGAGCGGCTCTGCCTGACCGAAGAGAACGAGCAGGGACATGCCGGAGGCATAGTCGAGGACTACCGGCCCGGAGCAGACGCAGCGCTCGACGGGCGACTGCGCGGCAAACGACCGGTGCAGAACGCAGGGGAACAGCGCCTCGCCGGGGAGACTCGCAAGGGTGCGGCCAAAGGCACGAAGCCCGGCGGCGGAGAAATTTCGGATCTGCATGATACAGCGCCTCCTTTTACATTATCTTTACCATATACCCGCGAAGAAAGCAAGATTTTTCATTTTATATCTGCAATTTATCGTTTCCTTTACAGTCCGGCAAAAGAAATTGCTTTTCCTGCGGCGGCTGTTAAAATGAAATACAGAAGAGAACGACGCTCCGCCGCGCGGAGCAGATCAACAGGAAGAGGTTATCAGAATGAACGAACATGAGCTTGCGATCCTGCACCGGTTCTGTCTGGACGCGGAGCCTGCGTCCTGCACTCCGTATGGCTGCGGCCACATCAACCGTACCTATCTGGTGGCGACGGCCGGAGGCCGGTGCTACATTCTGCAAAAGATCAATCATCATACGTTCCGCGACGTCGCCGGCCTGATGGAGAACATCGAGCTTGTGACGGAGCATCTGCGCCGGAAGTCTCCCGACCCGCGCAGCGTCCTGACGCTCATCCGGACGAAGGACGGAAAAAGCTATCTGGAGGCGGACGACGGCTACTGGCGCGTGTTCCGCTTTGTGGAGGACAGCATCTGCCTCCAGCAGCCGGAAAGCGACGCGGATTTCTATGAGAGCGCCGTCGGCTTCGGCACATTCCAGCAGCTTCTGTCGGATTTCCCGGCGGAAAAGCTCCACGAGACCATCCCGAATTTCCACAACACGCCAGACCGTTACCGCGCGTTTCATGAGACATTGACGCGCGACCCCATGCACCGGGCGGCGCAGGTTCAGCCCGAAATTGAATTTGCGCTGGCCCGGCAGGCAGAAATGGCTGCGCTGCAAAACGCGCTGGACGCGGGCGAGCTGCCGCTGCGCGTGACGCACAACGACACCAAGCTCAACAACGTCCTCTTCGACGCGAAAACGCGCAGGGCGCTGTGCATCATCGACCTCGACACGGTCATGCCCGGCTCCGCGCTCTATGACTACGGCGATTCCATCCGCTTCGGCGCGGCCACGGCGGCCGAGGATGAGCGGGAGCTTGATAAAATGGAAATGAGCCTTGAACGCTTCCGCGTCTTTACGCGCGGCTATGTCCGCGCCTGCCCGGGCCTGACGCAGAAGGAACTGGAGCTGCTGCCACTGGGCGCAAAGGTCATGACAATGGAATGCGGCGTCCGCTTCCTGACCGATCATATCGACGGAGACAATTACTTTTCCATCCACCGCGAGGGCCAGAATCTTGACCGTGCGCGCACGCAGTTCAAGCTTGTCGCGGATATGGAGCGGAAATGGGATAAAATGAAGGAAATCGTAAACGAAGAAGTGCAAAATGCAAAGGAGAATGGATCATGCTGCATCTGAAGGTAAAGAAAGTCAAAAACGCGGAGGAAATGGGCAAGGCTGCCGCCGATGAATTCGAGGCCGTTATCCATGCAAAGCCCGCCTGTGTCATCGGTCTTGCCACCGGCTCTACCCCGCTGCCTCTGTACCGCGAGCTGATCGCCCGCGAGAAGGCAGGCAAGCTCGATTTCAGCCGCGTCCGTTCGGCAAATCTCGACGAATACAAGGGCCTTGCGCCCGACCATCCGCAGAGCTACCGCCGCTTTATGCAGGAAAACCTGTTTGACCACATTTCCATCAAGCCCGAAAACACCATCGTTCCCGACGGCCTCGCAGAGGACGTGCAGGCGATGTGCGAGGCATATGAGCGCAAGATCGAGGACTGGGGCGGCGTGGACTGCCAGCTGCTCGGCATCGGCCACGACGGCCACATCGGCTTCAACGAGCCGTGCAGCGAGTTCCCCAAGATGACCCACGAGGTGCAGCTCACCGAAATGACCCGCGAGGCCAACAAGCGCTTCTTTGATTCCATCGACGAAGTTCCGACCGCCGCGTTCACCATGGGCATCGGCACGGTCATGGCCGCGAAGAAGATCGTCATGGTCATTACCGGCGCGGACAAGGCGGAGATCCTGAACAAGGTGTTCTTCGGCCCGGTCACGCCCGAGGTCCCCGGCTCGATCCTCCAGTTCCATCCCGACGTGACGCTGATCTGCGACGAAGCCGCCGCTTCCAAGTCGCCGCTGTAAGGAGAACGCCATGCAGTATCTTGGCATTGAATTTTCCCTGAAAAACCAGCCAAGGCTGGACGGAAGCTTCATCCCGTTCGGCGTCTGGGAGCGCGCATACCTCAAGGGTGCGGAAAAGCCCTTCAAGATCGCCGTCGAGCGCGAGGGCGGCCTTGTTTCGGTGTTCGAAACGAAGCTGCGCGGCCCGGAATTTGCCGAGGCCAACTACCGCTATGCCGAGCGCTTTGTGAAGATGCTCCTTTGGAGCGTCGGCGGCTGGAAGGTCACGCTCTGCGGCGACGACGCGCTGGCAAAGCGGATGCAGGACGAATACCGCGAGGGCGGCAAGCGCGAATTTGACGTTGGCTTCATGCAGGACGTCTACGAGCGCCCGTTTGAGATCGTTCTTTCCGACGAGGCACACTTCCCGCAGGCACATGAGCAGACCAGAAAGGTCGGCGGACATACCAACGGCTGCCGCATCGGCTTTGACGCGGGCGGCTCCGACCGCAAGGTCTCCGCTGTGATCGACGGCCAGACCGTCTACTCCGAGGAGGTTGTCTGGCACCCCAAGACGAGCGAGGACCCGCAGTACCAGTTTGACGGCATCGTCGCCGCGTTCAAGACGGCGGCGTCCAAAATGCCCCGCGTGGACGGCATCGGCGTTTCCTCTGCGGGCGTGTTCATCGGCAACGCGCCGATGGTCTCCTCCATCTTTATCAAAGTCCCGCGCAGCCGCCGCGAGGAGGTCAAGACGATCTATGACCGCGCGGCGAAGGAGATCGGCGACGTGCCCATCGTCGTTGCAAACGACGGCGACGTGTCCGCGCTGGCAGGCTCCATGAGCCTCGGCGAGGGCGCGGTCATGGGCCTTGCGATGGGCACCAGCGAGGCCGTCGGCTATGTCAACCGCGACTGCAACATCCTCGGCTGGTTCAGCGAGCTGGCCTTTGCGCCGGTCGATCTGAACGAAAGCGCCATGCGCGACGAGTGGTCGGGCGATATCGGCGTCGGCTGCAAGTATTTCTCGCAGGATGCCGTGGCGAAGCTGGCCCCGGCTGCGGGAATCACGCTGAGCCAGAGCCTGACGCCGGCGGAAAAGCTCAAAGAGGTGCAGAAGCTGGCGGAGGGCGGCCATCCCGGCGCACTCGACATCTTCCGCTCCATCGGCGTCTACCTTGGACATACGCTCTGCCTGTATGAGCGGCTGTATGATATCCGCAATTTGATCGTCCTCGGACGCGTCGCGTCCGGCGTGGGCGGAGACCTCATCGTCTCCGAGTGCCGCCGTGTGCTGGAGGAGGAATATCCCGAGATCGCCGCCAAGCTCCGCGTGATGCTGCCGGACGAGAATTTCCGGCGCGTCGGTCAGTCGATGGCGGCGGCAAGTCTGCCGGAGGTCTGAGCCATGCTTTTCAAAAATGCAAATCTTTTCGTGAACGGCAGCTTCCGCTGCGGTGCGTTCCGGGTGGAAAACGGAAGATTTTCCGAGCTGCTGGACTGCACGCCGGACGAGGCGGGCGTCGATCTGAAGGGGAGCTTCGTCATTCCGGGGCTGGTGGACGTGCATAACCACGGCAACTCCGGCGCGGACTTCTCCGACGGCGACTATGACGGCCTCGTCAAAATGGCGCGGTATCTGGCCGCGAGCGGCGTGACGAGCTTTGCGCCCGCGTCCATGACGCTGCCGTATGACGTTCTGGAGACGGCGTACCGGACGGCCGTGAAGCTTTCTCACGCAGCGCCTGAGGGCTGCGCGCGCCTGATGGGCATTCAGATGGAAGGGCCGTTCTTCTCCGAGAAGAAAAAGGGCGCGCAGAACGGCGCGTATCTGAGAGAGCCGGATCTCGAGGCGTTCCAGAGGCTGTATGACGCCTCCGAGGGCCTGATCCGCATTGCGGACGTGGCGGCGGAGCTGCCCGGCGCGGTCGAATTCACCGAAAAGGTCTCGAAGCTCTGCACGGTCTCCATCGCGCACACGGACTGCACCTATGAGGACGCGCAGGCGGTTTTCCGCGCGGGTGCGCGGCACCTGACGCATCTGTATAACGCCATGCCCGGTATCCATCACCGCAAGCCCGGCCCCATCGGCGCGGGAAGCGAACGGGAGGATGTCACGGCGGAGCTGATCTGCGACGGCCAGCATGTCCATCCCAGCGCGGTGCGCATGGCGTTCAAGCTGTTCCCGGGACGCGTCTGCCTCATTTCCGATGCGCTGCGCTGCTGCGGTATGCCGGACGGCCAGTATACCCTTGGCGGGCAGGACGTGTTCCTCAAGGGCGGTATCGCGCGCCTTGCCGACGGCACGATCGCAGGCTCCGCGACGAATCTCTATGACTGCATGAGAAAAGCGGTCGCGTTCGGCATTCCGAAGGAGCAGGCCATTCTGTCGGCCACCATCGTCCCGGCAAGGGAGATCGGCCGCGAGACGGAGATCGGCTCCATCGAGACCGGAAAGCTGGCGGATTTTGTCGTCTGTGACGAGACGCTGAACCGCAAAGCCGTCTATATGGGCGGCAGAGAGCTGGAAGCGGCAATCAAATAAAAATGAGCCTCCGTATCTTGGGATACGGAGGCTTCCGGCTGTCAAAGGCCCTCGCAGAGTTTTGCCGCGCACGGCTGCGTGACCCACAAGGCTCCTCTTTGCGGCGTAGCCGCCGCGGTCGGAGATGAAAAGGACGCCGCCGGCGTCCTTTTTAACGCTCTGGCATCGGAAAAACACTTTTTGACACGCTTAAGGCCCGGCATGGAGCATTCCATGCCGGGCCTTTTGACGTTTTACGGCAGAAGGCCGTGCCTTACAGCAGGGCCGGGGCCTTCTGGTGATAGAGCTTCTCGCCCGTGAACCGCCCCTGCGGGAGGTAGGTGATCGACGAGATGCGCGGGCCGGAGACGCCGTACTTCGGGTTATAGCCGAAGAGGTTGACGTAGCGCAGAAGGTCGTCCTCCTCGCGCGCCATGGCGTCGAGCACCTCCAACGCGGCCTTCGCGTCGTCCACGGCGCGGTGCGTGTTCTGGGTCGTGACGCCGTAGGCGTCGATGGCGCTCTGGAGCTTGTGCGGATACTGGCGGCGATCCTTGTAGACCGTCATGGCGTCGAGCATTTTGACGCCCTTGAGGGCGTCGGCCAGCTCCAGCCGCGCCAGAAAATAATACAGGAAGCACAGGTCAAACTGCGCGTTGTACGCCACGATCAGGGTGTTCGGGTGCGAGATGGCCGCAGCAAACTGCGCCGCCGCCTCCCATTTTTCCACGCCCTGCTGTGTCAGCATCTCCGGCGTGATGCCGGTCAGCTGCGTAATCATGGGCGGGAGCGTCCGGCCCTCGGACAGGCGGATGAACACGTCCATCTCCGACTCGATGCCGCCGGGCGTGACGCTGGCGGCAGCCAGCTCGACGATCTCGTCCTTTTTGCAGTCAATGCCCGTCGTCTCGGTGTCGAGCACGACGATGCGTTCAAATTTTTCAAACAGGGAATCCAGCATATCTTCACCTCATACGGATATTCTACAGGAAAATGCGGGAAAAAGCAAGAACGGCACACACATGCTCCGGTAAAACGCTCACCGCCGCAGGACGGAGCCGTTTACCGCGCCGGTAAATTGTCCCTCGGCAATGACGGGCACGCCGCCGACAAATACATAGTCCATGCCCTCCGCGCAGCGCTCCGGGGCGGCGTAGGATGCGGTCTCATGGATGCGCGCCGGGTCAAACAGGCAAAGGTCCGCGTCCATCCCGACGGCGAGACGGCCCTTTCCGGCGAGCCCAAGCACGGACGCGGGCCGGGAGGTGAGCCGTTCGACGGCCTGCTCCAGCGTCAGGACGCCCTGCCTGCGCACATATTCCTCCAGCAGATGGACGCAGTTTCCATATACGCGCGGATGCAGCAGGCCGCTGGTGGGGTAGGTGGCGTCGGAGATGACGGACGAGAACGGCGCGCGCAGCGCCGCGCAGATATCCTCGTTTGCGGTGATGCGGTCGATCATGGTAACGGCGCAGCTTTCCGACGCCAGCAGGTCGAAAGTAAGATCAAAGGGATCGACGCCCTCCGCATCGGAAATTTCCGCAACGGAGCGGCCGACAAAGCGGCGGTTTTCCTCCCGCGTGACGGTGGACACGTCGATGTTCTCCCAGCCGACGAGCAGCGAGAGGTTTTCAAAATCCGTGCCGGTCTGCATCCGCTCGCGCATGGCCGCGCGGAATTCCGGAACGCGGAGCTTCTGCGTCAGCGTGTCCAAGCCGCCCTCCTGTGCCTCGGGCGGAAGGACGTGGATCAGCTGGGTGGAGCCGGCCGTGTAGGGGTAGAGGTCGCAGCTCACGTCGAGGCCATCCTCCCGCGCGCGGGTGAGCAGCGCCAGCATCTCCGGCATATACCGGCCCCAGTATGCCTTGCCAATGCTCTTGAGGTGGCTGATATGCACCGGCGTGCGAAGCGCCCGCGCCACGGTCAGCATCTCCTTCAGCGCCTCCACGACGCCGGCGCCCTCCTGCCGCATGTGAACGGTGATGGGAACGCCGCTATCAAGCAGCGGAGCCAGCGCCGCGATCAGCTCCTGCGTTGTATAAAAGCACTCCGGCGCGTAGCCAAGCCCGAGCGAAATGCCCAGCGCGCCGCTGAAAAGCGATTCCTCCAGCAGGCGGTGTACCTCCCGCAGCGCCTCCGGCGGGAGCGGCCCCGGCTCGAAGCCGTATGCCGCCGTCCGGACGGTGCCGCCTCCGGCCAGCATCCCGATGTGGATGGGGAGCGGCGTTTTGCCGACGGCGTCAAGATAAGCGGCCATGGTATCCGTGGCCAGCGCATCGTCCGGAAGGCCGGTGACT
>ENA-ORNK01002430-ORNK01002430.1-human-gut-metagenome-genome-assembly--contig:-NODE-2430-length-10041-cov-7.238133_pt1 | contig 10041 bp, 8 predicted proteins | sample MGYA00242115_ERZ509022 | MGnify/ENA primary metagenome ERZ509022 (study PRJEB26280, sample SAMEA2338690) | human gut metagenome | biome: human gut; feature: human-associated habitat; material: faeces...
GGAGCGGCTTTTTATTACGCTCTAAACCTCACTATTTCATAATGGTTGGGCTCCGGCCGCATCCGCAGAGACGAACGGATCAGTTCCCGGATTCCGATTTCTCTGCATCCTTCGGTATTGCCGTTACGAGTCTCTAAACGAACCAGATTCGGAAGACCCTGCAGCTGTAGTTCCGCACTGTCTTCTATGGTGATCACCCGCTCTTCCGCCGAAATATAGCCGGACAGAACATTTAGGAATGTTGTCTTACCGCTTCCCGTTCCTCCACTGACAAAAATGTTGTAGCCCGCCTTCACCAGTGTCTCCAGGAACTGGGCTGCCTCCAGCGAAATGGTTTCCAGACCGATCAGCTTCTGCATGGTGACAGGCTTGTCCGGGAATCTCCGGATCGTGACGATCGGACCATTCAGAGCAATGGGATTCATGACAATATTTACTCTGGAACCATTATTCAACCGGGCATCTACGATGGGTGACGCTTCATTGACCACGCGATTACACCCCGCCACAATCTGCTGAATGACATCCTGTAATTTTTCCACGGAATCAAAGGCTCGATCCAGTTCCCGCAGTTGTCCATCCTGTTCTACAAAAATGTGATCCATGCCGTTGATCATGATCTCTGTAACAGAGCTGTCCTCCACAAAAATCTGCAGAATATCCAGTCTTCTCAGGGAATCAAACAATTCCTTACGCAGACGTCTCCGCAATTCTACCGGGCATAACTCCAGACTTTCCTGCTCCATCAGTACTTCATCGATCGTATCCTCCACTTCTTCATCCGTATAATCTCTTCCATAATCCAGTCTTTCCTGTACCATCTGACGAAGTTTTCTTCTCTGCTCTAAATAATCCATTTGTCCTTCTCCTATTCTACTCTTCCAATGTCTCTATTTCTTTTCTCACATAATCTGCCAGTTCCCCTCTGGTATACTGTTCCATTTCCACGGGAAGTCGCTGAAAGTATGGCAAATTCAGCTTTCTGGTCTTCCCCTTTACTTCCTCTTTCTCGCATAGTGACAATAGCTGTTCATATTGATCCAGTTTACACTGTGACATCTTGTCCTCTCTGGTCAGCGTAAATACTTTGATACACATCTGCAGAACATCCAACAGCCCCTGTATGCTTTCACTCAGATCCAGAATGACATATTCGTATTTCCCCAGCTCCTCGATCCTCTGGAACAGACTTCTCCATTCTTCCCAGGTGATCCCCAACAGGTTCTGTCCGTTCCGCATGGGTGGAATATAATCCAGATTGCCTTTTCTCTGAATGACCGTCTGCATGCGAAGAGGAAATTTTCCTTCATCTCCTGCTAAAAAATAGAGCAGATCTGCCAGATCCCGATTCTGTCTCTCCGGAAGCAATTCTATGATCCCCACATAATGTTCGAAATTCAGATACAGCGTGGGATGTTTTTCTGCCATCAGCTGTGCGAAAGTCAATGCGAACGTACTTTGAAGGCATCTGTGAACCGGAGAGTACATTCCGATAAAACGGGTCTTATATTCCGCACATAACAGCGGCATCCGTATCCCCGTCGTCTCTACATACAACGCCAACAGTTCCTTCCACACCTGTCCCGCTTCCTGATATTTGTTAATATTGGGAAACTGATGAAAGCGGAGAGTTCCGCTCTCATTTAAAATTGCCTGACATGTCGGCTGTAATGTGTTCAATGCCTCCTCACAGGAGGATTCCGCCACCACCAGCATTGTTACCTCCCCGCTTTTCTCTCCCGCCAACAGTTCTTCCGCTCTGGTATAAGTATGGATCTGCCAGGGCAATTCCTTTTGCCTCTTCAGGTATTCTGAAAAAAGCCGCGCGTATTCTTCCTCCCGGTCATACAGAACCAGAACCGGTTCCTTTTGTTCCATCAATACATTCCTCCCATATACATCAATGCACTGCAGAACACCGGTCCCGCCATGCAAATCCCTGCTCCGGCACCTTCCCGTTCTCCGGCAAAATAAAGTTTCCATCTTCCACACCGGAATACGTCCCATAAGTACTCTCCCAAATAGTACAAACGGTCTTTCATATTGCGTTCCAGATACATTTTGAAAAGTGCAATTACTGCTGCAATCATGAGCGCGAAAAACAGAAAATAAAGTACTTTATTCCAGGGAAAAAAACCGGCACAGACTCCCAACATCTTAACATCACCGGCTCCTATGGCTCCGATCCAAAAAACAAAATAAAGTAATATCGTTGTCAGTAATGCACTTGCCAGATATTCCAAAACGCCTTTGTGCCCGCCGCTGATCAACCGATACCCCAGGCCTGCAAACATGCAGCATACGATCAGCCAATTGGGTATCCTGTGCGTTTTGTAATCAAAACAGCAAGCTATTGCCAAAAGTATACATAATACCCCAAATATCTCATCTCCTTCTCCTGATTTCACATTATTTTCCTGCGTATAGTCCTGTCGTCACCTTCCTCCCAACTATTCAAAATCAGTCTTCTGGTAATGCGGGATGAATCTATCCCAAAATAGAAATTCTAAAAGATCTTATAAGATGCTCTGAACAACCATCGCGATTGGTTGTAAGATGAATTATAAATGCTCACTTTCCGTCTGGCAATACCTTTTTCGTAAAAAGATAAACTTTAGTACATTTTAACAAACAGAATTGTTTTTCATATTTTCAGTCATCCTGAAATACGCTATTTTACACGCTTTCCGTATGTCAAAACACCTTTTTATAATATTTCATAAATACTTAGCCCGTACAGCATCACAATGCCCGGAATTCCAAGGATTCCCGTTGTCAAAATACTTACTGCATTGATTCCAACCACTGAAGTAAATCCAAGGAAAGTCACACCCATATTAATAAAATAAATGGCAATGGTTCCCATAATGCCCCGCAATGCAAAATTGAGGAGCCACTCTGCCTTTTTCCCCAAAAAGCTTATGAGCAGCAATAATGCCGCCACTGCTATCAGCCATAATAAATTTTCCGGATGTTCCACTGTTGTTCTCGCATTCCCGACAATTCTTTATCCTAATCTATTCCTCTTTCCGTGTAAAAATGTCTTCCGTTTTCCTCCATGTCAGGTATATTTTTCCTTTTTTGTTCCTATACTGTTAGCAGAAAGGACGGTTAATGTTATGAAAATCTTTTTTAGTCAGGCAGATGCCTCCCCGGAAATCATTGAAGAGGATTTCTCTCCCATAGATCTGAAAGAATCCATAAGAAAAACCCGCCAGGCGTTGGAAATCGCCTATGCGGGTTTCGATAATGCTTTGGAAAGTGATCTCATTGACAGTTATATTTATGAAATCAATGCGTTACAAAAAAGGTATCAGCATCTCACAGAGCTGGCCGCTCTGCAGCCGGCGGATCAGGAAAAAAATCTATACCAACATTCCCCGATTCGTGCCCTGGTCAGCCATGTTTTCGGTTAACTGGTTCCTGCCGTAAGTCAGTCCGGCATATACTGTCTGAGAATTGTTCATCACCGGGCCGGAAGTATCCTGATCCTGGATCTGCCTGTACGCATCGCAGAGAGGTGCGATCACTTTGCGAATCTCTTCCAATATTGTGCGGTCTCTGCGGACTTCACATACAGCAAGTCTGCGAAGGCAGAACAGGTACAGTCTGGAAAGCTCTCCTGCCGGGCTGTATTCTCTGTGCAGAGAGTTCAGGAGCTCTTTGATACATCCCCTGGCTCTATGAACAGCTTCCGCCAGTCCGGCATCATCTGCTGCCTGCTCTCCGTCTGCCAGATATTGTAAGGTCATTTCATACAGGATCACGATCAACTGCGTGGAATTCGCCTGTGTGATCCGAAGTGTAAATTGTTGTTTGCATTCTTTTGTCATTCTGCCATGTCCTCTTATTCAGAACTTTCCTACTGTAACAACTGCAGTACCTGAGACGGTCTCTCGTTGGCCTGTGCCAGCATGGAGGTTCCTGCCTGTGCCAGGATCTGATAAGTCGTATAAGAAGTCATTTCTTCCGCCATATCTACATCCATGATACGGGAATATGCGGAAGTCATATTTTCGCTGGTAATATCCAGACTGTTGATCGTAGATTCCAGACGGTTCTGGAATGCACCCAGTCTGCCTCGAACGGAAGATACATATTTGATGGCGCCGTCTACGCGATCAATGGCATCGTCCGCACCTTCTGCAGTGCTGACATCAACATTCTCAATTCCCATATTTTGCAGGGAAACAGCCGGAATATTTACTTCCAGCACCTGATGCTCATTAGCTCCGATCTGTAAACGCATAGCGCCGATACCTGTGGCATTGATCTTCAGATCCTGAACCGTTGTTCCTGTCTGTGCTCCATTCAAAGTTCCGCTCACATCAAGTCGCATCTCAAATCCGTTTTCTCCGGTGATAGTCAAAAGATCATCCTTCAGTTCAGTCTTCAGTGTCTTCGCATCCGGGAAACCATCTCCGAACGTCACATCTCCGTCCAGCACAATATTGCCGTCCGCATCCTTTGTCAGCGGTATAGACTTTATGGTATATTCTTTTACCGGCACGTCGGTAGAATAGTAGTTCACCTTAACTTCCTGCTTGTTGGTATATCCCTTCAGATCGTACTCCCCATTCAGCAGTTTCTGTCCGTTGAACTCTGTTACGTCAGAAATTCTGGTGATTTCCTCTTTCAGTTGCTTTACTTCATCCTGTACGGTAGCTCGGTCATCATCCGTCATTATACCGTTGGCAGCCTTGACGGAGAGCTCATTGATTCGCTGCAGCATCTCACTGATCTCGGTCATGGCGCCATCTGCAATCTCGATAATGGATACGCCGTCGCTGGCATTCTGGTTTGCCACGGACAGGCCCTCGATCTGGGCATTCATACGTTTGGACATTGCCAGTCCTGCCGGATTATCCTTTGCATGATTGATCTTTAATCCGGAAGAAAGTCTCTCTAATGATTTGGACAGCAGGTCATCATTGGTAGATAAGGCATTGTTGGATAACATTGCCGATACATTGTAATTAATTCTCATGTGCTGTTACTCCTTACTTTCCGCTGCTGTCTGCGACAGCCTGCAGGAATCCTTTTGCCAGGCGGTACAGTTGCGCCGCATCTGCCCGGCTCTCTATTGTTTCTGCATTTTGCGTCTCACCGGCAGCCATCCTTGTCATATCCCGGGAGCTGACAACAGAAAGCTTTTCCGCTTTCCAGTCTGCAGAGGTATCTGTCTGAATCCATTCAAGGAATATATCGGAGGTCTTTTCCAGTTTCGTAACCTCTTCCGGGGTATTTCCTACGAGATAACCTTCGATGTGTTCTCCGTTGACCTGTAAATGCGCTTCCAACTGTTCGTCTCCCGCATCTACCCGGATATCCACAGCCGAGGTCTCTCCGGTTCCCTGCTGTAGGGTAAGATGCACTCCTGCCAGCTGGTCTCCCAGATACATCGGTAAGAAATACTCCTGCCTGTTCTGAAGATTTCCTGCAAGGCGCAGCTGTTTGTGTACCAGCTGTAACTGTTTCACATCCAGATGGCTCTCTGCCTGTTCCAGACTGATCGTCTCTGTCTCCTGTAAAGCATCCTGAAGCATGGTCCGGTAATCATCTGCAAAATTCTGCTGATCCAGCTGTTCCCACAATCCGGAGGCTTCTGTTCCGGCAGGCTCCTCTCCGGTTGCCGCCACAGGTATTTCTTTCTCTTTGTTGTATTTCTTACGATAGCGTTGCAGGTCGCTGAACAGTTCCGCCGGATCCTCCAGCAGAGCCTGAGCTGCCAGCAGGTTAGAAGTACTGGTATTTACCTCTCCCCTTCCCAACATTTGTGCTGCTCCCGGTTCGGTCTCTACCGCTTCCCGCATCTGCTGCAGACATTCCTGATAATATGCGTCTCTGCTCTCAGTGTCTTCTGACACATCTGTCAATATTTCTTTTGCCATCCCTACAGAAATCTGCTCTGAAATATTGTTCTCCGATAAACGTACTTCCTGTGTCAGTCCGGTATCATCCGACACTTTCCAGTCCATATGGGAGGTTCTTCTGCTCCTGGCAGCTGCCAGAAGTGTGGAAAATTGCAATTCTGCGCCGGTATTTACCACTGCGCCTACTGCGGCACCATCTTCTCTCTCAATCTGGTGTACCATACGATAGATACCAATATAAGCTTTCCGCTCATTCTCCGTGATATCTTTCTTTTGTTCCAGCTGATACAGGAAACGGCTGTAGTCCTCCGCCTCTTCCTCATAACTCTGAGGATTTTCGGCAAAATAGGACTCCAGTTCCCCAAAAGTCTTCTCCAACGGATTTACGCCGTCCCGGATCATCTGCAATACATTCTTCGGTGTCAGTTTCTCAATCACTGCAGTGACCTGTTTGTCTGCTTCTTTGACTCTTTCGATATTTTCTGCAGTAATCTCCATCCGGTTATACGCAAGGATGCGGACCGACCGCTGGTTCTCCGGTGTTTTATCCAATGACATATCTGTCAGAATGTCATCTACATTGGAAAATGCCTTGCGGATGCTGTCCCCCAGATCTCTTCTGGGGGCTGTCATCAGTGTCTCATAACGTTCATTTGCTTCTGTATAGGCCGTCTGCAACGCCTTACCTTCGCTGTGAAATTCTGCCACGGTCTCCTGCGAAACTTTCTGTTTCAGGCTATAGGGTCCCAACACGCTGACCGGCAGTCCCGGCAGTTCGTTTGTCACCTGTACGGTCTGTGTATAGGTCTCATATTTTGCCACGGCATCCGCATCGTTGGGGAAATACTTATCCGCAACTTCTGCCTCCGCTCTACGCAGTGCTTCGATCAGCTGCTCCATAGGGGCCGTATCAATGGAAAAATCACTCTGTAAGAGTTTCACATTCACTTCCGCTGTCATGCGCAGCCGGATCTCTTCCAGTTGTTTTCTGGCCGCCAGATTCTCCGCCGTGACATCCCATTTTGCATCCGAGAACCAGTCCTGTACCATTTCTGTGGCTTTCTCGTATATATTTTCCTGCCGTGCCAGATTCGCATGAACAGGGGATTTCCCCTCCGCGAGTGCCGATGCCGCTGCCTGTGCAAAAGCATCCTCACTGACGGGATAGTCAATCGTATCCAGTTCTGCCAGCTGCTGCAAGGTATCCGTTGTCAGCGGCAAACCTGCTCCCACCAGCCACTGCGCTTTCTGGCGGTTCTCATCATTGACCGGCAGGCCGGCATCCGTGATCACCTTATCCATCTGGTCCTGCAATTCCTGCGGTACGGTATTCTGCTGTACTTTCGCACCGCTGTTCTCTGCCACATACAAGTTCCAGATCTCCGGCTCCAATCCATTATCTACAAGATACCCGACCTCTCCTTCCTGGGGCTGCTGCAGAGAAGATGCCAGCTCCCAGGCGGTTTTTAATTCATCTACATTTTCAGGAGTCAGAGGTATATCCGTTGCCCGGAACTGTTCTTCAATACTTTGTGCCAGTGTATCGCTGCCCACAGCTGCCGCCAGGGTGTCCAGATCTATGTCGTCCGTGTATCCGGCAATGTTCTGTCCGGAACGCACCAGTTCTGCTTTGATCCTGTCCACGATGGTAACTGCGGTATCCTGATCCAGTTCTCTGGGGTCAAATCCGTCCTCACAAGCCTTCGCATAATCCTCCTGGGACATAGTATGTGACAGTAGTGTCATGTAATCCTGCTGTAATGCCACATTGGTGTTCCCGGCATCCTGCTGTAGTTCAATCAGGGATTTTCCCTTATTATTCTCTTCATTTCCCACAGGCATTGGGATCTGCCCACTCTCGTATACGGCTCCAAAAGTATTTGCATTCACACTTTTTTTATTGCGCTGTATTTTATCTCTGCCCCAGGTATTTTTCTCCGTCTGGATACTTTCTGTTCTATTTTCTGTATCAGTTACCGTCTGATTCTGAAATGTTATCTTCACGCTTGTCGTCCTTCCTGGTAATAACTCTTGAAATAACTATTCAGAGACTCATTCGCAAAATCGCTCTTTCAGAGCTTTCCTTTTGCCCATTGAGGCTATATCGCCCTATAAATATCACTAAATCCTCTTACGAATGCAAGCATTCAAAGAGGCCTTAGTGATATTTACATGTCTCTGAATAGTTAAGAAAAAAGATGAGTGCACCTTTGGGTCACACTCATCTTTTATTTCGGTCGTTTCTTATAATTTCTTAACCGGACTTAGAACAGAAATACAGCAGCTCCGTAAGGGGGCAGATCAAAGCTGATAGAATAATCCTTGTAATGGTAAGGCTTTTTCTCTGCCATGATCTCTGCGGGAATTTCATTGCCCCAGCCGCCGAAACGCTCCTCATCGCTGTTGAGCAGCAGCTTATATTTCTTCTTTTTCGGCACGGGTACGATATAATTCTCCCATTTCATCGGAGTCATATTCAATACAAACAGCAGATTGTTCTTGCTGCTGGAACATTTTCTCACAAAGCAATAGGTGCTGTGTTCTGCATCATCCGCATTCATCCACTCGAAACCGTCCCAGGTATTGTCGATCTCATACATTGCAGGATACTTGCGGTACAGTTCCAACAGTTCCTTTACATAGGTATGTACGCCCTGATTCAGCTTCTCACCTAACAGATACCAGTCCAGTTCGCGCTCTTCACTCCACTCACGCTCCTGTCCGAAATCCTGTCCCATGAACAGCAGCTTTTTGCCGGAATGTCCGAACATGTAGGTATAGCCCACACGCAGATTTGCGTATTTATCCGCAGTATAACCTGGCATCTTATTTACCATGGAACACTTCAGATGTACCACTTCGTCATGAGACAAGGGCAGAATGTAGTTCTCACTGTCATTGTAGCTCATGGCAAAGGTCATAGCGTAATGATTGCCCTTACGATACAGAGGATCCAGCTTCATGTATTCACAGAAATCATGCATCCAGCCCATATTCCATTTAAAGGAGAAGCCTAATCCCTCGCCTCCGATATCGCTGGTCACATTCGGCCACGCCGTGGATTCCTCGGCAATTGTCACAAATCCGGGATACGTTCCACGGATGACAGAATTCAGATGGTGGAAGAACTCAATGGCCTCCAGATTCTTGTTGCCACCGAATTTATTCGGCAGCCACTCACCTTCTTTTTTACCATAATCCAGATATAGCATGGATGCCACCGCATCTACACGGATGCCGTCCACATGGAACTCTCTGAGCCAGAACAAGGCATTGGCTACCAGGAAGTTCTTTACTTCATTTTTGCCGTAATTGAAGATTTTGGTTCCCCATTCGGGATGCTCTCCCAGACGGGGATCGGGATGTTCAAAAATGCACTGACCGTCAAATTCAGCCAAGCCATGGGCATCAGTTGCAAAATGCGCAGGTACCCAGTCCAGAATCACGCCGACTCCGGCCTTGTGCAGTTCGTTGATCAGGTACATGAAATCTTTCGGCGCTCCGTAACGGGAAGTCGGTGCATAGTAGCCGGTCACCTGATATCCCCAGGAACCGTCAAACGGATGCTCTGCAATACCCATCAGTTCTACATGGGTATACTTCATCTCCTTCAGATATTCTATGATCCGGTCCGCAAACTCCCGGTAATTGTAGAATCCTTCGGCGGTACCGTTGTTAGGATGCTTCATAAAAGAACCGATATGGCATTCGTAGATCGCCATAGGCTCTTTATTCATATCCTTTTTGTCCCGGGCTTCCATCCACTTGGAATCTCTCCAGTCAAAGCCTGTAATATCGGTAACGATAGATGCAGTGCCCGGCCGGTACTCCGCATAATTGGCAAAAGGATCGGCTTTGTAGAGCTTTCTGCCATCCCTTGCATAGATCAGGAACTTATACATCGTTCCCTCTTCCACGCCGGGAATGAACAGCCCCCAGATACCGCCTTCTCCCAGCTTCTGCATGGGATGGGATTCCTCATTCCATTCATTGAATGTGCCAATGACATTCACCTGTGCTGCATTTGGTGCCCATACTCCGAAATAGACTCCTTGCACGCCGTCTTCCACCGACAGATGTGCACCCAGTTTTTTGTAAATATCATAATGGGTCCCCTGGGCAAAAAGATACTGATCTGCTTCGGAAATAAATACCTTCTCCTTCGTCA
>ENA-ORNK01002437-ORNK01002437.1-human-gut-metagenome-genome-assembly--contig:-NODE-2437-length-10005-cov-8.097990_pt1 | contig 10005 bp, 12 predicted proteins | sample MGYA00242115_ERZ509022 | MGnify/ENA primary metagenome ERZ509022 (study PRJEB26280, sample SAMEA2338690) | human gut metagenome | biome: human gut; feature: human-associated habitat; material: faeces...
AATACCTCAAGAGAGAATGGGCGTTCTTTCTTGATGAGCGTGGCAGGAAGAAATATAGTAAGTGAATTTTGATGCCAAAAAAGAAACTCAATCTATTTGCCAGTAAATGCAATTATCACCGCCTCATAAGGACGCAATATATTTCCTTCTCTGTCGTCCTCATAATTCTGGATCCAGACTTCCCCGGCTTTCCACTCATCAAGCAATGGGCAGCTAACTTCCTCATCCGTAAAGTTTGTACATACCAGCATCTTTGTATGCTCATCTGTTCTCGTATAGGCGAAAATTCTCTCATCTTCCGGCAGAAGAAGTTCAAATTTTCCATTCACGAATACTGGATTTTCTTTTCTTAAACGAATCAGCTTCTGATAATAGTAAAATACCGAATTTTCATCTTCCAGTGCCTCTTTGGCATTGATTCTGGTATAATTTGGATTCACGGCAAACCATGGTTCTCCTGTTGTGAATCCTCCGTTCTCATCCCCGCTCCACTGCATCGGAGTACGGGCATTATCACGGCTTCTTGCGTAGATAGACTGCATGATTTCTTCTGGCTGATATCCTTTTTCCAGACGCTCTTTGTACATATTCAATGTCTCAATATCTTCATATTCCTCAATGCTGTCAAACTGCACATTCGTCATTCCCAGCTCTTCTCCCTGGTAAATGTAAGGAGTTCCCTGCATTCCATGAAGCATTGTCGCCAGCATTGTTGCCGACTCTTTTCTGTATTTTCCGTCATTTCCCCAACGCGACACAATTCTAGGAAGATCATGGTTATTCATGAACAGACTGTTCCATCCTGTCTGATATAAAGTATTCTGCCACTTTGCAAGGCATTTTTTCAGCTTAACCAGATTCAATGGAATCGTATCCCATTTTTCTTTTCCTTCTTCCTGATCAAGCATAATGTGCTCAAACTGAAAAACCATAGAAAATTCACTGCCATCTGGATTACTATATTTCTTTGCAATTTCCGGTGTTGCTCCCCAGGCTTCTCCAACAGTGATCATATCCCCCTTCTGAAATGTTTCTCTGCTTAGTTCACGCAGAAATTCATGCAGCTTTGGTCCATTATTTGTGATCTTAAGATCTGGCTCTTTTGCAATCTGATCGATTACATCCAGACGAAATCCGCCTGCTCCTTTTTCCATCCACCAGAGAATCATATCATAGAGCTCTCTTCTCACTTTCGGATTCTCCCAGTTCAGATCTGGCTGTTTCACTGAAAACTGATGAAAATAATACTGTCCCAGTTCTGGAACCCACTCCCATGCCGGTCCTCCGAACGCAGAATTCATATCATTTGGGTAAATACCTTCTTCTCCGTCACGCCACACATAATAATCATGATACGGATTGTCTTTGCTTTTCTTTGCCTCCAAAAACCATCTGTGTTCATCTGAAGTATGATTCAGCACAAGATCCATCATAATTCGGATTCCGCGTTTCTTTGCCTCCGCAAATAACTGTTCCATATCTTCCATTGTTCCGAACATCGGCTCAATATCCTGATAATCTGAAATATCGTATCCATTGTCATCCTGTGGCGAACGATACACCGGTGAGAGCCAGATTGCATCTATTCCAAGTTTTTTCAAATAATCCAATCTGCTGATAATTCCTGGAATATCACCGATTCCATCTCCATCCGAATCTTGAAAGCTTTTCGGATAAATCTGATATACAACTGCATTTTTCCACCATTTATTCTTATTTCCCATACTCATTCTCGATATCTCTCCGGCAGATTTTCTGATTCTACCGGGATATCCTCTCCTTTCTAACCATATACCTGGCTTATTTTTTTCTATATTTTAACGGAGAAACTCCATATGTTTTTTTGAAGCTTCTGATAAAATAGCTTACATTCTGATATCCACTCTGCATTGCAATCTCTGTAACAGGAATATCCGTATCTTGTAACAGCTGTTTTGCATGCTCTAACCTTAAATGTGTTATATATTGCGAAAGGGTAATATGAAAATGTTCCTTAAAATATCGCGATATATATTTTTCCGAAAGATGAAACTGCTCACTAAATTCTTTTAATGATATCTTTTCCATAAAATTCTGCTGTATATATGAAATCATTTCTTTTTCTACAGTATTTCTCCCGCTTTTATCATTTTCGATTACAAAGCCCTTCTCCCACATTTCAAGAATAAACTGTAAAAGAATTATTTTTGTTTTTATCTGAGCAGTTATTTGGGGCTCAGTTTTCTTGTTTTTTGCCATATATATTTCAACCAATTGCTCACATAATTCTTTTGCTGTATCTTTTACTCTTGGACTTATCATCAGATGACCATTTTTTAACGGCTCCAATAATTTATCATCCAACATGTCATTTATGCAAAAAGATATGTATTTTAACGGAAAAAGGAAAGTAAAATAATCCACTGTACCAGTCTGTGAACCCATGAAATGCAGATTACCCGGCGACACTACAAAAGCATCCCCGGGGGTTCCAATATAATTTTCTCCTGATATACTTACAGTCAAAAAACCACTTTTTACATATATAATTTCCAGTTCATCATGCCAATGAACCGGTATCTGAAATGATCGTCCTTCATTTTTTATATGATATGTACTAAACGGATCATCCTTTGTACCATGTGGTTTATTTTCCTTTAATTCAAAGTACATACTCTCTCCTATACTTCTACAAGACCTTTACTCTTCCATTTTCCACTCTTCCATCTAAGTACCATTCCCACTGCTCTCGCACATTCGTCACCTGCCATAGCAATATATGCTCCTACAGCCAGAAGTCCCATGTGTATTCCGAGAAAATAGGTTCCGCCAACTGCAAACAAATACATAAATATCGCACCTAATATAACCGGAAAAAATGCGTCTCCGCTCGTTTTTAACGCCTGCCCATATACAAGGTTTGTTACCCTTCCAAGTTCAAGAAATATATCTACTATTAACAACTTTACCACAAGATTTATCATCTGTGTATCATCCGTAAATATATGCACGATAAAATGTCCGGCAAATGCAAAGGTCACGGAAAAGCATGTCGCTGTGATGATACCATATATCGCAGCTTTTCTCGTCCCCCTGTTACATTCCTCAAACTCTTTTGCTCCAATTCTCCAGCCGGTCATAATTGCATTTGCCTGAGCAAGGGCAGCTCCCACGCAATACGAGAAATTTGCAATCTGTATCGCATATGAACGCGCTGTAACATTCATTCCATCCACATCCATCTGATTCATAAAACGCACTATAAATGTCATTGCGATGTTGTAAAGTGCTGTTTCAAGCGCAGAAGGAAAACCAATCTTAACAATCTGTGCAAATATCTTTCTTGATGTAATTCGCTCAGGACTCTGCTTTGCTTTTACAAGTACAGCCCCCATGCCGGCTACAATAATAAGATTTACAACTCTCGAAATAACCGTGGCAACAGCAACTCCCATCACACCCCAGTTGAATGCAAATAAAAATACTGAATTAAGTATTATATTGAGAACATTTCCAACAACAGTTCCTATCAAAGAATGTTTTGTATATCCAAACACTCTCAAATAACTGGAGAAAATAGGAATCAGTGCATTTAAAAAACATGTGCCGCCAACAATTCTAAGATATATTTCAGCCGGCTCAAGCAAAGCCGGAGCAATACTTACGATTCTAAGTATCCCACCAGAAAAAGTAGCAAGAACGACAGACATTACGATACCTATCAATGCGTTGAATATAAGTCCAAGTTGCCTTGCCTGATACGCTATCCCCGGTCTTCCAGCTCCGATATTTTGTGACATAACGGCTATCATACCCGATGATATTACTCCAAACATAATAATAAAAACACCTATATATGTATTTGCTGTTCCCACTGCTCCTACAGCCTGATCACTTACAGATGATAGCATAAGCGTATCAACCATACCTGAAAGCATATAAAATAAAGTTTCTAAGCATATTGGCACAGATAGCTGTGTTAATGTTTTTCTTTCCGCTGCCATAGTTTTTCTCCTCACATACAATTCAAGAATACCATATCAATAATACGATATATTTCTATGTAATTCTTGTATAATATCATGTGAAAATTGCACTATTTCTACTTTATCTTAAAGAGTACTGGGTGCGAGCTAAATTGATTACTCATGCTTACAAAGATTTGCAAATCAGGATAACTTTTTCCGTTTTCCCAATTTGAAACAGTTTGCCTGGTAACATGAAATAATTTACCAAACTCCTCTTATCCGCATACTGTTCCGGTAACTTATAAAGCACGAATCCCTCAAGGTCATCGCTCCCCCAGTCCTCGGACATACCATCGAAAACCTTGTATTTGTTTTCGGTCTCCTCTGCTGTCTGCACGATTGTTTCCGGATTCTGTACCACTTCCGCATGTGTCGTCTCCGACTGCTCCTCCTCGGTCTGCTCCGGTTCTTTGATATTCACTATCACCAAGCACAACACCGTCATCAATACCGCAATCATTGTCAAATGGAACGCATCACGTCGTCCTGCATGTCTTGCCTGTCTTTTCCGTCTTTTCACTTTGTAGCCTCCTTTTCCTCATTCGTGCATGTATGTAAAACATGCAGTTAAAATCGTTGTAGTACACATTTGCGTTCGTGAAATCCATGTCCGGATACCACTTTTTTAATATCTCCGGTATTGAATCCCTATCTTTGACCATACCGTCAACAAATGACCCTATTTTTTTATAGCTGCCTCCTGCTGCCGGACGTTTGGAGTGTACGACCTTGATTCGTGGGTCTCTCAATCCCTGTGAACTGTTCCATCTCTTTTCCGACGGAACACGGTTCTTTTCTTCGACGATATAGTTCGCCATACCGGACAGACCGTTTTCATCTGTCTGCAACCTGCGAACCTCATTCCTGCTTGACTGTTTCCAACAGGATTCAACCGTCTCCATGTCTAAAGCACCATCCATGACGATGTGATGATGCCATCTGATTTCCGCATCCGGATTGTATGCGGTCACATAGACATATTTTGCATTCGGGAGACCTCTCTTTTTCCTCTGATAGTTGATGCGTCGGATGTACTTTTGCACATTCTTGATTGCTGCATCAACATCCCCATCCGGCGGGAGGTGTGCGTCATCATAGGTCAATGTCATCCAAATATCACGGTCGCTGAAATTCTCGTTGATTAACCTCTCAACGTATTTCCTTGCGTTCTTGTCATTCAGATTCTTTTGAGCCTTGTTGTTGTCTTTCTTAATTGTCCTCCCCTCCGGAGGTACTTCATCCATACTCCGGAACTGTGGATATATCTCAATTTCAAACTGGTCTCCTGCTGTTATCTCTTTGAGTGCATATATCACTTTCTTTCGATGTTGGAATAGGTTCTCAATGAACCATTCATGCATGTCCTCCATCGCTTTGTTATATGTTGCCTCATAATCATACGGGATAAACTGCATCCCTCTTTTTCTTGCCATCTGACACAATCCTCCTGTTATGTTTTCGTAGACTTGTTAGTATCTATTACAAGGACGACAAAACCTCCGAAAACCCTTTGTTTTCCCGACCTTTCCGGTCGTTTTTGAGTTGCTTTTTCGTGTCAGATTTGATATAATATTCTTAGTTTGAAACATATCAATCGACACCGATTGACACACGGATGACCGTTCGCAGCGGTCATCCGTTTTTTTGTCTTTATGCTGCTTTTTCTTTCTTTGAGACGCTCACGGTGATTTTCACCTGCTCACGTTCAGAAATGATTCTCGCTAATGTCTCATAAAATTTCTTGATGTTCTGTTCACTCACCTGCTGCACCTCCAATCTATTAAAAAGGCTCTTGCCTGTTGTTTTCGTGTTCGGTTAGGCGGTCGTTGCAACCGCCTCTTTCTGTTCCCATCTGCGACGCTCCTCGACTTTTCCTGCTGCCTTGCCCTCTGCGTATGCAGACATGACCATGATTGCCATTGATTTTCCCTCAAGGTCAGAAATATTCATGAATCTTTCTGCCATGTTCTCGATTGCCGTCTTTTTCTCGTTTCTCGTCATGATTCAACACCTCCTCTGTTGATAGTGTTTTATGTGATTTCCTGCACTGGTGGTTCTCTCGGTCTCTGCATCCCGTCCACCTGCTTTCCGGCTATGTCTACCATGTTATGACTTTTCACCTTAAAAAATCATTGAAAACCTGTTGACCAACCGTGAACCTTTTAGCAAGTCCACCCGCTGCCATGTTTCCCACGGTATCGCTGACGCTGTCTCTCGGCTTGCCATCGTCAGAGCGTCGGTCGCCATCCGGACGCTGACGGGGCGACTGTTGCCCCGTTTCGGCTTTAATAAAATGAATCTCTCTGCATTTCGTCGTCGACTTCTTTCGGTATCGGAATAGGTTCAAAATCATCGTTTTTTCCATCCCAATAATCAAATAATTCTTTTATGTACTGGTTCAATGTCTCTGCATTGCTCATTCCTGTTCCTCCTGTTCTTCCTTGCCCTGCTGCATCTCCTGCCATATAATAAATGTGCGACCATTCTCAAACGACAGGAGGTGACAACGTCATGGATTTTGAACTTTTCAAGTCTCAACTCATTCGTTCTTTGCAGGATGTAGGTCATTCCGATGCAGAGATTGAGGAATTTCGGAAAATTCTCAATTCTCCGACCGGAGAGTTGATTGTCCGTGCTGCTTTAATGGCTGCAAAGAAATCTTGAATCGTGCAGAGGAGTTTATTTCTCCTCTGCCTTTTCTTTTTTAATCTTTGCGGTGGCTTTTGCTTGTGCTAACATTCCCCGCAATTTCAACGCCTCGTCCTCAAATCTGTCTGCTGCCTCTTTGACTGCGTCTATCTGTTTGATTATTCCTGTCTCGTCGATTGTTACCTCTGCGAAAATATTCACTCGTCTCACCTCCTGTTGTTCTTTGTAAGAACAGTATAATTCCCTCAAAGAACATTGTCAACACTTTTTTGTTCTTTCAAAGAACTTTTTTATTGATTTTTGTCTCGTTGGGTGTTATGCTTTAGAAAACAGAGGAGGTGATTCAGTATGACGCAAGGTGAACGAATCAGAGAAGTCCGAAAAGCTCTCGGTCTCACTCTTGAGAAATTCGGTGAGAAAATAGGAATGAAAAAGAACTCTGTCAGTCAGCTTGAGAACGGAAAAAACTCCGTGACTGAACAGGTCGTCAAGGCGATTTGTCGTGAGTATAATGTTGATTATATGTGGTTGACCACCGGAGACGGTGAGATGTTCATTGACACGGACGATGATTTCATCGAACGCATTGACCGCATCATGGCGGGTGAGGATGAGGCACGAAAAAGCCTTTTCAAATTCATGCTTGAGTTGAGTGACGAGGACATCGCTGCACTCGACCGCTTAATGAAAAAGGCGATTGAGTTCACACAAAATAATAAAGAAAAAGACTGACAGCCTTTTCAACTGTCAGTCTCATGGGTGTACAGATACGCCACGAATTTATATATCCTCTTGAGGATGCGTTCGTTTTGTATCTTCCCGACTATTTCAATAATAGCCTCTTTGTAATTCAAGGGGAACACCCCCTTTCCGATTACAGTGTATCATATATTTCCATCATTGTGGAAATATCGAGGTTGATTTCCATAATCGTGGAAATCGTTCCTCCTGCTGTCGGAATCCCGCTGCAATGTGATACAATTATTTGTATTCGGATTCAAACAGGTCGGTGATTTTCACGCCTAATGCAATCGCTATCATTTCAAGTTGAAATAATGTCGGCGACACCTTACCGTTTTCGATGTTGTTTATCGTAGATTTTCCGATTCCGGATTTCTTCGATAACTCCATCAATGTGAACCCTTTTGAGGTTCTCATTTCCCAAACGAGAATTTTCATCCTGCACACCTCCTTTCTCAAGGAAAGTGTACAGAACGAAAAGTTATAGAAATGGAGGTGCGTTCATGAAATACGGTGTCCGGAAACCAAATGTCAAGAAAAGCATCAAGGCACGAACGACCGAAAAAGTCAAACGGCAGGTCAAAAAGGCGGTCAATCCCCTTTATGGTAAAAAAGGAATGGGAATCGTCAATGACCCGAAAAAGGCAGCATACAACGCAGTTTATAGTAGAACGACCGTCAGTGTATCTGACCTTGTAAAAGAGGCAGCATCGACAACTCAAAAATCTGCTGCAAATGTTCCTCATACCGTTCCGCAGAAAAAGGAATACTCCGACCGCATGTATAATGTTTGTGGAACACTCATGATTGTTCTCGGTGTTATCCTTGCACTTTTAGGATTGTTTCTGCTGCTTGCTGTTCCTGTCGGTGGAATCGTGGCTGTTGCTGTTGGTGTGATTTGCGTCATTATTGGTCGCAAATATAGAAAAATCGTCAAGGAACGTCATTTGAACGAATAGAAATGTAAATAAAAAAAGAGCAGCCTCCACGCCAATGGAAACCGCTCTTTAGATAACATATACCTCCGTATAAGCACGGCGATAAAATGTCACCCCGCAAGTCTCATTTTATCATAAAACCGTGCTTGTGCATAGGTTTTATTTTTATACCTTTTTTTGAATGGAGTTGATAAAATGCGACGTAAAACAACCGCTCCTGTTGAGAAAATCCTGCTCCGTGTGGCAATCTATATCCGTGTTTCGACCGACAAGCAGGTCAAGGACGGAGATTCCATGCGTGACCAATTAGCAACAGGGCAAAAATACATAGACAGTCATGAGAATATGATTCTCGTTGACACATACATTGATGACGGAATCTCCGGACAGAAATTGAAACGAGACGACTTTCAACGCCTCATTGATGATGTCCGTGCAGGTAGAATTGACCTCATTATTTTCACCCGTCTTGACCGTTGGTTCAGAAACCTCCGTCATTATCTGAACACGCAGGACATTCTTGACAAGCACGGTGTTTCATGGACTGCCATTGAGCAGCCTTATTTTGACACCTCAACCCCTCACGGTCGTGCTTTCGTTAATAATTCAATGATATGGGCAGAACTTGAGGCTCAAAATGATTCCGACCGAATCCTCGGCGTGTTCGATGACAAAGTTGACAACGGGGAGGTTCTTTCCGGCTCAACCCCTCTCGGATATAAGATTGTAAATAAACACCTTGTACCGGATGACGACGCTCCGACCGCCGTTGCTATCTTCCAATACTACCGCAAGACCGGAAACTTGAGCATGACACTCCGGTACATGGAGAGTGAGTTCGGACTTGTCCGCTCTGCTGCCAGTCTCAAAAATATGCTCACAAATACGAAATACATCGGTGAGTTTCGTGACAATAAAAATTATTGTCCTGCTATCATTGACCGTGACCTTTTCTTTGATGTGCAGAGACTTCTCAAAATCAACATCAAGAGCGGAAAAAAGCACGATTATATTTTCAGTGGTCTCGTTGTCTGTGATGACTGTGACCATATCATGAGCGGGTGTCAGCAACGTGCAAGAGGTCGTGTCCGTGCCGATGGAACACGAATTATATATAAATACAGTGTGTACCGCTGCCGACAGGGTGTGAACCTGCACCGCTGCCCGAACCGAAAACTTGTATTTGAGACAACCCTTGAAAAGATGCTCCTCGAACGCATCCGTCCGGAACTGGAAAACTATATTGCAGAATACGAGGTTGCAAATCTTCCGGCATTGCGTACCGATGCCAAACGCCGGAGTGTTGAGGGAAAAATGCAGAAATTGAAAGACCTGTATTTGAACGACCTCATAACAATGGACGAGTTCAAACTTGATAGAGAAAAACTGTTGATGCAGCTTGAGAAAATAAATGCAGAGGATTCCCGACCTGTCAAGGATTTATCGTATTTGAAAAACTTTTTGAAAATGGATTTTGAAAGTGTGTATGATTCTTTGTCTATACCGGAGAGGCGTGAATTGTGGCGTTCCATTGTCAAGGAAATCCGTGTTGACCATGACAAAAACATTCATATTATTTTTTTGTGATTGTTATACTACTAACTGAACCCCTCCGGTCGGCTCATCTGCAAATATAATTTCCGGACGATTCACCAGTGCTCTTGCAATTG
>ENA-ORNK01002439-ORNK01002439.1-human-gut-metagenome-genome-assembly--contig:-NODE-2439-length-9992-cov-2.980376_pt1 | contig 9992 bp, 11 predicted proteins | sample MGYA00242115_ERZ509022 | MGnify/ENA primary metagenome ERZ509022 (study PRJEB26280, sample SAMEA2338690) | human gut metagenome | biome: human gut; feature: human-associated habitat; material: faeces...
AAACAATTTAGCGGGAACCTTTGCGGCTCCCGCTTTCTTTACTTTATGCCCGCTGGTAGTGTCAAGAGTTATGCGCAAAATTATTTTTACGGTCTGGTAGAAATCTATTACATCTATTACAGGGGGCGGCTTGACCGCCCCTTGGTTACCATCCAGCGGTCAGGACACAAAGTGTCAAGGGCGGCGCAGCCGCTCGTCTTGTCCTTGACACTTTGGGAACTGACTGCTTATTTACCCGGCGATCTGATCGCGCTCCATGGCTTCCAGGTGCTTCATGTTCATGTACTTCTTGCAGCCCCACTGGGTTCCGGCAACATGCCGCAGCCTGGCACAGACCAGCATCAATGCGGAATTCCCATCCGGGAAAGCGCCCACAACCCGCGTTCTGCGCCGAATTTCCCGGTTCATGCGCTCAATCACATTGTTGGTTCGGATCTTCGTCCAATGCTCTGACGGAAAGTCGCAGTAGGTCAGGGTTTGCTCAATTCCGTCGGCTACCTTCTTTGCCGCCTCCGGCAGCTTCATGGATTTCAGCTCCGCAATAACAGCCGCAGCCTTCTCGCAGGATGCCTTCTTGCTCTCCTGCGCATGGATCGCTTTGAGCATTTTCGCTACATTCTTCACCTTGGATTTGGGCACAACAGAGAATATATTCCGATAGAAATGAACCACGCACCGCTGGTACTTGGCCTCGGGAAACACCTCTCCCACAGCTTCCAGCATCCCCAGGCATTTGTCTCCTACAATGAGCTTCACTCCTTCCAGGCCCCGCCCCCGGAGCCACTGGAAGAAGCTGACCCAGCTGGCCTTGTCCTCTTTCATCCCCTCGGCGGCGCCTAAAACCTCACGATATCCATCCTCATTGACGGCAATCGCCACCAATACGGCCACATTTTCGTATTCTCCGCCCCAATTCCGCTTGAGGTAGATGCCATCCACATAGACATATGGATACTTTCCGCCCTGCAGAGAACGGTTGCGCCATGCTTCGATATTGACATACGCTTTCTTGTTCAGCTCGCTGATGGTGGATGCGGATACCTTGCTGCCCCAGAGGGCCTCGGTGATATCCTCTACCCGGCGGACAGACACGCCGGCTAAGTACATCTCGATGAGGGCTTCCTCCACGCTGCTCTCCCGGCGGCGGTAACGTTCGATGATCGCTGTCTCGAAGGAGATCCCCTTGAGGCGGGGCACATGGAGCGTCACATCCCCGGAGGTTGTGGTGAGATTTCGGGCATAGTGACCGCTGCGGTAGCCCTGGCGGGCCTCGCTGCGCTCATAGCGGGCTGCCTGGGTCAGCTTCTCTGCCTCCTGCTCCAGCAGCTCATTCAGCGTTTCTTCCACACTGCCGCGGACCAATTCCTTGATCTGACCCTTGATAACTTCCTCGTTCAGTTGTACAATTTTCTCAGACATGGTTTGCAGTCTCCTTTTAGATATCCTGGATATGGGTCTCAATATCGCTGGTTGTCATACCTTTGGCACAGGATTTTCTCCTCAATGTCCTGACTGATGCTGGTCTGGTTCTTTTTCAGTACCTGAGGCTCAAATTCTCCCTTCGATACCTCCACATCCCCAAAGCTGGTGCGCAGGGTTTTGCTGCTGTGGCCGTTGCGGCTGTTGTCTGTGTCCTTGCTCTTGTAGTCGTATTTACTGTAGCCCAGCTCGTCATCCAGCTCTGCCTCCAAGCCGTTCTCCATGAACTCGGCAATGGTCTCCTTGAACAGGTTCTGGATGTCATCCATGCTGCCGATGTTTGCCATCTGCAGCAGCTCTCGGATCTTCTCTCTGCGCGCTTTTTCTTCCGGGCTGCGATTCTTTCTGGACATATGTAAACCTCCTGTGTGGTGCTTCTATTCTACACCTCGCAGGTGGTTTACACAAAATTGGGAATAGTCTCACCTACCATGCACAAGATTTGCCAATACTTAAGCGATTTGACTTCGAGACTGCTTCTGGTGCTGACTGCCCTTTTCCATCCACTTCTGCCAATGAACACCCCTGACCGAAAAGCTCCCCCAAAACCAGACACGCAATTCCACACATCCCCCTTTATCAGTTGTCATCCGATTGAAGCCGAAAAGGGGCATGTCCGCTGGAATCCTGATTTGCTCAGGGAACAGGGGATTTCAGAGAGAAAACCTAGCAAAACCAAACAACAAAAAAGTCTGAAGGTTGTAATCTTCAGACAAATTTTTGGTCGAGGTGACAGGATTTGAACCTGCGACCTTTTGGTCCCGAAATCTATCTTCCGTTGGTCAGCCAATCCTCGCTCGTCCGGTTGAATCGTGCTGTGACCGGATTTGTTCGGATGGGAAAGCACCGTCGGTTGGGGGATTTGCGTGGCAGACGACCGGACGCATGGTACCGGCGGTCATGGAACAACCGATTCGTTATTCCGCGTCGCTTCTCGTGTATGCTCATTGATGTGGCTGCTGATGGCATCCATCACATGACCGCAGACCGGGCAATGAATGTCGTAGCGACTATACGTAGCCTTGCTGTGGGCTGTCCTGGCGTGGAGCCGATAGTAGTGCAGTACGATCTCAGCCAGATACAATTCGTGGGACTTTGCCACAGCCTTTTCGTCCGTGGAGAAGAACATCGGAACTTTTTCTCTGCCATCAGTATCGCTATCAACCAGCGGATGATACTTGTATTTCGTCATGCTGCATCTCATTACCGTATAGGCTTGTCGTCAAGGTCGCGGTACCTATCCTTTCAGAATTCCATTGCCTCCTCGTAGCTGCTGAACACAGCATCGAAAGTGCCGTGAACGACCTTCCAAAGGGACACATCGGGGGTCAATATGGCGGGTGATGCCTACAGGCTTTCCGTCAACGGTGAGGAGCAGCCTGTGATAGCGAAAGACTCCATGGGAGAACATAGATTTATCGGCATCGGTGAATTTCGGCTTGCTGCCGTAGAAAAACTTGTGTCTCATTGAACAGCCTTCTGTACCCACTGGACATGAGGGCGACGATTTTACGAAGCTTTCACGAAATTTTTGTCCTCCACCTTACGGCCACAGGAACAGCGGAATATGAGGATAAAAATAAAAAACTCCCATTCCATTTCTGGCATGGGAAAATGCGAGTGCTTATAGATTGAAATTTTCACGCATACATGATACAATTCTATTCAAGATGATTGTGATCACATGCGGAGGTACTATTATGGCTGTCAGCTATAAAAAACTGTTTCACTTATTGATAGAACAAGATATGACGACTTCTCAACTGCAAAAGAAAGCGGGTTTTTCCGCAAATATCATTGCCCGTCTGAAACGAAACGGTTCCGTTTCTTTGGAAACCATTGAAAGTATTTGCCGTACGATGAATTGCGGAGTGGACGATATCCTGGAATTTGTTCCGGATGTAACCACAGACCATACGGAGGAAGTGTAATGGATAAAAAGCGTGTAGAATTGACGAAACAACAGTTCGATTTAGTTGTACATCATCACGAAGAAGCAAATATTGAATATTGGTTTGCCCGGGAACTGATGCCTTTGTTAGGGTATGAGCGATGGGAAAATTTTGATAAAGCCATTATTCGTGCAATGGAATCCTGTGAAACAAGTGGTATTGAGGTTACGGATCATTTTCGTGAGGTCACGAAAATGATAGAGATCGGTAAGGGTGGGCGCAGACCTGTCAAGGATTATATGCTGACCCGCTATGCCTGTTATCTGATTGCACAGAATGGAGATCCTAAAAAGGAAGAGATTGCTTTTGCACAGAGCTATTTTGCTTTGCAGACCCGTAAGCAGGAACTCATTGAGGAGCGCATTTCTCTGATCGAGCGAACCCAGGCTCGTGGTCGGCTCCGTGAATCCGAAAAACGGTTGTCTCAGAATATTTATGAGCGTGGCGTTGACGATGCCGGATTTGGCCGTATCCGCTCCAAGGGAGATCAAGCTCTGTTTGGCGGCTATACAACACAGGAAATGAAGAGCCGGTTGGGCGTGAAGGACAACCGGCCCCTGGCGGATTTCTTGCCGACCCTTTCTATTGCTGCGAAAAATCTGGCAGCAGAAATGACCAACTACAATGTGGAAGAAAAGGATTTGCAGGGGGAATACGCCATCACTGGGGAACATGTGCAGAATAATCTCTCTGTCCGCGAAATGTTGGGACAGCGTGGAATCAAACCGGAGGATCTCCCTCCTGCCGAAGATATCAAGAAACTGGAACGCAGAGTAAAATCTCAGGAAAAGAAAATTGCAGCTCAGTCCGGCAAACTTCCTGCTCCCGCAGAGGAAGGAGAGGAAAACGATGGCGAATAAACTGGAATTGACCTAGTACGGGAAGGACGAGCCGATCCGTGTTGAGCCGAGGCTTTTGATTGAAAATACGGCTCTCTCCAACACCGCGGCTGATTTGGACACCGAGAATATGCTGATCCACGGTGATAATCTGCTGGCATTAAAAGCATTGGAAAGCAAGTATGCTGGACAGGTGAAGTGTATCTATATAGATCCACCATATAACATAGACGCAATGAACGAATACTATGAGGACTTAATAGAACACTCTATGTGGTTGAATCGTATGCGACCACGCATTGAAATACTTAAAGTCGTTTTGTGATAAAATGCGTCAACAAATGATGAGCTGATCTCGTACTAGGTGTAGAAATATTTCCTGTGCCTGCGAAACAGCGGCAGAAAGATGGCATGCAGATTGTAGAACTCGAACAAAATCGGAAAATGACAGTAAGTGATGGCCTTCTTTGGCTGTATCGGCTCAGCGTTGTTGGTCATGTTAATCACCTATGGTTAGTTTCACTTGAATTATGATCCCCAAATGAGAGGTAAACATCTGTTTTTGCTCATCTTTCATCCCATTTGAACTGCATTTGCAGTTGGGTAAAAATTCGGTGCGCAGGCGGTTATTTATCGAGTCACTCTGCGATGAATTTCCTTACATGCAGGGCCGATACTAAAGCCTTGTTAACCGGTCCGGTCAGGGGAACGTTTGTCGCCAATGCAAAAGTGTAAGATAGTGCGTACCGGTAAATCGTAGGCTCTCCGGTAAAGGTTTCTTCACCAATTCCCTGCGCCTGCCGCCGGTTTGATTAAAAGCCAGTTTCATGATTGCTAGGGTGGATCTCATGTCCGCGAACACTGCCGCCAGGACGATCTCATGATTGCCTTGGTCTTTCTTGCTGATTTCAGAACTACTTTTGAACCCTGCCTAGCGGCTTCAAGGAATGCTTCCATGGGCTCGACTTGACCGGCGGCGCGGTTTACAGATTCATTGATGGCCTTCGCGATTTCGGCCTTTTTCAGGGCTACAATGTTGTGGATTTTACGCTATCGGAGTTCCGGCCATTCGGTCGGCAGAATGCTCGCCTCGAACATGATCTTGAAGGAGATCGCGCCATTGGCCGGTACGTCGAATTTGAAATCCGAGAAGGGGAGACGCTTGATCCCGTCCGGGATTTCGATACTCCTGTAGCGCTTGACCTGCCTGTCATTCTCAATCACGCAGACCGGCACCGTGTTTCGGAGCTTGGCGGTGAACTTTCCGCATTCCGTGATTCATACATTCCCAAGTTGATGTGCCTTGCGGCTTAGTCATGGCTTACCCTTTTGAAAATACCTTTCAAATCAGAAAAAGGAACAGAGAAACAGGGAAACCGCTTGTCAGCGTACTTACCGCCAAGCGGTTCATATCAGATTATGCTTATTCCGCTCCATTCAATACCCGCTGCTCATCTTAACCGAATTCCAGAGCGATGAGCATTGCAAGCGTCCGCGAGAACGTAAGGGTTTCTTTCTTTTCCGGACGGCTGTTATCCGTCAGAATGTAGATGTAGTTTTTGTTATGCCGAGCCGGTGGGCAAACTCTGTCTTGGTGATCTTTTGCGCTGTAATAATATGGTTGAGTCTGTCAGCCGGCGTCATAAACCATCCTCCTTTGCGTCTTTTTGCATGAGCGTCGCATACTTCAGCAGCTCCTTGCGGGAAGAAACGCCCAACTTATCATAGATATTCTTGTTGTGATATTTCAAAGTGTTTTGACTGATATTCAAAATCTCCTGAATTTCCTTGCCCTTCCTGCCCTGCAGGTACAGATCGAATACCTCGCGCTCCTTGGGCGTTAAGGTACACAGATTGCTGCAGAACAGCGCATAGGCTTCCTGATTGACCTCCTGCATCACGGCGGCGTGCAGATAGGACAGCGCGGTTTCCGCACGCTCCCGTTCCCGCTGAACGTCTGCGTTCTCCATATGCAGTCGGGCAAGCTCCGCCTCATGGCTGCGGTCCTTGGCAGAAAGAAAATCAAACAGGTCGTCGATTTCAGGAATGCGGGTCGCCTGACGCTCCGCCTCTTCCGTTTTGAGCTGCGCAAGTCCGCGCAGAATCGGGTTCACATAGCGATGACTCAGGAAAACGCACGCGCCGATCAGTAGAAGCATGAGTACAAACAGAAACGCCGCCGTTTTGATCTGGCTTTCCCGGACAATTTGCTCGTACTGCCGCGTAGGCATCATAACGGCGACCCTGTGCTGGCTTGTCCCTACGGAAATTTCCTGCATAAGGCCGATGAAGCCCTCTGTTCCTCCGGATAGTTGAACAAAACGGCCATGGTTTTGGATCGAGAACCGCACGTGCGCGGAATCGATGGTGCTGGCGTGCTGACCTGCCAGCTGTCCGGCCCACAGGCCGTCTGTTTCGGTCAGCAATGCACAGATCATAGGCACCGGTTCATTGCTTGCCGGATAGACCAGCCGGAAGTACAGGTCGCTGATCTCGAAACCACATACGCCGATGGTGCGCCCGTTCAGAAGAACCGGTACGCACAGCAGGCGCACATATTCCCATGAATCCGGCAGCGCATATACCTCCGTCAGCAGATAGCCGCGCGCTGGGCTCTGCACCGCCGCACCGAGCAGCGCTTCCGCCTGCGGAAAGGTACCTGCCATGCTTTCAAGCTGCCATGTGCTGTACAGGTTGATACTGTTCCTGCGGGCTACGCCGGAGTTGCCTCGGAACACGCACGGCTTGTTGTGGATGGTGTTCTCGGCGTACAGGTTGGCATATTTCAGATACAGCCCGTTGTAGTACGTTTCCGGCAGTGCATCGTTGACCGTCGTATCCAGAAAATAGAATGCGCCGCTAGAGGTGGTCAGCTGCATGTGGGTATAGATCTGATTGTATGCTTCCTGCTGAATTTCATTGAGCAGATCAGGATTGTTTCGAAGATCGTCAAAGGACAGACGGCGCTCCTGTAAAATGTTCGCCACTGTATCGGATAACTGGTCTGACAGGGATATGCCCCAAGCGGCCAAATCGTCCGTATCATGGCGAATATCCGAGACCGTCCGGTCAAGCTGATTGAACAGCATCGTTTCAATCTGACGCTCAATCGGGTTGACGATGCCGATGAGGTTGAACACGAAGAATACGAGCACCACAAGTGTGCAACCCAGCATGATCAGCCAGACGGCCAGCTTCCACCGCAGGGAAAGGCTTTGCTGTCTGGCGTCACGGAACATTTTCAGGAGCACTCCCGGACGAAACTGCATGGCACTTCTTCCCTCCGCATCCTGATGTTATTCCTGCATGAGCCGCATGACCTCGGCGCGCGCCCAGGTTTCAAGCTCGGCCATGACTGTTTCAGCATCCTCGCTCGCTGCGGTACGGCGCACATATTCCTCATGAGCCGTATTCAGCGTAGTCTTGACCGCTTTTTCAAAGGCAGGCTGGAGATCGCTGGCTCCGTCGTAACGGGGCAGCACGCAGAAGGTGTACTCGCCGTACATTTCGCTCACTGCGTCGTAGAGCATGCGGTACTTGTTGTTCTCCACCAGACCGGTATCATCAAGCAGCTTCTCCAAGCCATCCTGCGTAACAGGGAGATAGCCCGTCTGCGTCACAAATTCCACATTATGCTCACCGCCCGTGATCCAACGTGCAAACACGGCGGCGGCTTTATTTTTGCGTTTATCCGTGCTGCGAATAGCAAACAGACCGGATCCGCGCTGTACCACGGCGGGATCAGTGTCAGCAAAAGCGGGATATGGCAGAATCAGCGTTTCGATGTCCTCGGTGGTGTTGTCCGCATAGGTCACATAGTCGCGCAGGTACAGAATGCCTGCGGTGGAACCGACGTTGCAGATGACCTCCGCCGTCTTCCAGCGGTCAGAAGCATAGCCGTCCTGCACGCACAGACCGCCGTAGATTCCGGCTCTGGCCATCGGCGACCACACCCGCTGGAATGCGTCACCGGAAAAATCAATTTTTCCGTCAACGATGAAGGTTCCGTCCAACGAGGCCGTGTTGGTCAGAAAGTAATGGTAGAAATCATTGATCTGGAACATCGTCTGCCCCTCAGACCAATCATAGTACAGGTTGCAGGTTGCAAAGAGCGCATCAAAATCAACCATACTTTTGATGCTCACGCCGGTATCTGCGGCGAAGCGGTCAAAGATCGTCTTATTGACGAAGCACAGCTCGGTGGACTTGGCAATGGGCAGCATCAGGAGTTGGTCGCCAAACTGCCCCTCTGTGAGGAAGTACGGCACATAGGAGGCGATTTCTTCCTGAGAAAGGTACTTGCTCCAGTCCAGCAGGCGGTCAGCGCCGATCTTTTCCACCACACGGGGATAGGCGGTGAACAGATCGGGCAGCGTGGCGGAGCCAGGTTCATTGTTGGCCGAGGCAATCAGTGCTGCGTCAATATCGGTGGTGTTGGTGACGGATACAACAGAGATGAAGATGCCATTTTTTGTGCCGACAGTAGAGTTGAATTCGTCAATCAGTATGTTCAGCGGCGACTCGGTCTGACTTCCATATACATGCCACATGGTCAGCGTGACCGGGTTGGAACCGGAAAGCTGATCGCTGTTTTGCTGACAGCCGGTAAGCATCATCAGGGTCAGAAGGATGAGTACGCACGCAAGGGGTCTTTTCATACGGGTTGCCTCCTCAAAAGTACGAATCCCTCCCGATTTCCCACCCTTTTTCGAGAAAATTTCAGGTTTTCCCACCCTTTTCGGGCATTTGGATGGGGACAAAATCGTGGAAATCCGTAGAATTGTAATCGCGGCACGGCACCAGTCGAAAACGAGCCGCCAGCCGGGGTACAGTTTCAGGGGGCAATCTGCTTCTGTGCCCCGGCTTTGCAGCTATTTTTTATAGTATACATAGGTGCATTGATTCGGTCAATGTTTATGCCACTTAATTCAAAGAAATGTTACGACGATGAAGCAGCCGCGCTGCACATTAATTCGGTTCTGGATCGTCAGTGTGCGATGCTCTGCAATGTGCTTCATGGTGAACAATAATAAAATAGGAATGGGGGAGTAAATCATGAAAAAAAGGCTATGTCTGGTTCTTTCCCTGTTGATGCTGACAATCTGCATCTCCACATTGGCCGAATCTGCCGAATGGAACTATGATGCAGAGTACTGCATACTCCGCGGCTACAGCGGTGCGGGCGGCGATGTGGCCGTGCCCGGCGAGATCAATGGCGGCACTGTGGACGTGATCGACATCAACGTTTTCACCGGGGAAACCATTACCGCACTTTCGTTACCCGAGACAGTGCTCGAGCTCAGGAGCAACGCCGTCACCTGGTGTCCGAACCTGGTGAGCGTATCCCTGCCCCAGAGCCTCGTGGTCATCAACCGCCTGAACTTTGGCAACTGCAGCGCGCTTGCTGAAGTTACCATCCCCGCGGGCGTGCGCTATATCGGCGACAGCTCGTTCGCCTTCTGCGAATCCCTTCGCAAGATCACCTTCGAGGGCGTGTGCCCGGTGATTGACCAGGATTGCTTTACCGCTCTTCCCGAGGACGCGGTGGCCTATGTCCGGACGATCAGCTTGATGCCTACGCGGAGGCGTTTGCAAGCGCCGGCAGCGCGGTGTCCGTCCAGCCCAGCGGCAAAAGCGCCGTTGTCGTGGACAACAACGGCTATGTGGAATCGGAGTTCGATTTTGACGCTTCCACCGGCACCATCACCCGCTACAACGGCTA
>ENA-ORNK01002441-ORNK01002441.1-human-gut-metagenome-genome-assembly--contig:-NODE-2441-length-9983-cov-2.223106_pt1 | contig 9983 bp, 10 predicted proteins | sample MGYA00242115_ERZ509022 | MGnify/ENA primary metagenome ERZ509022 (study PRJEB26280, sample SAMEA2338690) | human gut metagenome | biome: human gut; feature: human-associated habitat; material: faeces...
CATGGACAATGGCAGCGGCAAGATCACCGTCACCGGTTCGCTGGGCGACGTGATGAAGGAAAGTGCCCAGCTGGCCATTACCTATGTCCGTGTCCACGCCGAGGAATATGGCATCGACCCTGAGCGGCTGAAAAAGTGCGATCTGCACATCCATGCCCCCGAGGGTGCCGTGCCCAAGGACGGCCCCAGCGCGGGCGTGACGCTGGTAACGGCACTGGTGAGCGCCCTGACGTCTATCCCCGTGCGTCAGAATGTGGCGATGACGGGCGAAATCACCCTGCGAGGCCGGGTGCTGCCCATCGGCGGCCTCAAGGAAAAGCTGATGGCGGCATACCGCGCGGGTGTGCGCACGGTGCTTATCCCCCGCGAAAACCTCAAGGACCTGGAGGATGTGTCTCCCATCGTGCGCGAGCGCATTGATATCCGGCCTGTAGACGACGTGGCGGAGGTGATTCGCGCCGCGCTGGTGTGCGAACCTCCCGTAATTGCCGATACGCCGCTGGAACTGCCCCTTACCGCCCCGCAGCCGGCGAAGCCCGGCATGTACAAAGGAGTATAGTATGGAAATCAAAACCGCGAGCTTCGTCACCAGCCTGGCCCAGTACCGTGAGGAACCTCCGGTCACGCTTCCCCAGCTTGCGGTGGTTGGCAAGAGCAACGTGGGCAAAAGCTCGCTCATCAATGCGCTCTGTGCCCGGAAAAAACTGTGCAAGACCAGCGCCACCCCTGGCAAGACGCGGCTGATTAACATCTTTCTCATCAACGAGGCCTTCCATCTGGTGGACTTGCCCGGCTATGGCTTTGCCAAGGTAAATCAAGCCGAGAAGCAGCGTTGGGGCGAGATGATGGACGGCTATTTCCAGGACAGCACGCTGCTGAGGCATGTGCTGCTTTTGGTGGATATCCGCCACGAGCCCACGCGTGACGACGTAGCCATGGCGCAGTATTTCCGCCGGATGGGCATTCCCTTCACGGTGGTCGCCACCAAGGCCGACAAGATCAGCCGGGGCGCGCGTATGAAGCACATTGCACCCATCTGCCGCGCGCTTCTGGTGCAGCCCTGGGAGGTTATTGCCTTTTCGAGCGAGAATTTCACAGGACGCGACGTGCTGCTTGCGCGTGTGGATGAATTGATGGAGGAGGATGGGGAAGCGGAGGAATGAACGCCACGCACCCCCGTTTTGCCTGCGGCATACCATGCAATAGCCAGCCCATGGCAGTTGGAAAGGAGTGGTATGATGCAGAGCTATCTATGGATGCGTCCCGCACTGCAAATCAGCGAGGCGGTGCTGCTGCCGGCCCTGCCCAGGCGCAGCGTCCTGACCGAAGCGCGCATTTCAGACCGGTTTACCAGCCTGTCTACCGAGCCCTTCCGGCCTGTGCCGGAGGAGGGAATCGCCGCCGAACAGCCCGTCGCATTGAGTACGTACGTGCGTCCGCGGGGGAGCATGGCGGGCCGGGGCGTGCTCAGGGCGGCGGGCGTGAGCATGAACCCTTACAGCCAATGGGCCCGGCTGGCCTATGCCGGTCCGGGCAGAAGCCTTCCCATGGCCCGCAGGTGCCGCGTGCGCTGAGCTGCGCAGAAAAAGCCGCTGTCCCGTTGACTGGGATAGCGGCTTTTCGCTTGCCCTGAGAATCAGCGCACGAACAGCTGGGTCACATAGACAAAGCCCTGGCTGTCCTCCCAGACGCCGATGCCCACCTTGGTCCACTGGGAACCCAGGATGTTCTGCCTGTGTCCGGAACTGCTCATGAAAGCGGCCTGAGCCTTCTCCACCGTGGCATGATGGGCGATGTTTTCGCCCACCGAGGTGAAGGAATAGCCATAGGTGGAAAGCATCTGGGCAGCGCTTCCATACGTGGGAGAGGTATGCGAGAAATAGTTGTTCAGGTACATATCGCGGCTCTTAAGCCGTGCCAGGTCGCACAGCGCGGGATCGAGCTCAAGCGCTGAACGGCCGTTGGCGGCCCGATCCTGGTTGAGCAAAAGAAATGCATTTTCCTCTTGCGCCGTTATGGAACCCGTAGTATAATCTTCGTCTGTAAAGGGAGGAACTTCCGTTTCGGACGGCGTCACGGTGGGCTCCGGCGTGGGGACCTTGGTCGGCGCAGGCGTCACGGTGGGTTCCGGCGTGGGAACCTCGGTCGGCGCAGGCATCACGGGAGGAGTCGCGCTGGGGCAGATTGCTGTGCAGCTGTTGTTCTGACGGTAGGGCCAGCCCTTGAAACCAAATTGCGAGGACGGCGCGCCGCCGGCTAAGGCCGTGGCGTGGGCCAAAAGGCAGAATGTCAGCAAAAGGGCTATCAGCTTTCGTTTTCCGTTCATTGGACACCTCCAGTATGTTTTGGTACGTCAAAGACGTAATATAATCGTAATAATTAATACTTATTTTTGCAATATAATTGGCAGACCGCTTCCATGGCAATGATTCCAAGTGGAAACAGCCACCCATCATAGAGGAGGAACCGACAGATGAAACTCATCAAATGCCCTCGTTGCGACCTGAATTATATTCAGGAGAATGAAAAGCTCTGCAAGGTATGCCAGAGAGAGCTGAAAGGCTCCCAGGTAGAAGATGAGATGGAGCTGTGCTCCGTGTGCAACGCGGCGCCCGCGCTTCCCGGTCGCGACGTGTGCCTGAGCTGCCTCAAGGAGATGGCCAGCGGCGGTTCCGATACCGATAACGACGAAACGCCCACCGCGGTGGATGAAAGCACCATCGGCCTCAACTCCGTAAGCACCATGGATGAGATCATCCCCCAGATTCACGAGGACATCCCCGAGACCGAATTTGGGGACATCGAAAGCGAGCTTTCCCTTGAAAGCGTCATCGAGGATGAGGAAAACGAGGACGACGACGAGGACGACGAGGAATGAACCGACCCTGAAGAAGCGAGGGACGAATGTCGATATTTGCGATTGGCGATCTCCATCTGCCAGGCCATGCGCAAAAGCCCATGGACGTTTTCGGCAGTCATTGGGATCGCCATTTTGAAACCATCAGCGATCACTGGCGGCGCATGGTCGGGCCAACGGACGTGGTGCTCATCCCCGGCGACATCAGCTGGGCAATGCAGCTGGACCAGGCCCTCGACGACCTGCGCGCCATCGCGGCCCTGCCGGGACGGAAACTTTTGCTGCGCGGCAACCATGATTATTGGTGGAGCTCGCTCAGTAAGCTGCGCGCTGCGTTGCCGGAGGGAATGTTCGCCCTTCAGAATGACGCGCTGGCACTGGAGGGTCACATCTTCTGCGGCACGCGCGGCTGGATGTTTCCAACCGTGCAGCAGCCCCTGGGCGCGCAGGATGAAAAGGTATTCCGCCGGGAACTGATGCGTCTGCGGATGTCGCTGGATCAGGCAGCCGGTCTGTCCGGGCAGGATATAACGGTGTTGATGCATTATCCGCCCTTGTTTGCCGACGGTGTGGGCACGCCCTTTACGGACATTCTGGAGGAATATGCCGTGACGCGCGTGGTCTACGGCCACCTGCATGGCGCCGGTATCAAGGTGGCGTTTCGCGGTGAAAGGCAGGGAATCCGGTATTTTCTGACTTCGTGCGATGCACTGGGCTTCTGCCCGTTGCAAATCGAAGGAGAAAGCCAAATCTAAACTTTACGAAATAATTTCTTAACAATTTTGAAATAAAATAAAGAAAACAAACGTTCCCATAGCCCGCAAACCTTTATGAAAAAAAGGTTTGCGGGCTCTTTTTGTGCACCAACAAATTGTGGCGAACAGACGTTCTTACTACTCACCATTTTTTATGTGGCATTTGTTGCATTTTGGAAGAAGATACCATTTTTCGTCCGTTGACTTTGAAAACAAAAGTGGAGCATAATGGTGTCACAGCCCTAAAAAGGGTGGCAAGTGGAGGAAAACGGGGAGCGGGGTGACGGCATGGACGAAGAACGGCGCATGAACGCGCCTGAAGCCCAGGAGCGCTCCAGCTTCCGTAAATTCAAGTTTTTCGGTAGCTACGACCACTCCATCGACGCCAAGGGCCGCATCATCGTCCCCAACGCCTACCGCAAAGCGTTGGGCGAGAGCTTCACCATCACCGTCAGTCTCGATGACCGGGCCGTCGCCATCTACCCTGACGAGGCGTTTGAAACCATGGTCGATGAGCTTTACGCCCTCAACCGGCGCAAGCCCGCCGTACAAAAGCAGCTGGACCATGTCGCCAAATTCAGCTATCCCGGCATGCAGGCTGATAACCAGGGCCGTGTGCTGCTGCCCGTCAAGCTGCGCCAATACGTGCTGGGCGACGCGCGGGATGTGGAAATCAGCGGCGCGCTGGACCACATCCGCATCGTGGCAAGCGCTGTGGCGCAGGAAGAAGACAGCTACTACAAGGAGCACCGCGACGAGATTCTAGACGAGATCGGCAACCTTGAAGAATAAGCCGGAAAGGAGATAAGGGTATGTCGCAGTATGAACCCCTCTATGATAGTTTCAGCCATGGAGGACACGGCGGTTACGTGCCGACGCCGCGCATGAGTGTATCCGCCAGCGTTTACCTGCCCGGCCGCGACGTGGACCCACAGACGGGCTGGCTCAAGCCGGACCGGCAGCGGCGTTGCCGCACCCAGGGGAAAAAGCTGGAGATGGAGCGCCTCACCCGCGAGCAGCAGGCCCTGGAAGAATCCATCCGGCGGGAAATGAGCAAGGGCGGCGTGCGGATCTCCGTGCGCATGGGCGTTTTTCTCACGGCGCTGCTGCTGTTTATATGCGGCCTGTGCGTGCTGCTTCAGCAGGGCACCATTGCCGACCGGCAAAAGGACATCAATCGTCTGGAACGCTCCATCGCGGATTGCCGCAGCCAGAACGCCGCCCTGGAAACACAGATTGCGGAGGCTTCGACCGAGGCTGCGATCTGTTACGCTGCCGCCCGGGACCTCAACATGATTCCCGCGGAATCCGCCGAGGCCATCCACCTTGTGGCTGTGGATACGCGCCCCATGGCTTCGGCCGGGACAGAGACCCAGGCCCAGGCGGACGCGGCCATTGAGGTTCCCTCTGCGCAGACTACTTCCGCCACGCACGTGCCCGCCGTGGCCAGCAACTGATTTTGCCGTCTTGCGGCCTATTGGGTCGAAAACGGCATAAACCGGCGTCAAAACGCATACATCCCCCATATCAAGCATTCTGGGGGTAGGACCATGCCGACCGAGCTGCATATCCGCAAACGGGTCTTTGCGCTGCTGATGATGTTGACGTTTCTCTTTTCGCTGCTCACGCTGCGCATCGCCTATCTGACCACGGCCCGGTCATCGGAGCTTACCCAGCGCGGGATCAGCCAGTGGACCCGGGAGGGCACCGTGTATGCCCGCCGCGGTTCTATTCTGGATACCAACGGGCAGACCCTGGTGGTCAGCGCGACGGCCTATATCGTCAGCGCCGACCCTCGCAAGGTATCGGACATATCTTTGTTTACGCAAACGGTATGTCCGATTTTGGATTTATCGGAGGAGAGCGTGGCGCAAAAGCTTTCGGACCGCACCAAGGCGTCGGTCATTCTCAAGCGCCAGGTATCGCGTGAGAAGGCTGATGAACTCAGAACCCTGCAGGCTTCCGCGGACGAGGCGGTGGCATCCCAGCTGAGCGCCTTGCTCTTTGACGAGGATGTGCGGCGAGCATACCCGCGCGGTGCGTTCCTGACTCAGACCTTGGGCCTGACCAATGTGGACAGCGTGGGACAATCCGGACTGGAGCTGCAATACGAGAGCCTGCTGCGCGGCACGGCGGGCGTGAGCCTTCGCAGCGTGGACGGCAAATCCCAGCCCATCTACGACAGCGGCAACCTTTACATCGAGCCCCAGGATGGCAACAGCATCAAGCTCACCATCGACGCTACCATTCAGGAGATCTGCGAAAAGGCCATGCGCGAATGCTACGACGTCAACAAGGCGCAGGCCGTACATCTCATCGCCATGGACCCTTACACCGGCGCGATTCTGGCCATGTGCTCCAAGCCGGACTACGACCCGAATGATCCTCCCCGCGACCAGCCTGATGCGCTTACGCGTCTGATGCGCATCCGCCTGATCTCCGACGCTTACGAGCCGGGCTCCACCTTCAAGATCCTGACCGCAGCCGCCGCGCTGGACGCGGGCGTGACCACCCCGGAGGACGGTTTCTACTGCTCGGCCAAGATTACCGTGGACGGAGACACCATCCGCTGCTGGGGCAGCCCCCACAAGGATGAAACCATGGCCGAGGCCCTGCAGAACAGCTGCAATCCCGTCTTTGTGGAGCTGGCGCTCAGGCTGGGCACGGAGCGGATGTACCAGTACCTGCATGCTTTCGGTCTGGGAAGCAAAACGAATGTTGACTTACAGGGGGAGGGAAGTGGTATACTAATACCCGTACAATCCGTCAAGAATGTGGATCTGGCGCGCATCGGCTTTGGACAGAGCGTGGCCGTCACTCCGATTCAGCTGATTACGGCGGCGATCAGCGGCGGACGGCTGATGCAGCCCTATCTGCTCAAGGAGGCGATTGCGCCGGACGGGACCATGCTCTACCGAACCCAGCCCAAGGTGGTATCCAATCCCATCAGCGAGGAGACGAGCGCAACCATGCGCGAGCTTCTGGAGCTGGTCGTATCCGAAGGCGGAGCGAAAAACGCGGCCATCGAGGGCTACCGCATCGGCGGAAAGACGGGCACGGCGCAGGTCTACAAGGACGGGCGCATTGTGCGGGATGTCCATATCGGCTCATTTCTGGGCTTTGCCCCGGCGGATGATCCGCGCATCGCCCTGCTGGTGATCGTGGATGAGGCGGACGTGCCGGTGGATTACGGCGGGACTACGGCGGCGCCTTTCGCTAGACAAATCCTGGCGGATGTGTTACCTTATTTGGGCTACAAGCCCACCACCCAGGATGAGCGCGAGGAGATCGCCGTGGAGGACGTGGTGGGAATGCCGCTGTGGCAGGCGCGAAAGGTCATCGCCGACCAGGGATTCCGCGTGCTGGACGACGGCGCGGGCGAGATCGTGACCGCCCAGATGCCCAGCGGCGGCGGAAAGCTGATCGAAGGCGGGCAGGTGATGCTCTACACCTATACCGACGACCTGCCCGAGACGGAGGAGCTGGTCTGCGTGCCGGATGTGGCGGGACTCTCCATTGCCCGGGCGGCGTCGCTTCTCAGGCAGCGGGGGCTGGACATGACCATTGAGGGCACGGGATTCGCCGTCCGGCAGGAACCGGCGGCAGGTCAGTACGTGGAGCAGGGCGGCGTGGTCAAGGTTGCTTTTGAAATGCCCAATCCATAGAGGATGGAGGAATACGGATGCTATTGAAGGATCTGCTCTGCGATGTGCCCGGCGTTTTGGAAACGCGCGGGGATGCGGAGATACAGGCGCTGGTGACCGACAGCCGCGAAAAGGCCAGGAACGGCCTGTTCTTCTGCATCAGCGGCATGCGCTTTGACGCGCATGATTTTGCGGCGCAGGCTGTGGAGAACGGATGCGTGGCCCTGGTGGTGGAGCGCTTTGTGGATAGCCCGGTGGCGCAGGTGCGCGTGGACAATGTCCGGCGCGCTGCGGCCTATATTGCGGCGGCGTTCTACGGCCATCCCGCGCGCAAGCTGCGCATGGTGGGCGTGTGCGGCACCAAGGGCAAAACCACCACCACCTATCTGATGAAGGCCATTTTGGAAAAGGCCGGATTCAAAACCGGCCTGATCGGCACCACCGGCAACCTGATCGGCGACCGCAGCCTTCCCAGCAACATGACCACCCCCGACCCCGTCGATCTGCACCGGTGCCTCCGGCAGATGGTGGATGAGGGCGTGGAGGCCGTGAGTATGGAGGTGAGCGCCCACGCCGTGGATATGCACCGCGTGGACGGCATCACCTTCGAGGCGGCGTGCTATACCAACTTTTCGCAGGACCATCTGGACTACTTCGGCACGATGGAAAAGTACTTTGAAACCAAGAAGCGGTTTTTCATCGAAGGGTCGGCCCTGAACGCCGCGCTCAATGCCGATGACGAAACCAGCGCCTCCATCATCCGCGACCTCAAGGTGCCCTACCTCACCTACGGCATCAGCGCCGAGGCGGATGTGTTTGCACGCGATATTGAGATTTCCGAGGAGGGCGTCTCCTTCTCCATCCGGCTGCGCGGGCTGGAGGACATGTCCATCTCCATGCACCTGACCGGCATGTTCAACGTCTATAACGCCCTGGCCGCCGCCTCGCTGGCGATGATCATGGGCATCGACAAAAGCGCCATCCGCGGGGGCCTGGAAAGCGTCAAGAATGTGCCGGGCCGCGTGGAGATTCTCGACACGCGCACGCCCTATAAGGTGATCCTGGACTACGCTCATTCGCCCGACGCGCTGGAAAACGTGCTCACCACCGTGCGCGCCTTTACGCGAAGCCGGCTGATTGTGCTCTTTGGCTGTGGCGGCGACCGCGACCATGGCAAGCGGCCCATCATGGGTGAGATCGTGGGAAGACTGGCGGATTTCTCCATTCTCACCAGCGATAATCCCCGAACCGAGGACCCGGAGGCCATACTGCGCTCCATCGAAGAGGGCATGAAGCGCACCCAGGGCCGTTATGTGGTGATCGAAAACCGGCGCGAGGCCATCCGCTATGCGCTGGAAATGGGCCGGGAGGGCGATGTGATCATCCTGGCGGGCAAGGGCAACGAAACCTATCAGGACATCATGGGCGTGAAGCGGCCCTTTGATGAAAAGGTGGTCGTGCGCGAGCTGCTTGCCGAAATGCGCGCGTGAACATACCAAGGAGTTGATGGTACATGCTTTGGCTGATTCTGGCGCTGATTGCCTCCGAGGTGGCCATGCTGCTGATCGGACCGCGGGTGTTGCCGGTGCTGCGCAAGCTCAAATTCGGACAGACCATCTATGAGCTGGGTCCCAAGAGTCACCGCACCAAGCAGGGCACGCCCACGATGGGCGGGCTGATGTTCGCGGCGGTCACGTGCGTGGTCACGCTGCTGATCATGTCCTTTGATACCTGGTACGGCGGATGGGATTTTGCCCTGGCGCTGGTGCTGGTATCGCTTCTGAGCATGCTCATCGGCTTCGTGGACGACTTTATCAAGGTGGTCAAAAAGCGCAACCTCGGCCTGATCTGGTGGCAGAAGATCATCGGTCAGGTGCTGGTATCGGTGGCGTTTTCGCTGTACTGCTATTTCAGCCCGCTTGTGGGCAGCAGCATCCTGGTGCCCTTTTTTAACGTGGAGTGGGACCTTGGCGTGCTGTATGTGCCGCTGATGACGCTTACGATGATCTTCATGATCAACAGCGCCAATCTTCAGGATGGCCTGGACGGGCTGCTGTCCAGCGTAACGGTCATTTCCAGTGCGGCCTGGGGGTTGATGGCCGTGTTTGTAGCGCTGGCAGGCGGCGCCTTCATGAGTCCGGAGCTGCTGGGCAACTACCGTCACCTGGCGGTGTTTGCACTGGCCCTGTCGGGCGCATGCATGGGTTTCCTGCGCTTTAACCACTATCCCGCGCTGGTCTTTATGGGCGACACGGGCAGCATGTTCATCGGCGGGGCCATGGTGGGCATGGCCATGCTGCTGCGCATGCCGCTTTACATGATCCTGATCTGCTTTACGCTGATCGCCTCGTCCATGAGCGTGATCATCCAGCGCGTGTATTTCAAGGTGACCCACGGCAAGCGCATCTTCAAGATGTCGCCCATCCACCATCACTTTGAGCTCTCCGGCATGACGGAGGTGCAGATCGTGGCCATGTATGCCGTGGTGGTAGGCATGCTCAGCCTGATAGCGCTGTTTTCGCTCAACGTGCTTCCGTGATTTTCCATTCCCGTTGGAGGTGGTTTGCCTATGAAATTGGCCAATAAGCGCATTTTGGTGGTCGGCATGGCGCGCAGCGGCGTGGCCGCGGCGCAGCTGCTTTTGGAAAACGGCGCGACGCCGGTGCTTTCGGACCGCAAGCCCGAGGACGCCTTCGGCGGGGAGCTGGATGCGCTGCGTGGGACGGC
>ENA-ORNK01002446-ORNK01002446.1-human-gut-metagenome-genome-assembly--contig:-NODE-2446-length-9947-cov-4.010615_pt1 | contig 9947 bp, 10 predicted proteins | sample MGYA00242115_ERZ509022 | MGnify/ENA primary metagenome ERZ509022 (study PRJEB26280, sample SAMEA2338690) | human gut metagenome | biome: human gut; feature: human-associated habitat; material: faeces...
AAAAGAAGGGAGCCGGACCAACGCCGACTCCCTATATCGTTTGATTATTTTAGGGCAAACATCCCCTATTAGACCGCATTTGCGATCATCCCCCAATATAACACTTGGGTGCCTTCGCCAGCCTAATCAGTCAGCTCTCTCATCACACTCCCCCACATCCCGTGTGGTATTTTCGGCAAGTGTGGTAATACTGTGGCAACACAGAAAATCATGTCATTTTAGTACAATTTAGCACCGGCAGGAATCGCATCATCTAACATAAGCAAATTCAACCCTTCGTGTCCGTCATACTCGTACACAGCAGAGATCAGCATTCCCTCAGACGGAATTCCCATCATCATTCTAGTGGGCAAATTCGTGATTGCAACGCAGGTTTTACCCACCAATTCTTCAGGAGTATAATAAGTGTGAATGCCACTTAAAATAGTCCGTTTGCGCTCAGTTCCGTCATTTAATGTGAACTTCAGCAACTTTTTAGACTTTTCGACCGCTTCACAGGATTCGATTTTCACCACACGAAAATCGGATTTTGCAAAAGTTTCAAAATCCACAAACTCCTCAAACAAAGGTTCAATCTTCATCTGTACACTTGGAGCGGACACGGTTGCATCCTCTGCAGAACCATTTACCGCTGCTTTTTCGGCTTTGTTTTCAGCCTTCTTTGGGTCCAGGGTCTTCATTGTGGGGAATAGAATTTCCGGCTTCTGCAAAGTGTTATAAGTTTCTGTATTCCGCATTTTGAGGTGTCCTCTCGAACTTTTGGATTTATAACTTGGTATAAGTTTCTACCGTTTCATCACCAATGGGGGTAAAAATGGGGGTAAATCAACTGATTCGGATTTTGCCCTCCAGATTCGCAAAACTTGCTACTTTCTTTTCCTTGGTTGCCTCATTATAAACATTCATCGTCGTCGTGATATCTGCATGTCCCATAATCTCCTGTATAACTTTCAGGTCACGTTCATTTTCACAGAATCTGGTGCAGAAAGTGTGTCTTAAATTGTGGCAAGAAAAATGTGGTAGCAGTTCTGGACACCGTTTTTCCATTTTGGCTTTTTGCTTTTCCTCGGCATTATAATCCCTGCAGATACGCTCAATCGCTCGGTTAACACAATGTGGGTTAAGTACATCTCCATAGCGTGTCGAGAAAATAAAGCCCGAATAGCCGTCAATGACACAATCATTGAAGCCCTCTTCCATCTGGCGCAACCGTTCCTGCAGGAGCGCGTGCTTTACTTCTGCGAGCATCGGGATTATCCTGATTCCCGCCCTCGTTTTCGGTGTGTTCACATGAAATCCAACTTTTCCGGTGCTTTCCCGTTTGCGGTACACAAGATTGTGGTTAATGGATATAATTCCCTGCGAAAAGTCACAATCCTGCCAGCGCAGCCCCACCACTTCGCCGATCCTGCAGCCTGTCCCCAGCAACACTGTAAATACCGACAGCCAATGCCTGTAAGTCGGCGATGAAGAAACATAACTAATAAAAGCAGATTGTTGCGCTTCTGTCAAGGCTTTTCTTTTCGGCTTCTCCCAGTTATGGGTCCTTTTGATTTCGTTCATTACGCCATCGGTCGGATTCAACCGAATGATGCCGTCTCGAACTGCTGTAGAAAAAACCGGATGAAGAATTGTGTGTATGACTTCCATACTGTTTGGTTTGAATCCCTTGTCGTGAATCAAGGACAAATAAAACTTCTTGATATCACTGTATTTGATATTCGACAACTTCATCTGTCCGATTTCTTCCCGTACATACTTATCATACATGTATTTATAGTTTTCTCTGGTAGACTCCTTGATCTCAATCTTCTGCGCAATATATCTATCATAATGGTAATTCAGCGTCGTCCGGTCTGCTTCGTGTGTTTTGATTCCATCTTCCAGATCTCTTCGGATTCGCTTTTCCATTGAACGCAGTGATTCAGCGTCTCGTTTCCCAGGCGGGATCCTATCTGTGTCGACCAGTCTCCAACTATATACGCTGTGCCTACCTCCTTTTTCATCATAGTACCTATACTCGTATTTGCCATCCTCTCGTTGTCGTTCCCCTTGTTTCAGGAGACGCCCTTTGGAATCGCGTCTTTTGTCGGACACAATATCCTCCTTCCAAGAGAATGCCCACACATATATATAATAATATGAACATCCCATGTTTTCAATAAGTTTTCTGTAATTTCCCTGCTGTAAAGCCGGGATACAGCATCCGCTGCATCCCGGCTTCCATCCGAAATTGGTTACACTGTATCCACGTCTTCCAAGTATCTCTCGAATTTTTTTCGTTTGATCAACCGCTTAGCCCCGACCCGAATCACAAACTCGCAATCTGGGTTGCTGGTTATCTCCCGCAATTTGTTGGTTCCGATCCCGAAGTAGGCAGCCGCTTCATCTATCGTCAAATTTGCCTTTTCCCAAATGGGAACCTCTTGTTTTTCCATATTTCATCTCCCTTTCTGTCTGAATCTAAAAAAGCAACGGGCGGCGGCTGGCTAAGCCGCTCCGCGAGACTTACTCCCCGAGCTATTGGCACTTCCCGTAACCTGCGGCGGATTGGTTACCGCTCGGATCACAGCCGAAGTGGTGTATCATGATCAACGAATATGGGTCATGGCCTCCAAGCCGCCACAGCTTGTCTGCACACAACATCCGGCTCCCCCCTGCCTCCTTTCCAAATTTGGGATCACGGCCCAGTCTGCTTGTACGGCTCTCCATATTCGCAATGTACCCGTTGCCGCATATGAGGCGCATACCGCCTATTTGTCAAGGTGCAGCAGGATGCCTTCCCTGAAGATCTTGGTGTCTTCTCCTCATTCCCCGTTTCAGAGAAAGAAATTTGCCATAGAAAAAGCCGCCACCAACCTATTTCAAGGTGTGGTGGCGACTCCTATATTTCTCCAGAATGTGCGCAGGCACGATTTCAGTAAACACCGGAACAGAAAGGAAGCCGGTACAGAAGGCCCCCGCACCTGCTTAATCCTCTTTAGAAACAATCACTATAATGCCGATGTCAGTAAAGTTGACTCCGACATTCTGTTCGAAACCTGAAGCATCATTTTTATATCATCGCTTCTGACCAAGAAAAAACGGGGGATCTGGAGCGTATTCGCTTCACATCCCCCGTCTTCTGGTTGATTGAGATACTGTACTAATCAGGATATAGCCGCCATCTCGTTGCTTGGCAGCACAAGGAACGGGAACGCCTTAAAGGAACCTTCCCGTGAGACTTTTACTTGTCCGTCCAACGAGTCCAGATACTGGGCGCCGCCTTTGGACTTGGAAATGTAGAGGGCGTACTTCATCCGCACAAAGTCAGATGCAGCGCACTGCTCTTCATAGCAAATCGCCAAGACTGGGGTAGCCATCATCTGCATCGCCTTCTTCCGTACCAGAGAGACAAACATCCGTTTGATAACAGCGGTTTCCGAGCAATTCGCATTCTTGAAGTAGGGACGCTCCAAGAACAGGGTCAGCTGATCTGCAGGCCGCTCATCCTCATATCGTTTCTCGGGTGGCTTAGTCAGATCGGCGAACTCCAAGGTCGGAGCATCGACATCATCTCGCAGATAATCCCGGCCCTTGGTCAGCCGGATCACAGCCCGCCCTATGACCTTACCATTCTTCTTGGCTAGTAGGATTTTCTTATTTGAGTCAAAACTGGAGAGCAGGCATTCCCGGTACTGACCATCCACATAAGATAAGCATGTGGAATATGGCAGCCTCCCCAGACGCAGGGTAGAGTAGTAATCGTCCACTTCCTCCACCAGAATGCCGTAGGTCTCCATAGCGGTGTTCGTCTGCCAAAGCAACTGTTGCTGTTTTGTGGTTGGGAAACTGATTTCCCTATTCAGGTCATTGGGATAGTATTTGAGTGTTTTAAATTCGCCCATCAGTTCTGCCAGGATGATACGGCGGAATGCCTCCTTATTCTCAGTGTACTCATAATAGAGCCGGGTCATCTCCGCCCCCTCCCCCATAATGAAGCGGACGATGTGTTGCTCATTGTCTTGAAGGAATTTCTCGTCAAGTTCCAATTCTTTCGCCAATGCAACCCAGTCTTGATCCACATAAATGAGATCGTTGCGCATCTGAGTCCAGCTTTGATAGCCTCGCATCCGATCTGCGTTCCGGCTGGCAAAGAGTGCATCTTCCCAGGTGAGTAGTTCAGGGATCAATAACTTGATCTTGTCATAGACCAGCAGGACGCGCACAGCGTCAGTGGCGGACAGGCCGGCAATATGGCCCAACTCTTTCTGGCGCCACACACTCAGCGGTTTCTGGGACAGAAGCGCGGCCAGGCCACGCAGGTCCTCATCAGCAATCTGCATGTTCAACAGGTCTCCCTTGAGCAGTTCCCGCATAACAATGAGTTTCCGATCCACGCCGATATCCGCCAGCATCCCATAGAACTGGATGTAGACCGGCTTGGCATAGCACAGCAATTTGAGTTCCTGAAAAGTGTACTCCCGCTGTTCCAGCAGATCAAGGTTGTTCCTCTGTCCGGCCTCGCCAGCGCACGCGAGGAAATCCTTGCCGTTCAGCGCGTTCAAATTGCAGCGGGTGTAGAAACTCTCTTCCAGCAGGAAGGATTCCCGACCTAGTTTGCAGAAGTCCTCAAAATGCTCCGAAACCATGTGGAGAAACCGTTTCTTCTTGTGGGCGATGGCGTAGATCAGTACATCGTACTGAATGGGTCTGATGGATGCAAAAGGCACCTCCAAACTCCCGGAATACAGGGCGTTCAAGTATCCGACCCAGGTATCCAGCACCTGATGCTTCTCCTCGTCTGTAAGTGGCTCGCGCCGTTGAGCGAACCACTGCAGATCATGGCGCAGACCGTGGTTAGAGAGCCACCAGTCCAGAAACCGCTCCATCCATCCAGGGTCAGAACCCAGATTGGAGTATGTCTGGCGCACAAGTTCAAGATCCTTAGCCTCCAGATGGGAGATCGAAGTCAACTCATCCTCTGTGAAACAATGCTCCACTTGTTCGCGGAACAGGAAATCCAGGACCGCCCGCATCGTCTCATTGGAGGAAAGCACAGAGAGGCTGGTTGAAATGGTACGTCCGGAAACATCGATGAAAGAGGAAAAATAAGGGAGCTTCAGCATCTCTCGCTGCTGCGGTTTCAAATCAGATAAAGTCACGGCACTCTGCGCATAGAAAGCGTTCAGGTTATCTACCAATGCGGGCCACAATGCTTCATCCGCTAAGTCGTGTTCGAAATACTTCAGACACTCGTATTGACAGCAGGAGCCGTTGACCCCGGAGCCGTACATTTGAACCATCTGTTCAACGGTATAACGCCCCATCAGAGATTCCCCGAAACGATCCGCAGACTCCAGCCAGTCATTGATGAAATGGTGGGGCACTTTACAATCCACCAGTTTCTTGTAGTAGCCTGCAAATTGTTCGTTGCAGATCAGTTCCCGCTGGACGCGTTCATACAAATCAGAGGAAAGATACTCTACTAAGCCATGTTTCTCAATCCGATCACAGGTCATGAGCAGTGTGGTAACACTGTACTGATGTGTATTCTTTGTATTCAAGCCACAAATGCTCATGCGATGTAGCGTTTTAATACGATCAACAGTTTGCAGCATGTGCCCGTTCCTCCTTGATAACAATTTCAATAAGAGAGTACAGAGTTTTCCGTGGGATGGCATCCGCACCAATGGCTCTTCCGCATAAGCAAAGCAATCCATCGGCCTGCTCTGGTGTTATGGGGTAACTAAATTGGGCGACGGCATGACGCAGAGGCTCATCTATCAGGCTCAAAGCATCTCTGCGATCCTCTGTACTGTAATAGTTACCCAAAAAATCCTTCAGCGATTGAACACTCCCATCAAACTTGGCATCCAATCTCTCCTTTTTTGTGGCAAGCGAGTTAGCCCGGCGCTCCTGTCTGATCCGCTCCCGCTCTGCCTGTTGCTGCTCTTTCTCTGCATCCAGCTCTTCCTGCGTATACAAATCCTGTTTCAAACTGTTCACACTATGAATATTGTAGCGTGTTGCGATCAGGGCTTTCAGAACTTCCCGGAGCGTCTCTTTATCATAGAGTGCGCGGACACAGTCATTCCATAGTGCCGCTTCCACAAAGTTATAGTAACTTTTGGGTTCAAGACAGAATTGTGAGGTATCGATCCACTCAAAAAGTTGACGCTGTTCGTCCGAAGACAGAAAGTCCCGCTTAAAATCCAGTTTGCCGAGATCGCTATAGTAATAGCGGATAGATTCCATATAATCGCGGTGGAATCCCGAATGACTCTCGAACAGGTCTGGATACTCAGTCACATCGTATGTTTCTAATAACTTCTTATTAAAGTCAAACGCCTTCCTGGTCCGAGAACCTGCGGTATATTCCTGCACATAGCACAACGCCTGTTTTTCTTTCGGCTCCGACTCATAATTGAGGTGTGACTGAAAAAAGGACCATAAATCAATGGTGTCAGTATCCACAAGCAACGCGAAATTCTTGTTATACCAGCCATTCTTTTGTTGAAACGCCTCCATATAGTCCAAGCCCGTCAGTTCCTGATAGCGCTCCATATACCGACGGATTTCCTTTTTGTCGGGCGCCTCCAGACGGTCGACCTGTTCAATGAAGAGATTCCGGTAATCCAGTGGCTCCAACTGTTCTGCTAAGATATCCCATCGCGGATCAAATACATCGAACCGATAAGAGAACTGTAAATTGGCTTTCTGGATCATCCACAATACTGTTTTAGGGTTGGTCGGATTGACCTGTGTGGAGACAGCAGGCCATATCCCCTCATGCCCTTCGTAACGGATGTGAAATTTACGATACATGGAGTAGAGTCTCTCCATGTGGGTGAAAGCCTCGTCCGGCAGTTCCTCGTCCTGATTGAGTGCAGCGATACAAAATTGGGCAGCCGCCTTCTCAGCAGGAATGCCGTTGGGATTAAGCCCAACTGGATTCTGGCAGGGCCAAATCATCCAGGAGTTGGCATACCGGATCTCCAGCGCGCTGTATCCTGATTCGATCAGCGTGTTGTACAGAGCGGAGCCCTCTTTGCAGAACTGGCCGGGCAACTTCAGCAACGCCCGCAGGACTGCATTGTCTTTCTTCCTGCACTCGGCGATGACCTGCTTATAGTTACACAGAAGCCAGTCCAGCATACGGCCATTGCCAAGCAGCGGTATGGTCCGATCAACGCCCCACAACCGAGCGATCTGGGGGCGCATTGCAGGAAACTCATCTTCCTGAGGGTCAAATAGGGAGAGGACAAACATAGCATCCTCCGTCCGTTGATACGTATCGCCAGCCAGTTGGGACCGTAACTGCTTACGCTCCATCGGGTCGGTGGTCAGGAGGTAGCGGGCTCCCTGCAGATACAGGTCGTTCCCAGCCTCTTTATCCAGCCTACATATGAAGTCTTCTCGCTGAGTCCCAACAAACATGGAGTCTGTGAGAAATGGCAGGGCAAATCCAAGAGCCAGCGCCAGCGCACGGAATATTTCTGGTCTGGAGCCGATGCGTTCCTCGAATCGCTCCGTAATCTCGCCGATATAGCGAAGTTCATGCTGGGCAAAATAGGCCCCCGGGTCGTTGCACCTGGAAGCCCATAGGGACTTCTGACTGATAAAACGCGAGTACTCCAGCATAGCGTCCTTGTTGTCGGACATCTTGACCACAAGGGCCAGAAGTGCATTAAAAAGATCTAAGTCGAGGATCTTCTCATAGGCGTCGCAGTGGCTTTGTTCCTTGTCATGACTGCTCATAACTATGTTCTCTCCTTTCTCTGTGCCACCGCTGATACGGCGGCCATTTTTGTGTGCGGTACCGGGCAGTCATGCACCGGCGCACCGTGTCTGTACGCTTGTCCTGTTGTGATCATTGACTCCCTCCTTTTTCTTGATTTGTGGTATTCACGCAGTAGATGCCTGCGGTACCTGAGAGAAATATGGTCGCCGCCACATACTGCATGGCGGCAGACAAAGAAAAAAGCGCCTGAAGATGTTCCTCAGACGCAATTTCACGCATTGGTACTGTAACTAGGCTGCGCAGACATATCTTTTTTGGGCAAAACGTAAAAAGCGTCCAAAGGCAACATGCCTTCAGACGCTTTGAAACACAGAATACTGTAATCGCCAGGGCGATTTCGGATACTTTATGTCAGTATTATACCGCACCTACGGATTGTTTGCAAGGGATTTTCGAACTGAGTCACCAACGTAAAATGCCACATGGCCTTTCTTCCTTCTCCACGGCTTGGGAATCGTGAACCCGATATGTTTCAGAACATCAGCTGCCACCGGCGGGTGGTGATTTTTAATGCTTGTTTTTTCTCAAAGGAAACGCTATAATATGTTCACATAGTATCTGCGGCAGCCTAAGGCAGTCTTAGTTTCCGTGTTGCATAGCGTCCAGAGGTCTTTCTGACCTTTGGGCGCTTTTTTGTTTTCTGGACAAACGAATGCCCCTCTTAAACAGATCTCGCCCATCCTGGGCAAAAGCGTGTGGACTATTCTGGGTTCCACACGTTTTTTTATATAGATATCCCTGCAGCGGAACACCGCAAAAATCAAAAAGGAGATGAAAAGTCATGCAATCACTCGAAAGAATCCCGACACGGCAGAGAGCATCGAAACACGGTGATCCGGAATGAATACCAATTGGATTGGCGTCGCTTTCGTCAGCGAAGAGGTTCCAAACCGAGAACAAGTTGAGGATCAACTTGCGGAGAGGACAGAGGCTCTACGTCAAGAGGCCCAAACTGCTCTGGATGCCTGGCTCAATGAACAAGGCCTGGAACAGGTAATGGGGGTTATCATCCCGAAAAAAACTATTTAAGTCAATCGAGGAGGAACAAACGTGGCTACTTTAATTATCGAGATGGAGGGCGGACTGGTCAATGAGGTCTACTCCACCCTTTTGGAGCCGCTCAACATTCAAGTCTACGACACCGATGATAGGCGAGATCCTGAACACGCCTATCTGTATGCCGCCAGTACCTATGCTTTGCAGTTTGGTGGAATGAGGCCCCAATTCCGGAGGGGCCATGACTACTCTGACCGGATTTGGGGGGCGCTGGAGCGCCGGCCAGAGTCCGCTGCCCTAGTCTCAGACCTGCGGCGGGCCGCTTCCCCGGCAGGGATCCAGGCCCCGGCTCCAGATGCGGCTTTCCTTGCCGGCTATCTGGAGGCATTTGGTGAATTCAAGGAGTTCGTCGACTACCTCAGTGCAGAAAAGAAGGTAAACGCAGAATTCCGGCAACAGATCGACAGACTGCTCGACCGGCAGATGGAGAAGTATTTCACCTTCGCCGAGCAAATTAACACCCCGGAGCGGTACGACGGCGGCCATGATGAGACTGCTATCTCAGGGCGAACTCTGGACTGTGAGGGAGGCGCTAAGGATGGTGTTTGAAAATCAGATTTGCGACCGCTGTCATAGGCCTACAGTCACCCGGATCATGTCCATGTTCAATCTGGATATGATCTGCCCTGCCTGCAAAGAGGACGAGCGGAAGCACCCACTGTATGAGTTGGCTTGCCAGAAAGAGCGAGAGGCGCTTCAACGTGGGGTACGGAACTTTCCTGGCATCGGCTGGCCAGCTGGAGATCACAGCGACCTCGCCGATTCATAACACAACAGCCTCATTCGGATAGACTTCGAAGGAGCCAGCTACAAATATTTTTTACAGGAGGCTTTTATGCTTTGCAAGAAGGATATTGACACGCTCAGCCCGATCTACCCTGATGTAGATTGGAGCAAAACGATTTGGAGTTTCATTCACTACTCCAAAACAGATCCGGACTCGGATCTGCCTGACGATGTGGATGACCTGATCATGATCTCGTTAGAGCACAGCGATGGCGGCTGCCTGTTTGAACTTAGTTTTGAGTGGGTATGGATGAGCGGAGCGGATGTTCCTCGACCATATAGCCGCTTCTCCACTGGGACGTAGTCGAATTCCCGGCAGCAG
>ENA-ORNK01002460-ORNK01002460.1-human-gut-metagenome-genome-assembly--contig:-NODE-2460-length-9894-cov-12.289867_pt1 | contig 9894 bp, 10 predicted proteins | sample MGYA00242115_ERZ509022 | MGnify/ENA primary metagenome ERZ509022 (study PRJEB26280, sample SAMEA2338690) | human gut metagenome | biome: human gut; feature: human-associated habitat; material: faeces...
CGCCCGCAAGCAGCTTCTGCGCCGCGCTTCTCGAAAGCTCCGGCGCCAGCCGCGCCAGCGCCGCGTCGATGCGCTCACCGGAGCGGTCAGCCGTCAGAAGCATCGTTCTTCTCCTCCGGTGCGCCGGTCTTGCCGCCGGACTCCGGCTTCTTGTCTGACAGGAACTCCTTGTCCCAGATCAGGATGTAAAGCACCAGCAGCACCGCCGGGATCGTAATGAACAGGTCCGCCACGTTGAACGTGGAAAACCACGGAATGCAGATCATGTCGATCACCTCGCCGGTCGCAATGCGGTCGATGAGGTTGCCGACCGCGCCGCCGGTGATGGCCGCAATCAGCCAGAGTTCCGGCTTTTTGCGGATATGCTTTTTTGCAATCGCCCAGACGATGAAAACAAGATAGACCAGCGCGATCACCACGAAGAACCAGCGCTTTCCGCTCAGAAGCGACAGCGCCATGCCGTCGTTGGTGATATAGTGCAGCTGGAGCCAGCCCGGGATCAGCACGACCGTCCGCCCCGCCAGCTGTGCGGCGGCCAGCGCCTTGGTCCATTGATCGACCGCCACGATCGCGGCCGCGAAAAGAGTCAGCAGAACATAAAACAAGGGAGAAGCCTCCTTTTATACATATGGAAATACTATAGCATATCCGCCGGAAGTTTGCAAACCTCCGATTCCGCGGATCGAAAAGAGGCGCGGCTTTCGCCGCGCCTTTGTTCCATATGGATCTCGCTCAGAAGATGGCGACGACAGCGCCGTTGTAGGTATCGGCGATGTACTGCTTGACCGCGTCGGACTGGAGCGCGGAAATGAGCGCCTGGATCTTCTCGCTGTTCTCGTCGCCCTTGCGGCAGGCTACGATGTTGGCGTAGGTCTGCGCGGCGTCGCCGTCAGCGCTTTCGAGCGCCAGCGCGTCGGAGGAGTGCAGACCGGCCTGAAGTGCATAGTTGCCGTTGATTACGGCGATGGTGCCGGGGTTGGCGTTCTTGAGCTGCGCCGGAACGGTGTCCGCCTGAACAGGCTGGATGCTGTAGCCGTGGTCGTCCACGATATCCAGAACGGTTACGCCCTTGGCGGCGGAGGCGTCGGCAGGAAGCTCGATCAGGCCCTCCTGCTGGAGCAGGAGCAGCGCGCGGGTCTCGTTGGAGTCGTCAGCAGGGATGATAATGGTCGCGCCCTCGGCCAGCTCGGACAGGTCGCTCACGCCGTTGCCGTAGATGCCGAACGGCTCATAGTGGATCTTCGCGGCGGAGACAAGGTCGGTGCCGTTGGAGGCGTTGAAGCTCTCGAGATAGGGGGTGTGCTGGAAGTAGTTCGCATCCAGCTCGCCGTCGGCCAGCGCCTTGTTGGGCAGGACATAGTCGTCAAATACCTTGATCTCCAGCGTCCAGCCTTCCTTGGCCAGCGTGTCCTTGACCTGCTCGAGGATCTCAGCGTGCGGGGTCGAGCTTGCACCGACGACGATGGTCTTGTTTTCGGTCTTTGCGGAGCTTGCGCATCCGGCAAGCGCAGAGGCCAGCAGGCAGACAGCCAGCAGAAGCGTTACGATTTTTTTCATTTGAAATTTCTCCTTTCATTTCACGTCCGCGGTCTGCGGACGGCAGATGATGTGATGAATGATTCTCTGCATCCGGCAGAGCGTTCAGTGCCGGACGCGCTTATCGACCCGGTGCGCGATGTGCATGCCGAAGCTCTGGATGATCTGGACGATCACGACCGTCAGCACCACGCAGACCCAGATGATGTCGTCCTTGGTGCGCTGGTAGCCGTAATTGATGGCGATCTGGCCGAGGCCGCCGCCGGAGATCGTACCGGCCATGGCGGAGTAGCCGAGAATGGTAACGGTCGAGATGACCGCGCCGGTGATGAGCGCAGGCTTGGCCTCCGGGATCATGACCTTCCAAATGATGACGCCGTCAGATGCGCCCATGGCCTGCGCGGCCTCAATGACGCCGGGCTTGACCTCCTGAAGCGCGGATTCGACCATGCGGGCCACATACGGTGCGGCGGCGATGATGAGCATGACGATCATGGCCTTGTTGCCGAGGCTCGTTCCGACGATGGCCTTCGCCACCGGCAGCATGGCGACCATCAGGATGATGAACGGGATGCTGCGGAAAATGTTGACGAGGAAGCCGAGGGCGGCGTTAAGTCCGCGCTGCGGATGCAGCCCGCCCTTGGAGGTAACGTTCAGGACGATGCCGAGCGGAAGGCCGATGCCGTAGGCCACGAGCGTGGACAGCAGGGTCATATAAACCGTTTCCCAGATCGCGCGGAGAAATTCGCCCTTGTCCCAGAGCTGGTAGAAAAGATCGGAAAACATCGCTCACACCTCCTCCTTGAACGTGATATTGTTTGCGTGGAGCCAGGCGGTGATTTTATCGCGCTGGCGTTCGTCCTGCGGAAGCTGGACGATCATATGCCCGTAGACGATGCCGCCGACCTCCCGCGTGTCCGCGAAGATGATGTTGACCGGCGCCTGACAGGCGAGGATCAGATCAGAAATGACGGGCTTGTTGGCCGTCTTGTCGTCAAAGACGATGCGGATGCGCTGGCCGGAAAATACCTCGGGCGCGCGGCGGTCCTTTTGCAGGATCAGCTCCTGCGCAATGGCCGACTGCGGGTTCACAAACACCTCGCTGACGGGGCCTTCCTCGGCGATGTGGCTCCGGTCAATGACCGCGACCCGGTGGCAGATGGCGTCGATGACCTTCATCTCGTGCGTGATAACGATGATCGTCACGCCAAGCTCCCGGTTGATCTTTGCCAGCAGTTCGAGGATCTGGCCGGTCGTCGTGGGGTCGAGCGCGGAGGTCGCCTCGTCGCACAGCAGATAGCGCGGGCTGGTGGCCAGCGCTCTTGCGATGGCGACGCGCTGCTTCTGGCCGCCCGAGAGCTGCGAGGGATACGCGCCGGTGCGCTCGGAAAGCCCGACGAGCTGCAAAAGCTCCAGCGCACGCTTTTTTGCCTCCGCGCGGGGCGTTCCGGCCAGCTCCAGCGGGAACAGCACGTTCCGCAGCACCGTCCGCTGCTCGAGCAGGTTGAAGTCCTGAAAGATCATCCCGACCGAACGCCGCGCCTTCAGAAGCTCCTTCTGCGGCAGTGCCGTGAGGTCGCGGCCGTCCAGCAGGACCTGTCCGGAGGTCGGCTTCTCCAGAAGGTTGATGCAGCGCACCAGCGTGGACTTACCCGCGCCGGACAGGCCGATGATGCCGAAGATCTCGCCGTCGTGGATATCCAGGCTGATATCCTCCAGCGCGGTGACGGCGTGGGGCGTGCCGGGGTCGTAGATTTTGCTCAGATGCTTCAGTTCGATCATGAGACGTTTCCTTTCCAGAAAAAAAGACTGGAAGCGAACACGCTTCCAGCCCTTCGAAATCATCGCAATGCTTTTACGATCACTCGGACATGACGGGAGACGAGCCGCTCAGGGTATGCTGACGCATGCACATGCACATCGGCATGCACATCATCATGTCCATCATCATAGCAGTCTGGGCAAATTTCATCGCGGTGCGTCTCCTTTCCTCTGTTTTGGCCACATTTTAGCACGCGGAGTGCGGCTTGTCAACGGAAAATGCGAAAATTGGTCAGCTGAACGGAATGTGCGCGCATTTTCCATGCAGCTTTCGTGCATAATTACTCGCGCCGTGCGCCGGACGGCTCCTCCGGGACGGGCGGCTCCGTCACATCAGCCTCCATGCGCGTATGGATGTCGTTGAACGCCTCGCTGTCGAAGGTGATGATGGTGCGGTAATGATGTCCCTCGGCGTGCAGCGCCTCGCTGATGCGCCTGCGGATGGCGTCCTCCTCGCCGCGCAGGTCAAACGGCAGGACCAGATCAAAAATGACGTTCGTATGCTCGCGTCCGCGCACCATGCGGAGATCGTGGAACGAAAGGCGCGGGTCGATGGCGTTGATAACGCCCTCCACGCGCTGACGGACGGCGGAAAGCTCCGCGTCGTCGGTGACGACGGGGTCGTAGTGGACGACCAGCTCGACGCGCAGCTTTTTGGTCACGTCGCGCTCGATGCTGTCGATCAGCTCATGCGCCTCGAGCACATCCTCCCGCGCGTCCAGCTCGACGTGTACGCTTGCAAAGCGGCGGCCGGGGCCGTAGTCGTGGACGATCAGGTCGTGAATGCCGAGTACGCGCGGGTCATAGCTGCGGATCTCGTTTGCAATGCCGTGGACGAGCGCCTCGTCCGGCGCTTCGCCGAGCAGCGGCGCGATGGTATCGCGCGCAATGCCCAGCCCCGACCAGAAGATGAACAGCGCCACAAAAAGCCCCGCCCAGCCGTCGCAGGGAATGCTTGTCAGCTGCGTGACGGCGTAGGAGAGAAGCACCGCAGCCGTGGAGATCACGTCGTTGCGTGAATCCGCCGCCGACGCGGTCAGCGCCTCGGAGCGGATGGCCCTGCCGAGTCTCCGGTAGAAGAGGCACAGCCACAGCTTGGCGGCGATGGATACGACCAGGATCGCCGCGCCGGCCGCCGTAAAGGCGACTGTCTCCGGTGCAAGGATGCGCTTGAGCGAGCTTTTGAACAGCTCCACCGCGATCACGAGGATCAGCGCCGCAACGCTCAGCCCCGCGAGATACTCCGCGCGGTGATAGCCGTAGGGATGGGCATCGTCGGCGGGCTTTGCGGCCAGACGGAAGCCCAGCAGCGTCACGACGGAGCTGGCCGCATCGGACAGATTGTTGACGGCGTCGGCCAGAATGGCGACGCTCCCCGAAAGAAGCCCCGCAAGGAATTTCCCGGCGCAGAGCAGCACGTTGACCGCAATGCCGGCCAGCCCGGCCAGACGGCCATACTGCCCGCGTACCTCGGGGTCGCCGGTGTCCTGATAATTTTTCACGAAAAGGCGCAGAAGCAGCTGTGTCATGAAAGCACTTCCTTTGCGGTGTATTCTGATTATTATAACCCACCCGGGCGGGAATGGCAAGCAATACCTGTCGGATGTCTCCGACGGCATAGCTTTTTCTGTCTTGCCAGAATAGAGCGATTTCAACCCCGCTTTCTTTCCCGCATGGGAAAGAAAGCGCCGTTGACGGTCGAAAGAAAGAATAGTCAAGGGGGATTTGCGTCGGAACAAACTCCACATCCCTCATCCTGTCCGCCGCTTGCGGCGGACAGGCGTCGTCCGTTCCGTTGTTCCTCCTTTTCCCACACGAATCGCTTCGCTGGATTCGCGTGGGAGCCTTGCCCCTTTGCAATTCCCTTAAAACGACCAAGAAGGGGGCTGCGGCCCCCTTCCTTGGATTTTCCCTGGGGTTTGATTTGTGCGGAGTTTGTTTTCAGATTTACAAAACGCGTTACAGATGCGTATTTGTTAAACTGGCGTAGTAGTCGAAATACTCTGCGCCTGTTTCGACTTCTATACGTTAAATATTTACCGCACTTCGATTTTGAAATGCAAAAATTGCCTCGCCCGCCCGAAGGGCGTTTGGACGACGGACCGTGTAACGATAAAACGCAAAATGGAACGACTCGTTTTTCTGCGCGTAAGCGCTATTTCGTATCCCAGCGTCTCTTTTTTGCATACTTTTTTTCTGACAAGCCAGAAAAAAGTATGCCGCCGGAGGCCGTTTCCCCTATGGGAAAGAAAGCGGGGTTGAAAAACGCCAACGGAAGCATTCCGCATAAGAAAAGGGGAGACGGCGCACCGTCTCCCCTGCCGCATGTAAGGCTCAGCAGCCGCAGCCGTTGTTGTCGCAGCCGCCGTTATTGCCAAGGCCGAAGATGAGGATCAGAATGATGATCCACCACCAGCTGTTGCCAAACGCATAGATGCCCGAAGAGTTGCAGGACATAAACAATAACCTCCCAGAATTCCAGAATCAGCGCGGCGTTTCTCGCCCGCTCATTCCATGTTATGCCGGAGGCCGCAAATGGTGATTGCGTCAGTCAAAAAGCTCCTCGAGCCGCCCGAAGCGGTAGCCCAGCGCCTCCCATTTGCCGATCAGCTCGTCGAGAATGGCGGCGTTGGTCTGCGACGTGCTGTGCAGCAGCACGACCGCGCCGGGATGGATGCGCGGGATGAGCTTGGAAAACGCCTGCTCCGCCGTCGGCTGATCGTCCTGATACCAGTCCACATACGCAAGGCTCCAGAACACGGTCTTATAGCCCAGCTCCTTCGCCATCCTGAGATTTTCCTCGCTGTAGACGCCCTGCGGCGGGCGGTAGAATTTCTCCATCTCCTGTCCGGTCAGCTCCCGGTACTGCTCCTCGACCGTTTCCAGCTCCTTACGGAACGTCTCCCGGTCCGCGATGCGCGACATATCCCAGTGGTGCTCGGTGTGGTTTCCGACCAGATGGCCCTCGTCCACCATCCGCTGCACCAGCTCCGGCGCGGTCTGCAAATAGTTCCCGACCACGAAAAACGCCGCCGGGACCTCCCGCGCCTTCAGCACGTCGAGGATCTGCGCCGTGCAGCCGTTTTCATATCCGGCGTCGAATGTCAGATAGATCACCTTTTCTCCGGGGTCACCGACGTAGACCGCGTCGTAATTGCGCAGCGCGGCGGCGGTGGCGTTGCCGATGGGAGGTTGGCCCTCCGTGCGGAAGCTCAGGCCCCAGGAGCCGGTCGGAACGGCACTCTGCGCCGTAAACAGTGCCGAAAGCGCAAAGCAGAACAGGCTGACGGCGATCCCGGCCAGCATGAGCCTTCCGTTGCGTCTGAAAAATGGAATCATACAAGCACCTCCCGGAAACAGTCTATGGCTTGTTTCCGGGAGGTATTCCAGATATTCCGTTGTCTGCCGGCTCCGGTGGGCCGCTCATTTTTTCCGCTCGCAGCCGTTGCAGCCGCTGCATCCGCAGCCGCAGCCGCCCTTTTTGCGTTTTGCCGACCGGACGGCATAGACCGCCCATCCGGCCAGCGCCAGAAGAATGAGGATCGCAAGCGCTTCCATAAAGGCTTCCTTTCTGCCGCAGAGGCGGCCCTCCGCAGTTCAGTCCTTCTGCGCCGCGAGATGGCGCGCAACATAGACGCCGCTGGCCGAGGCGTGGGACAGGGAGTGCGTGATGCCGCTGCCGTCGCCGATGATGAACAGGCCGCGGTTGTTCTCCGCCTCCAGATCCTCGTTCACGCAGACCTCCATGTTGTAGAACTTGACCTCCACGCCATAGAGGAGCGTGTCATCGTTGGCGGTGCCCGGCGCGATCTTGTCGAGCGCATAGATCATTTCGATGATGCCGTCGAGGATGCGCTTCGGAATGACCAGCGAGAGGTCGCCCGGCGTGGCGGAAAGCGTCGGCGTGACGAAGGATTTGTCGATGCGCTTCTGTGTCGAGCGCTGGCCTCGAATAAGGTCGCCGAAGCGCTGCACCATGACGCCGCCGCCGAGCATATTCGACAGCCGCGCGATGGATTCGCCGTAGCCGTTGGAATCCTTGAACGGCTCGGTAAAGTGCTTGGAGACGAGCAGGGCGAAGTTGGTATTCTCCGTCTGACGGGCCGGGTCCTCATAGCTGTGGCCGTTGACGGTCACGATGCCGTTGGTGTTTTCGTTCACGACCGCGCCCTTCGGGTTCATGCAGAACGTGCGCACCAGATCCTGATATTTCTCCGTTTTATAGACGATCTTGCTTTCATAAAGCTCGTCGGTCAAATGCTTGAAGATCTCCGCCGGAAGCTCCACGCGCACGCCGATGTCCACGCGGTTGGACTGCGTGCCGATGCCAAGCTCCGCGCACACGCCCTCCATCCACTTGCTGCCGCTGCGGCCAACGGAAATGATGCACTGCTTACAGGTGAAGCTCCCCGTGTCCGTGACGATCTCATAGCCGCCGTCCTTTGCCAGAACGCGCCGCACCGGCGTGCGGAAATGGAAATCGACCTTCTCCTTCAGCTCCTCGAACAGGTTCGTCAGGACGACGAAGTTGATGTCCGTGCCGAGATGGCGCACGGAGGCGTCCAGCAGATGGAGGTTATTTTGCAGGCAGCGGGTCTTGAAGGCGCTGTTCGCCGTGGAATAGAGCTTCGTACCCTCGCCGCCGTGGTTGACGTTGATCTCATCAACGTAGTGCATCAGCTCCAGCGCCTGCTTTTTGCCGATGTACTGGTGGAGCGTACCGCCGAAATCGTTGGTGATGTTGTATTTTCCGTCGGAAAAGGCTCCGGCTCCGCCGAAGCCGTTCATGATCGCACAGGTCGGACAGCCAATGCAGCGCTTCACGTTTTTGCCGTCGATGGGGCATTTGCGCTTTTCGAGCGGCTGGCCCTCCTCAAAGACGGCGATCTTCTCCTCCGGGCAGAGCTTCGACAGCTCATAGGCCGAAAAAATACCGCCGGGACCGGCGCCGATGATGATTACGTCATATTGCATGGTGTTCACCCTTTCGAGAAAATAGCGCTCCGGAGCGCGGCAAATGCCTTGCTGCATGAGCCATCCCATCATAGCAAACGCGCCGGAAAACATCAAGCGCCCCGTCATTATTTCTTCTGCTGCCGGGTATCTGCGATTCCGATACCGGGGTCGGAGCCGCCGGTATCCGTCAAAAGCGCTGATCTGCTGCCTCCGCCGGAGCAGGTTTGGGCAAAAAACTGCAATTTTGCCTTGTAAATGCGGGCCGCATGTGCTAAACTAGAAGTGCAGTCACAAGTTTGCTTGCAGCTGCGAACGAAATGGCAGCAGTTCAGGCCGGTCACAGGCGCCCTCTGACCACCCCCCGGCAGAGAGCAGACCGCCGACCGGCCTGCCGTTTCACAATGGCGCCCGCAGTCCTTTTCGGACGCGGGCGCCGTTCTGCATCTGTATGGCATATCGCTTGCCTTTCGGCGGAAAATCGGATATAGTATGTAGGGTGTATTCTTCCAACTCCCAACGCACCCGGAAAGCGGGTTTTTCACGCTGCCGGTCACATTGGGAGTTGGAAGAATACACCCTAGCAGAAAACAAGCGGGCCGGCGCGGCCCGTGGGAAGGAATACAGCATGGATAAGAAGCTTCGTGAAACTGCGGAAACGATTCTGCACAGCGCCCTCCGGGCCGTGCAGCCGGACGCGGCGGTCCGCCGCGCGCTGGAAAACGCCGCGTTCTCCGGCCGCGTCTGCCTTGTGGCCGTTGGAAAGGCCGCGTGGCAGATGGCGCACGCCGCCTATGAGACGCTCGGCGAGAGGATCAGCGGCGGCATCGTCGTCACCAAATACGAGCATGCACGCGGCCCCATCGGCCCGCTGCGCATCCGCGAGGCCGGGCACCCGGTCGCGGACGAGAACTCCTTTGCCGCCGCGAAGGAGATCCTCGAAATGACCGCCGGACTGCGCGCGGACGACACCGTCCTCTTTCTCGTCTCCGGCGGCGGCTCCGCGCTTTTTGAACTGCCGCTGATCGAGCCTGCCGAGCAGCAGGAGATCACGCGCCAGCTGCTGGCCTGCGGCGCGGATATCGTGGAGATGAACACCATCCGCAAGCGCCTTTCCGCCGTCAAGGGCGGGCGCTTCGCGCAGCATTGCAGCCCCGCGCACATTTTTTCCATCGTTCTGTCCGACATCATCGGCGACCCGCTGGACATGATCGCCTCCGGCCCCGCCTATCCCGACGCCTCAACGGAGGAACAGGCGCTGGAGATCGTCCGGAAGTATGATCTCCGCCTCTCGGAGCAGGCCATGGACTGCCTGCGCAAACCGACGCCCAAAGCGCTCTCCAACGTGGAGACGCATGTGACCGGAAGCGTCCGCGAGCTTTGCGCCGCCGCCATGCGCGAGGCCGAAGCGCTCGGCTTCCGGTGCCAGATGCTGACCGACTGCCTCTGCTGTCAGGCAAAGGAGGCCGGAAGCTTCCTTGCCAGCGTCGCCCGCAGCCATCAGGACACCGGCGTGCCGCTCGCGTTCCTTGCCGGCGGCGAAACGACCGTGCAGCTGACCGGAAGCGGCCTCGGTGGCCGCAA
>ENA-ORNK01002470-ORNK01002470.1-human-gut-metagenome-genome-assembly--contig:-NODE-2470-length-9835-cov-16.833845_pt1 | contig 9835 bp, 9 predicted proteins | sample MGYA00242115_ERZ509022 | MGnify/ENA primary metagenome ERZ509022 (study PRJEB26280, sample SAMEA2338690) | human gut metagenome | biome: human gut; feature: human-associated habitat; material: faeces...
ACGAAAAAGCTCCCGCTTTCGCTCCTCGAAAGCGGGGTTCTTTGACAAGTTGAAATCCCTTGAGAGCATGGCTCTCAAGGGATTTTTGTGCTGTTTTCTTCCTCATTCGCTTCCGGCGGCATCGGGACGTTCAGCCCCTCGATTTTCAAGCCCCATTCCCCCGCCCGGGCCATGAATTCCTCACGCTTTACAGGGTAGGGGTAGAACTTGGACTTTTTGTAGCCGTCGCTCCGCTCGTAAAAATCGCTTTCCGGGAGCAGCTGGATGTAAAAGCTGTTCAGGCAGAACGGGTCGTGGAGTAAATGATAGGTATCCGGGTCAAGAACAGGATACCTTCCAAGCTTCCGGGTTGAAAAGAGAATGCCGACGCCATAATCTGACCGGGTCCTGCTGCGAAACTTGAGCGGCTTGAGACGTGTGTCTATAAATCGGATAATGCGCTGGTCCATAGCGACAGCAGGCTTTTCAAAATCCATATAACGCACGGTCTGAAGCTCACTCCAGCGGTAAAAATGCTTGAAAAAAAGCGTCTTAACCATGCAGCCCTCCGGGGTGATCTGAATGCGTTTGTCAAGTACCCGCAGAATAAGGATCAGCGGCATTGCCAGCAGAAGCATAAGGGGCATAAGCTCTGCGGCAGTAAATGACACCAGCAAATAGAGAACAACAACGAACCAGATAGAATGCATCCCTTCCTGTCTGTGAGTCTCGATCATGAAAAATGCCTCCCGTCTGCCAAAAATGTGCCTGTATCGGTGCATAACCCCGGAGTCCTTCAAGGACATCCTTCGGTTTCCTTTGCACGCACTTTTTACCGGCCTCACTTGGAATGACGAACAAAGGAACCGAAATGTTCCCGCAGCGGCCCTCAATTTACGGAAGAAAGCAAAAATGACAGGAAAGCCGCAAGAACGGCTTTCCTGCCATGCCGGAGGCCTGCGGCGGAAATACTCATTGCTGCGCTGGCAGTGTCCAGTATTGGACGCCCCAATGCGCAAAGTCCCATTCCGCCATATAGGGATTGCATTCATAATCGATATAATAAAGCGTTCCGTTGTATGGAATGAAATTTGTGGGATAGTAGTCGATGTTCCATCCCGCCGGGTACAGCAGGCGGCACATGGTGTGCACCTGTTCCAGCCAGCCGGACTCCATCCGGCCAGTCCGGAGCAGCTCCGCGACGGTCGGCCCGGGTATGTACTCTTTTAGAATGCGCTCCTGCGGAGCATCGACCGCCAGAAGCTGCGGCATGGGAATCTCCAGTTGACGCAGCGTTTCATAGTCGCGCAGCTCGGCTTGCAGCTTGTCGCCGAAGGTGTAGTATGCACAAGGCTCGTGGTGGAGCTGCTTCAGGACATATTCCTGCGTTCCATCCGTTACCAGATAGGAATAGCCGCCCTTTCCTTTTCCAAGCAGCCGGAGAACGGCATATTCCGCATCATTTACAGTCAGAATTTCGTACATATCGTTTTCAATCTGTCACGGTCTGAATGTAAATGCTGCCCTTTGCATGCCGCGCCTCGACCGCTACGGTGTAAGCGCCGCTCTCCTGAATGTTCAGGGCGAAGCTGGTCGCGTCCTTGCCGCTGCCTGCATACAGAAGCGTACCGTCCGCCGCGTTGATCTTCATATGCAGAGAGCCGCTCTGCATTTCAAATTGGACTTGAAGCGTATCCCCCGCGTTCAGCTCCAGCGTGTGCCGGTCGGAGCCGGTCATGCGCGCAATGTCCAGACGGCAGGAATCCGAATTTGCAATGCGGCTGCCGTCAAAGACAGCACGGTCGTAAACGAGCGTAAACGCGGCAATGCCTGCCGCAAAGGCCACCAAAAGAGCGAGAATGACAATTTTCTGTTTCATGCTTCCTCATGCTCCGGATTTTTGGGAATGCAGGTGCCGATCACAAGGCCAAGCAGCATTCCAAGGGAAATGCCGATGCCGGTGCCGTTTTCAAGCAGGTTCCCGGCCAGCAGGCCGAAGCACATTCCGAGGCACATTCCTTCCGTGCCGTAATCGCCGTCCGCCTTTTTTCCTTTCTTTTTTCGGCTTACACCGCGAGCGGCGAGAATCGCCACCGCCAGCCCCATCGCCACCCACGGTGCCGCGGCCCGAATAAAATCCATGATCGCGTTCATAATGCTTCCTCCTTAAAGTGTATACTCGTACCATTCCTCGTCCGTCTGCACGAAGCCGACGGACAGGAACATGCGCTGGCTCTGCCTGTTGAAGGAATAGATATTGGCCCTTACGCTGGCCATTCCCTTCTCCCTTGCAAGCCGCAGCATTTCCAGAACACAGCGCCGCCCGATGTGCCGGTTCTGGTATTCTCGACAAACCACAATTGCGATCTCGCCGCTTTCGCGCAGCGAGACATCCCCGACCAGAACGCCCTGATATTCGATATAGTAGCAATCGCCGTGCGTGCTCAAAAAATCGTACATACGGTGCAGCAGCTCTACGTCGTATGGCGTGTCCCGGTCATCGATCTGCTTGCAGACCGTCAGATTCTGATACCATGGAAGCGACGCTGCATCGTTCCGGTAATAGGGGATCAGCCTCAGTTCTTCGTCTATGATCCGTTCTGTCATTCTGAAAATTCTCCGTTTCTTTTGATCGCTGCATATTCCGTCGAGCGGGATTTGGCAGCTATTTCAGCTTTTTGCCCATCTCGATCCGCACCTCATGCCGTTCCGGATCGTCGTTTGTGTAGGCATACAGATCGAAGCCGATAACGGCAAAGCCGTTCCTTTTATAAAACCCGATGGCCGCTTCGTTGCAGGACTGCGTTTCCAGAACGAGCATCCGCGCTCCGGAAGCCTTTGCCGCCTCATCCAGCGCTTTCAGCAGCATCGTCCCGACGCCCTTTCCGCGCGCGGAGCGCTCGAAGATGCAGATGTTGCTGAGACGGAAGCGGCCGTTCCAGCTCTCGGGCGAACCTTCGGCGTAGCCGAGAAGCGTTTCGCCTTCGAATGCGCCGAACGCGACCGGAGCCTCCAGCCATTCGCCGAAGAACACATCGTCAAATGCCCGTTCCTCGGGAGACGCAAAGGGCGTATAGCGCATCTGAAAGCCGCCGTCGCAGGCGCAGATATCATAATAACCATTTGTTTGATAACGCGCGGTGAATTTTCTGCCCGCATAGGCTTCTTTTTTCAACTGCCGGATCTCCATATCGCATCTCCCGCCATAAAGGACTCTTTGCCAAAGCGCCTCGGATGAAAATAATGCAGTGCAGACCGCATGGGCTGTGGTCTGCACTGCGTCTGAGCGTCTGGCATACGCATCTCGTGATGTGTATTGCACATTATAGTTCGGAAAACTGCGCTTGTCAAGACGCTCCTTACCATATGAGGACAGAGATATTCTAGTCCTATAAGGCACCGCATCAAATAAGCACGCATTTCTTGACATTCTCGAAAATGAGAATATACTATGTATGTAAGGAATCCTCCAAAGCATTGCCTGATGTTCCAAGCACAAGCCCGTACCGCCTATCAGAGACGGGAAAGCAATCGGTATCAAAACGCCAGACGCTTAGACGCAGTGCAGACCGGCGAATCGGTTTGTACTGCGTTTTCTGTTTTGGTGCGGGAAAAGGAAAAACGCAGAGGGAAAAGGAAGATATGTCGTGAAGATGATTTTGAATTTCATCAACATCGCAGAGAAGCATTCTGACAAGAAGGCTTCCGAGAGATCGGCGGGCAAAAGAAAGCTGTAAAATCGAATTGTATAGGAGAGAGAACGGATATGCAGATCAGCCAGTTTTTTATGAATGGGGATATCAAAGGCGCTATTGCATACATGCGCGATCATGAGGAATGCAAGAACATTCTTCCTGCGTATACTGCGATTTTTGAGGACTGTGAATACCGCATATACGAAATACCGGACGATCTCAATGACATTCTGCGTTTGTATCAGATCTATTTCCGGGATACCTTTTATTGCGGCATCCCGGAGGCGGAGGCCGCGGACAAGCTGCTGGCGGGGCTGAAAAGGCTCCTGAATATACCGGACGCGGAGGAAGCGCTTCTGACGGAGCGGCTTCAAGCGGCGTTTGAGGCGGAGGGCTATCATGCGCTTTTTGGGAGAACGCAGGGCTATTACGGCCCGTATGTCTGGCGGGATACGGTTCCGACCATCTACCGCGTCGAGCTGCCGGACGGAACGGCGGAATACACCGTCAATATCCTCAAGGGCTTCGTATTTCGGAGCTGGATGGACTATCTGACCTTCGGACGGTATGGGACGGGCGGCTGGGCTTCGCCCGACGACACGATCAACTGCGTTGAGCAGGCGTATGACTTTGAAAGCGAGCGGTTTTTGGTCTCACTGCTGAAGCATGAGGCGCAGCATACCGTAGACATGAAGCAGTTTCCGGGAATCACCCCGGCGGAGCTGGAATACCGGGCAAAGCTGGTGGAACTCCACTATTCCGGCGATTTGAAATTGCTGCAAAAGTTCTTATCGGAGGCGGATGAAAGCAGGGCAGGCGACGCCCATGCGGCAGCTTCCGCGAAAATCAAGCGCGAGTTTGCGGGTACGGATCAAGCGGATCTCGCCTGCATCCAGACGCGGGCGCTGGAGCTGTTTCGCGCACATACGAAGGAAATGGTCAGGAAGAACGAAAGCGCACGGGGGTAACGATAAGATGCGCAGATGCATGAAGCATCGCAGATTACCGCTGCCGCGATTGCTGCGCCGATAGCCAAAACGCACCGCGCACACGAGGCTGGGCGCTGTCTCATGTCCGGCGGCGCGATTACCGAAAAGCGCAACGACGGAAACCGTACAAATGATTCTTTAAGGAAGAAAGGTCGTGTTCTTATGCCGCAGATGAACAAAGGCGGGAAGTTTATTTTTGGGGAATCGGCGATCCGTCCCGATGGGCGGGTGCAGTTCCCGCCGCAGGCGGTAGACGAATACCATATTGCTTCGGAGGGGGAAGGTGTATCTGTTTATAGCTATATTGATTTACGGCAGCGCCCGCAATTAAAGGATATTGCTGCTGAATGGTTTTCGGAAAAATGGAACATTCCGGTGACCGCCTATTTGGCATGCATGGACGATTATCTGACCGGCAAAACAGAATACGGATGGTTCCTATGTCTGGATGGTAATCAAATTGTCGGCGGTCTTGGGGTCATCGAGAATGATTTCCATGACAGGAAAGACCTGACGCCGAACGTGTGCGCAGTATATACCGAAAAGGAATATCGCTGCAAAGGGATCGCCGGACGCCTGCTCGGCATGGCCGTGGAGGATCTACGCGCAAAAGGGATCTCCCCGGTCTATTTGCTGACAGACCACGTCGGCTTTTACGAACGCAATGGCTGGGAGTTCCTGTGTATGGTTCAGGGCGATGGAGAATCCGAAATGTCGAGAATGTATGTACATAAGTGATATTCCGCATGATCCTGCCTGTATGGCTGGTGTTTCCCATTTTCAGGCTGACTGAAAGATATTTTACACAGATTTCACGCGGCGGCGGTTGCTGAATTTACAGATGATCGCTATCATGAATAAAAGCTCCGTTGAAGCCGGTTCTGTGAAATGGGGAATCATACTATGACTTTTGCAAACTATCACACACATACGACCTTTTGCGACGGCTGCGATACGCCGGAGCAGCTCGTGGAGGAGGCGATTCGGCTTGGATGTCCGGCCATCGGCTTTTCCGGGCACAGCATCGCGCCGTATGACTACGCGGGCATGACGCCGGAGCATGAGGCGCAGTACCGTGCCGAAGTCCGCCGCTTGCAGGCAGCCTACGCCGGACAAATCCGTATTCTCTGCGGCGTGGAGCAGGATTACTGGTCGGAGGCGTCAACAGACGGCTACGACTACGTCATCGGCGGCGTGCATTATCTGCGCCGCGGAAGCGAGTTCCGCAGCGTTGACGGGACGCCCGCCATTCTGCGCTCCATTGTGGACGACTGGTTTGGCGGCGACTGGTACGCAATGGCGGAGGAATATTACCGCCTTGTCGGGAATCTTTATGAAAAAACGTGCTGCCGCGTGATCGCGCATTTCGACCTGATCGAGAAATTCAACGAGGACGGCTCGCTCTTTGACCGGAATGCGCCGCGCTACCGGGCTGCGGCCCTCTGCGCGCTGGAGCAGCTGCGTTCCGCGCCAGTGATCTTTGAGATCAACACCGGCGCGATCGCGCGCGGCTATCGCAGCACGCCCTATCCGGCTCCATTTCTGCTCCAGGCAATGCAGCATTCGCACCTGCCGCGGATGCTTGCCGCCGACTGCCACGACCGCCGCTTCCTCTTGCAGTCCTTTGCGCAGTATGCAAGTCTCGTCACGCCGGGCTCCTTTGAGCCGGCGTTTCTGCTGGACTTCTGAGGCACAAAAAGCTTTCCACACGACCAAAAGGCCGGGGCAAATGCCCCGGCCTTTTTGCGTTGGTATTTTGGACTTACTTTGCGTTCGGAGTGCTGATCGTAGCCTCCGAGCCTCTCGAGAAAATGCCGAAATAGAGCGGCGTGGTCACGAATACAGAGTTCTTGACCTCAACATCCGCAAAATACGGCGTGCCGTTGATCTTCAAGTGTACCTTGACCGTATCGTCGCCGGCCTTCAGCAGGCCAAATTCGATCTCGTACTCTTTTCCGGACTCGATGCTGGGACTCTGCGCCTTTTCCAGCACAGCCTGACTGCCGTTGAAGAAATGCACAGCCGTGCTGTCGTCGTTGAAGTCCACCTGAACGCCGCCGTCGCCCCAGTAGATATTTGCCGGTTTGAATCCAAGATAGAATCCGTCATACCAGCCGGTCGCACGCACGTTCTTGTACTTGAAGCGATACACCGTACCAAGCTCCACCGGCGTATTGTAGCCGCCGATTGAGAAGCCGTCCGCTGTTTTTGCCGTGATGCTGCCCTCTGCAAACGTCGGGGCGTCGTAGCCCAGCGTCCAGTTCGCCGTATCCGCCAGCATCTTCGTCACATCGACCAGCATATAATGCGGGCCATCCTCCATCGTGCTGATGGTAGCCTCCGAGCCTCTCGAGAAAATGCCGAAATAGAGCGGCGTGGTCACGAATACAGAGTTCTTGACCTCAACATCCGCAAAATACGGCGTGCCGTTGATCTTCAAGTGTACCTTGACCGTATCGTCGCCGGCCTTCAGCAGGCCAAATTCGATCTCGTACTCTTTTCCGGACTCGATGCTGGGACTCTGTGTCGTTTCCAGCACAGCCTGACTGCCATTGAAGCAGTGCAGGACCGTGCTGTCGTCGTTAAAGTCCACCTGAACGCCGCCGTCAGCCCAGTAGATATTTGCCGGCTTGAAGCCAAGATAGAATCCGTCATACCAGCCGGTCGCCCGCACGTTCTTGTACTTGAAGCGGTATACCGTATCAAGTTCTACCGGCGTATTGTAGCCGCCGACTGAGAAGCCGTCCGCCGTTTTCGCCGTGATGCTGCCGGGCGCAAACGTCGGGGCGTCGTAGCCCAGCGTCCAGTTCGCCGTATCCGCCAGCATGTCTGTCACATCGACCACTTTATAGCTGGGTTCGGGATCGGGCTCCGGAACGACGACCTTGCCGGTCTTTTCAATGGTCGCAGATGCGTCTCTGCATGCGCCGACATTGAAATAGCCTGCGGTATTTGCCAGCATTGCATCGGTGTAGACCTCATTGAACCATTCCTCGCCGTCCACCTTGAGCACGACGCGCAGCTGGTTGGCCGAGATCTGGCAGACGCTGAACGTCATGTCATAGGTTCTGCCGTCCTCCAGCGCGAGGTCGCTCTTGGCTATGGGAACATTCTGCGCATCCCCGTAAGCGTAGAGCACCGTCTTACCATGTTCAAAGGCAACCATCACGCCGCCGCTGTTCCATGTAAGATTTGTGACATTGCTGTCAAAGGTCCAGATCACGAGGCCGTAATTGCCATCGTCGTTTGCTGCCGCTCTCTGCTGGTATTTGAACTGGAACTCCGTATTGCGGTATTTTTCCTTGCTGTATCCCGCCAGCGTTGCGTACCCCTCTGTGGTGCTGGTGACGGAAACCGTTCCATCGCCGAACACAGGCTTCGTTGTGAAATGCGCCCAGGAGAAGTCCGTCCAGTTCGCCTTGTCGGCGATCATCGCGTCCAGAGGCAGCTCGGTCAGATTGTTGTAGTGCTTGTCGTTGCCGGACAGGTCGTTCAGCGTGACCTGCACGCCGCCTGCGGGCGCGATGGCGCCGAAGTAGCCGCTTGCGCCATGGAGCGTCGCGTCGGTGATTGTCTCGTCAAACAGCGTCTTGCCGTCCACGGTCACGAAAATGCGCACATCAGTGGAGTTCACGTCCACAATGCCAAAGCTCACGTCGTAGATCATATCGGAACGGAAGAACTCGCCGGTTGCGATCTTCAGAATGCCGCTCTCATCGCCGTAGCGCTGAAGCTCAACCTGATAGGGCTTGATGACGACCAGAACGCCCTTATCCCCCCACGGCATTGTGACCGGGTCGCTCTTGTTGAAGTAGAAGCCGCCCCAGGTGTCAGCACCCTCCGGGATCACCTGCTTGTACTTGAAGTTGAACACCTTGCCGGAGAACTTCTCGTCGGCGAAAGCGGCCAGCTCATAGCTTGCTTCGCTGCTCGTGATGGAAAGACTCCCGTCCTTGAATTCCGGAGCATTTCCCGTGTAGGTCTTCCAGCTGCCTTCGCTGCGGACGAGCGTCGAGACGTTGATCTTGTTGCCGAGGCTGCCGAGCTGCGCCAGGACGCCAAAGTCGCTGGCCGAGGCGCCGAAATAGCCTGCCAGGCTGTGCAGCTTCGCACTCGTGATCGTCTCGTCGAACAGCGTCACGTCATCTGCCGTCATGACGATGCGTACATCCGTGGAATTCACGTCGTACATACCGAACGTCATCCGATAGGTCTTGCTGCTGTCGAGCAGATTCTCTGTGTTCGTCAGGAATTTTGTGCGGGTGCCGTCCTCATAGACCTGAAGCTCGATCACATCCGACTTGATGCAGGCAAGGATGCCCGTTCCGGTCCACGGATACACATCCGCGCCGCCAGCGTTGAAGTACAGGCCGCCCCACTCGCCCGCAGCAGCCGCATCCTCGGAGAAGGTCAGCCGGTACTTGAAGTGCAGCACGCGGTTGGTGAACTTCTCACCCGCGTAGCCGGTATACGATTTGCCGTTGAGGAGCATCTTGCTGGCAATGAACTTCGGTGCGAACGTATTGGTGATCGTCTTCCAATTGGTCTCGTCGTCGATCAGGCTGTCAATCGTGAGCTTCGTGCCCACACTGCCCAGCGTCACGTCCATGCCGTTCGGAGACGCAACAACGCCGAAGCGTCCCTTTGCGGAATGCAGATACTCGTTTTCAGCCTCATAGCTGAGGATCTCTTTGCCGTCAACGGTCAGCACCGCACGCACGTCTGTGCTGTTGACATCGTACAGGCCGAACTCGACACGGTAGGTCTTGCCGCTTTCAAACGCGAACTTGCTGACCTTCATGACGAGCGGGTTGGCGCCGTCATAGATCTGAAGCTCTGTCTGATCTGCCTTGGCGACAACGAGAATGCACTTCTGGCTGTATGGCAGATCGGCAGCATCGCCCATATTGAAGTAGAAGCCGCCCCAGCCGTCGTTTCCTTCTGGAAGTGTCTGCTGATAATCAAAGAGGAAGGTCTTGTTGGAATACGTTCTGCCGGTATAGCACGACGTCTGATAGGCGGACGTCGCGTTCAGCGTGAGCTTGCCGCCGACAAAGGTGGGCTTGCCTTCCTTGTTGCCGGAATACGGCGTCCAGTTTTCCGTATCCTCGATCAGCGCGTCGATCTCGATCACATCGGTCGCGGTTCCGGCGTTCTGGTTGTTGCAGAAGC
>ENA-ORNK01002480-ORNK01002480.1-human-gut-metagenome-genome-assembly--contig:-NODE-2480-length-9790-cov-1.817155_pt1 | contig 9790 bp, 7 predicted proteins | sample MGYA00242115_ERZ509022 | MGnify/ENA primary metagenome ERZ509022 (study PRJEB26280, sample SAMEA2338690) | human gut metagenome | biome: human gut; feature: human-associated habitat; material: faeces...
CAAAGGTCGCCGAATTCGTTGTGCCGGCGATGGCGCTGCTGTATATCGGAAGCGCGATATTCATCCTTGTCATGAGGGCAGAGGCGATCCCGTCGGTTCTGTCCGCGATATTTAAGGCAGCATTCCGACCGACTGCGGTTGCCGGCGGAGTTTCCGGAACCGTCATCGTCTCGGTCGTGACGGCAATGAGCACGGGTATCGCAAGGGGAATATACACTAACGAAGCAGGTCTCGGAAGCTCTCCGATCGTATCCGCGGCGGCAAAAACAAGCTCCTGCGTCAAACAGGGACTTATTTCGATGACAGGAGTCTTTTTCACAACGATCGCGGTCTGCAGTATGACCGGATTTGTCATTCTGTCCTCCGGACTGATCGACGGAACGAATTATGACGGAAGCGTGCTTGCAAGCATGGCTTTCGGAGAAGGACTTCCCGGAAATGCCGGACAGTACATCGTGACGATCGGAATTGCTTTTTTCTCGTTCACAACGATAATCGGCTGGTGCTTTTACGGCGAAAGATGCATTGTCTATCTCATGAACAGCACACACGGTGTCACCGTCTATAAGATCATATATCTCATCATGATCGCCGCAGCACCGTTCCTTGAGCTTAAACCGATCTGGACCCTTGCGGACATAACCAACGCGCTTATGGCGTTTCCGAACCTCATCGCGCTTCTGTGCCTGAGAAAAAACGTAATTGCCGAAACCTTCAGCTTCTTCCGCAAGACGGAAAAGAAGACGGAGAACAAACAGATAAAAGAACAAGTAAGAACGGAGTGATCAATAATGAATGAACTTCATCTTTTCGGAAAGAAAATACTTATCGACAAATCGCCGGTACTCATGAGCTATCATCCCGACGGGAACTGGCGCGATTTCTTCACCGTGATGGGCGGAAGCTGGACGCAGAAGGACGGTTGGCTTATAGGGACAGAATCCGGAAATAAGGGCGGAATACTGTTCACGCGCGAAAGCTATGACGTAAATGTCATGATGCGCTTCCGCGGAAAGACTGTCCTTCCGGCGGAACGTGATCTCAATGCCGTGTTCTGCGCCCACTGGGACGAAAGCACCGACTATCTCGGCGAATCGTATGTCTGCGGACTGAACGGCTGGTACGAGCACAAGAGCGGTATCGAAAGAAACGGGATAAGCAATCTGCACGCTTCGACTACCCTCTATCATTACAGACCGGGAGAGGAAGTTGAAATGCTGTGCGGAGCGGTCAACGGTCACTGCTTTATGGTCGTTGACGGCGTACTGGTGTCGGAGCTTATCGATCCCCAGCCGCTTATCGGCGGTCATGTAGGCTTTTCGCCGTACTGCACAAGACTGGCTGTCACCGATATCGAGATCAGACGCATCGCGTGGGAACCTTTCGCTCAGGAATATGAGCCGGAATTCGCGCTGTAATTGCAATTAACCTATGCGTGGATTTGCAATATGATAGCACAAATTTGTAATTGAAATATTACATAAAAACAGTTAAAATAGAATAAAGATTTCGGCATAATTATCAATTGCAATGTTGATACCTGCCGGATGAATCGGAGGATATATGAGAGTTCTTGCTATAGGGGCACATCCCGATGATATTGAAATTGCCTGCTCCGGAACACTTGCAAAGTGCGTGAAGCGGGGAGATACGGTAATTGTCTGCCATGTATCGAACGGAAATCTCGGTCATGTTGTTATCCCGCCGGACGAGCTGGCGGTCATCCGCGCGGCGGAGGCAAAGAAGGCAGGCTCGCTTGCCGGGATCGAGATCGTGTGCGCAGGCTTTTCCGACCTTGATATTTTCGACAACAACCGCGAGGCACGCGATAAGATCGTTGAGATCATACAGTACGCCGACCCGGATGTCATAATCACCCATAACCCGGATGACTATATGCCCGACCACACGGCGGTCTCCCGCCTTGTCTTTGACGCATCGTTTGCGGCAACTCTCCCGAATTACCCGACAAAGACGCATCACGCGGCAAAACTGGTGCCGATATATTATATGGACACCCTTGCCGGAGTAAATTTCGTCCCGACCGAGTTCGTGGATATCACCGACGAGATCGACCTCAAGATCAGAATGCTCGAGTGCCACGAGAGCCAGCTTGTCTGGATGCGCGAGCACGACGGCATCGATTTTGCCGACATGGTAAGAACCTGCTCCCGCTACCGCGGATATCAGTGCGGAGCCGATTATGCGGAGGGCTTCCGCCCCTGTCAGGTCTACCTTAAGGGAACCACCAAACGTCTTCTGCCGTAAGCGGCAAGAAAGGATACAATGATGATCAATTTTGTTTCAACAGTTAAAGGAAGCCTCCTCGAAGGCTTTTATCCGGAAGGATGGGACTTTGACAGAATAGCGGAATGTTGCTCCCATGCTCCCGAAGAGGTAACTGAACGTCAGGATTTCTGGAATCCCGGATTTGCTCCCGTTTCCTGCGCGACCGTTGCCGATTTTGATGTCAAAATGGGACACGAGATCGCAAACCGCATCAGAATGGCAAAGGAAGCCGGCAGAAAAGCCGCGTTCATTCTTCCTGTCGGCCCCATGGGAATGTACAAATGGGCAGTCTATTTTCTCCGTGAATGGAACGTGAAGTGCGATCATGTGTGGTGCTTCAATATGGACGAGTGGGCTGACGGTGAAGGCAACACCATAACCGGCGAGGCGTCGTTCCAGAGCGCAATGGAGTCGGCATTCTACGGACCTCTCGGCGAGCTTACCGTTCCTGTCGACCACCGCAACTTCGCAACGAAGGATAATCTTCCCACATATTTCGAAAAGATCGCGGCTCTCAAGGCTGAGGGCGCAGAGCTGATCCTTGTTTACGGCATAGGAAGAATGTGCCACATCGCATTCTGGGAACCTCATTTCGGCTCTGAATTCGCAAGCGACGAGGAGTGGAGAAAACAGCCCTATCGCCTCGGTGCAAAGCTTCATCCCCTCACGATAGAGCAGAACGCTCTTACCAGCTTCCGCTCCCGCACTGATCTTGTTCCGTGCCGTGCAAACACCGTAGGACCGGCTTTGCTGTTCCAGGCCGATTATGCAATCGGCGGTGCGGACGGAGCGTTCAGCCGCGGAATGCAGTGGCAAGGCATGAGCTTCTGGATGACGCTCCGCTACCGCCCGACGCGCTTTGTGACATCAAGCTATATCCCGACGATCCCCGGAAAGCTGTTCTTCCTGAACGAGCTTGCAGGCCCGCTCTGCCCGGATGTCAACTGATACATATATACACGATAAGGAGAAAATCATGCCAAGCGATTTCAGATATAATACCGGCGAGACCCGCGTGCCGTGGGCGGCTGTCGGCGAAAATTACAATGTTCACGATCTTATGGAGATCATCCGCTTCCTGATGGAGGGCGAGGGCAAGGAATATGATGAAGCCCTTGAGAACGTCTGGAAGGAAATAAAGAAGCTCGACAAGATTTCAACCCCGCCCGGAAAACTCTCTCTCGGCTCAAAGGTCGAGGCGGCAGAAAAGGCGTGCAACGAGTATCTCGGCACCGACACTTCGACATTTGTCACCAACTGCACCGCAGGCTTTGAAATTGCCTATAAATACGCGGGACTTAACCCCGGCGACGAGGTCATCGTTCCGGCTATCACATTTGTTGCGACCATGGCTTATCCGCTTTCGATCGGCGCAAAGCTTGTCTTCGCCGACATCGTTCCCGGAACCGTAAACATGGATCCGGAGGACGTGGCAAGAAAGATCACTCCGAGAACAAAAATGATCGTCCCTGTCCATATCGCGGGCTATCCCGTTGACATGGATCCCATCATGAAGCTGGCTAAAGAGCATGACATACTCGTTCTTGAGGACGCAGCTCATGCGTTCGGCGCTATGTACAAGGGCAGACATCTCGGAACCATCGGCGACTTCGGCTCGTTCAGCTTCCACGAGGTCAAGAATATCACCTCCTTCGGCGAGGGCGGTATCGTATGCACCAACGTTCCCGGCTTCGGACCGGATATGAAGCGCGCAAGATTCCTCGGACTTGATTTCTCGGCTCCGATCAAGGACTGGCTCTATAATATCACTCCCATTCCCGGAAAGAACCGTCCGTTCGTTGCTCAGAACGCTTCAACAACTGAAATTCAGGGTCTCGGGCTCTCGCTTCAGGTCGCAAGAAACGAGGAGATCATCGCAAAGCGCCGCGCCGCCGCAGAGTACCTTAACAAGCGCCTGTCGGTCTGCGACGCAATAATCCCTCAGCCTCTCGGAAACGACGAGATAAAGCCGTCGTTCCATATGTATCTGCTCCACATTGATCCTGCAAAGGCGGGTGGAGACATTCAGGTGCTGAAAAGGAAGCTTGAGGAGAAGGGCGTTACAAATATCCCGCACTTCGGCCCGCTCTACCGCTTCAAGGTGGTAAGCGACCTCGGCTACGATCCCGATGAAATCGCAAAGACCTGCCCGGTGTGCGAGGAAATGTTCTATCACCGCTTCACTCACCTGCCGCTTTACGGACTTTCCGACGAGCAGTTTGAGTACATGGCAGATGCAATTCTCGAGTCGATAGCCGAAATGCAGCGCGGTGAATGAGGCTCGCAATATGAAAAGAAAAATCAGATGGGGCGTCATCGGCTGCGGCGGAATTGCCGACAGGCGGACTATCCCCGGAATGCTTCTTTCCAAAAGTTCCAAGCTGGTTGCCCTGATGGACGTAAATCCCGCGCTTCTCGAAGAATGCGGAAAGAAATACGGCATAAAGAAGCTGTTCACCGATGAAAAATCGCTTCTTGCACTTGACGAGATCGATGCCGTCTACATCGCCTCCCCGGTTTTCTGCCATAAAAAGCAGACGATGATGGCGGCTGATGCCGGAAAGCACATCCTGCTCGAAAAGCCGGTCGGACTTACCTCTGCGGAAGCCGAAGAGATCAGCAGATACTGCGCAGAAAAGGGCGTGAAGCTGGGAGTTGGCTTTGTCATGAGGTTCCACGAGTTCCACCGTCAGATGAAGAAGATTATTGCGGACGGCAGACTCGGCGAGGTCGTTTCGGCAAGGGCACAGCTTTCCTGCTGGTATCCCGAAATGGACGGTGCATGGCGTCAGAACCCGTCACTGTCCGGCGGCGGAGCGCTTATGGATATGGGCGTTCACTGCATCGACCTGATACGGTATATAACCGGGCTTGAGGTAACAGCGGTTGACGGAATGATCGGAAATCAGGTGTTCGGATACGCTGTCGAGGATGCCGGTGCCGTGCTTATGAGACTGAGCAACGGCGCAACGGCTTATGTTGACGCAAATTTCAACATCCCTGACGATGCCGCCATATGCAAGCTTGAAATATACGGCACAAAGGGCAGCTTTACCGCCGAGGGAACCGTTTCACAGGACGAGGCGGGAACTGCTGTATGGAGAATTGCCGATGACACCGCCGGATACGACGCATCTCAGGTGCGCACCGGTGGCGAAACAAAGGAGCTTGAGGGCGCCGGCGGCAATATCTACACAAAGGAAGTCGAGGCTTTTGCACATTCACTGCTCAGGGAAGAGAACGTCCCGGTCACCCCGGAGGACGCGATCAGATCCCAGTCGGTCGTTGAGGCGGCTTACAGAAGCAGTAAAGACGGCAAAACGATTCGGCTCTGAAACTCACTACGGTTTTAAGATTGATGAATCTTGAAATATATCAATATTTTTTCTTAAAAGGAGAAAGAAGAATGAAAAAGACAATTGCAATCCTCATGTCCCTTGTCATGGCGCTGTCCGTATTTGCCATGGCGGTCTCTGCAGAAGGTGTGCAGGACTTATTCTATCATCCTCTCAATCTCACCTTTGAAGAGGGCGATTTCGCGGTTGGAGAGGTCACAGGCGACCCTGCCGGAACCGGACTTTCGATCTCCGGTCTTATCTCAAACGGTGGAAAAGCCGCTTTCAAGGATGTCGGCGACAAATACGGAAAGGTTCTTGCTCTTACTTCTGTTAACGGAGCGGGAGGAGATGTCGGATTCTTTGCAAAGAGCAAGGCAAAGGGCTGGGAAATGTCCGAACTTGGCAGAAAGATTACATTTTCTGCCGATCTCAATGTGAAGGCTGTTGACGGTGCGACCGCTGACGATTACAACATTCACATTGCAATTAACCTGAAGAATGCTAATGCCGGAAACTTCGTCGTTCTCGGAAACGGCTTTGGCGGTAAGGGTACTGTTTGGGGCGGAAACAATGCAGAGCCTGCCGCAAAGGCTGAAGCATTTACTCCCGGCAAGTGGTTCCATCTCGACATCGAAATGGACTTTGACGGCAATACCCTCAAGGCATATATCGATGATAAGCTCGTTATCACTCAGCCGATCGTTGGCGAGGGTGTCAACACCGCTAATGTCGAACTTGGCACAGGTGTCGTTCTTCTGTGGAAGAACGGTCCTGCCGGACGTGAAGTCATGATCGACAACATCTACTATAGTGGCTCCATCAAGAACAGAACTTCTCAGGGCGGAAACGAGAATGATAAGCCCAATCCTCCGACATCTGACTTTGCATATGCAGTAGCTGTTGTTGCAGTTATCTCGCTTGCAGGTGCAGTTGTTATCGGAAAGAAAGCTCACAGATAATTAACTATATCTGATTCCTTCCTCCTCAATCTGTTTTGAGGAGGAAGGAAGTCCCATTTATGCACTCCTTCTGTTTCCGGAGTGATCGAAATGCGGTCGATAATATGTTACAAAGGAATATGAAATGAAAAAAATACTGCTAATGACGTTTGTCTTGCTTCTGGCTGTATTTTGCTTCGCTTCCTGCAAGCAAGGAGGAACCCCGTCCGGGTCGACTGATGGCACCTCGGGAGCCGACGTTTCCGGTACCGGAACAGGTAAAGACGATCAGTCCGGTTCTACATCCAACAAGGGCGGAGACGAGCCGGGAACAACGTCCGGCGGCAAAGATACATCAAGTGGAACAACAGTGCCAGACGATAATACAACAAAAAATAACAATACCACTGATAAGGACACGACAAAGACTACGACTGTAACACCGGGAACAACAAAACCCGGTCAGTCTGATGATGACCTTACCGAGGACGAAAAATACTACAAGAAAAAAGCCGAAGGATTCAAGACTTCCGATTTCGGCGGTCTTAAATCATTTACTTCACCGTTCAAAGCACCGTCGTTTGTTCCCACAAAGGGTCAGCCACCGCGTGGGATGGTCAACGAATCGACACTGCCTAAGCTTAAAAAGGCACTTTCCGCCTCTCAAAACGAAAATGCGGTCTATCAGTTTACTTATCTCGCCGAGAAAAAGGTTACGACAGGTGCATTCAGCTCCCGCGGAAACGAGTCCTCCAATGCCGACCGCACGATCTTCTGCGCTATCGAGGCAAAGGCATATAAGTATCTCCTCACCGGTGAGAAGGTTTACGGTTATCAGGCGATTTATGCGCTGAAAAACGCGATCCTGACCATCGATGCCGAGGGAAAGGTCGACCCGTACAGGGATTACGGCATACTTATGTACATCTCGGCGTGCGTGTATGACTGGTGTCACGATCTCCTTACAGAGACCGACATGGAACAGATAACCGCCGGGGTTCTCAACAAGCTCGGCGCAAGAACGGAGATCGGCTGCCCGCCTTCAATGGACGGCGCTATCGCTCACCACAATCTTGAGTGTCAGCTTCTCCGCAGCTACCTGTCGTTTGCAATTGCAACCTACGACGAATACCCGTTCATATACAACTATGTTGTCGGAAGGCTGTACAACGACATTGTTCCCGCACAGAACTTCATGCTTCAGTCCGGAAAGCACTGGGAAGGCTCCGGCTATGGCCCCTCAAGGACATATTACCTCATGTGGGGACAGATGCTGATGTCTGCTATGACTAACGGCAAGACCCAGCTGTTCAGCAAGGACGACCTGTACAGGGTCTGCAATTCAATGCTCGATTTCCTTTATCCCGGAAAACTTGAGGGACATCCTGCTTTCGAAATCGGAGATCAGTGCAACAGCTACCTCAGCGACTTCTATCTGCTTGAATTCTTTGCCGGAAACTACTTCAAGGACAAGTCGCTCAAGGGATTCTCGGAGCTTTTGTACAACTCCTCTACCAATGATTACATCCCCGGCAATCACGGATTTGCATGGGTAACCCCGGTCACATACCTGATCATCAACGACACCGAGCTTAAGAGCACCGACTGGTGGCAGGGAAGAAAGCTTGTCAATATGCTCAACTTCCCCGGCAGCGCAGTGTTTGCGCGCTCCTCGTGGACGGATCCGAACGCGGCGGCAGTCTATATGAACATGACAGAGTTCTACAGCTGTTCGCATTCGCACATGGAGTGCGGCTCGTTCCAGATCTACTATAAGGGCATCCTTGCCTCCGATTCCGGAAAATACGACGGCTACGGCACAAAGCACCATTATGCCTACACTGTTCAGACGATATCCAGCAACTCGCTGCTTATCTTCAACTCCGACAAGGTGAAGGCGCTTTCAAGAACCACGCACCCGTATTCCGGCGGTCAGTCTGTCGTGTTTGACCTGTCGAGATATATCTGCAGCTACACACTTGACGCAGCAAAAAAGTCCAAGTCGATGAATCAGTCGACCGTGATCGGACGCAGCTATAAGGTTGACGGGAATACCTACAAATACTCCTACCTTGCCGGCGATATGACAAAGGCATACGATGCGGTCACCGTTGAAGAGGTCACAAGGCACATGATATCCGTCATGACCGATAACAAGACCTATCCGATGGTATTTGTAACATTCGACCGCGTAACAGCCGACGATGCTAATTACAAGAAGACCGTCCTGCTTCACAGCAAAACAAAGCCCGAGGTCACAAGCGACGGCTATGTTATTGTCAAGAACGGCGGCGGAAAGCTTGTTTCTCAGTCGCTTATCACCGATATGAAGGCAACGGTTAACGGCGGAAACGGTGCTGAATACACCTTTAACGGAACCGTTTACAAGCCGTCTAACTACGATTCGTCAAATCCTGAGTATCGCATCGATCTCAATCCCGTAAAGGCAAACAAGACCGACCGTATGCTCACCCTTATGTACGTGACCGACGCCACCAACAGCGCCGCTCCCGTCAAGGCTAAGGAGATAAATACCGATACCCTCGCCGGCGCGGAGATATTCAACCGTGCCATCCTGTTCGCAAAAGAGCAGGGCGAGCTTACCGGAACCCACAGCTTCAAGCTGTCCGGCGATGCCGAGTGCTATATCGGAGGTGTCAAGGCGGGTAAATGGCAGGTAACTTCCGGAGGAAAGACCGAAACCGTTACCGTTCTGAACGGCGAAGGCCTGCTCACGTTTACCGCTTCTGCAGGAACTGTTGAAGTTTCATATGTAGGATGATATCCGCTATTGACAAAAAATCAATGATGTGATATAATAAATTCAGTAAATTATCCTGAGCATTGCTTGGGATAAATACTGCAAAATAAAAAGGAGAAAGAATCATGAAGAAACTATCACTTGCTCTTGCGGCGCTTCTCGTTCTTACGATGTTTGCATCCTGCAAGAAAACAGGCGACGACCCCAAGACATCCGGCAGCTCGTCGTCGGTAAAGGATTCGACCGAGCCGGACAGCACCTCTGCTCCTGCTCAGACGACCAAGCCGAATGATGAAACAAAGCCCCCGGAAACGTCCAAGAACGAAGATCCGGCTCCGACTCAGAACACAACAACTCCCGAGCAGACCGAATATGAGATCCCGAAGGCAGCAAAGGCACCGGTGATCGACGGTAAGTTTGACGCCGACGAGTGGAAGGGCGCTCTTGAGGTCAAGCTCGACAAC
>ENA-ORNK01002484-ORNK01002484.1-human-gut-metagenome-genome-assembly--contig:-NODE-2484-length-9772-cov-5.133169_pt1 | contig 9772 bp, 5 predicted proteins | sample MGYA00242115_ERZ509022 | MGnify/ENA primary metagenome ERZ509022 (study PRJEB26280, sample SAMEA2338690) | human gut metagenome | biome: human gut; feature: human-associated habitat; material: faeces...
GCAGGCAGCTGCCGTCGGTGACGGCGATGCCTGCAAGGTCGTTGTTGTTGTGCACGACGTCTTCCATATCGATGGACACGTCCACCGCAAAGTCCTCGCCTACCATCTCTTTGAAGTAGCGGTTCACCGAGGTGTTTACGATGTAGTAGTTATCCGTTTCATCGTTATACAGCAATGAGCCGGAACCGGTCACCGTCGTGCCGTTGACACTGACGGCGCCCCAGGCGTTCTCGCGCACCGTGCACAGCAGCGTAAAGCTCGCGGTATCGGCGACGCTCTCCGGATTGCCGTCGATGTCCACCGACGTGGTATCGTCGTTGAGCGTGAAGTCCGCCGTCATGTCGTGGTACGACGAAAATGTAGTGGAGAGCGCGTATTTGCCGTCCACCGAGAAATTCCTGCCGTCGACGACGTAGCTGCCCGCCTTAGGCAGATACAGGATAACGTATCCGGACGAGTTGGGCGTCCCCGTATAATACAGTAGCTTGTTGCCGCTCGTTATGCGGTAATTCCCCTCGCGCACCTGCGTGCCCGCCTCGTCATAATACGCGATGACGGTGCGCACCAGCGCCGCGGAATCGAATGCCGTAAACGTCGCCGTAAACGTCGTATCTTCCGTCGGCGTGAACGTATACTCGCCGTACTCGTTCATCGCCTCCGTGATCGCGTCGTATCGGTCGACGCCGTTGACCGTCAGCTGCGTCATGACGCCGCGCGAGTGCGGCACGAACGATATAGTGACCGCATCGCCCTTGCCCACGGCGTACGAGCTTGTCGAAACGGTGCCGTACGTCGCCTCGCCCGATACGTCGATAAAGTATACGTACTGCGAGAGATTGTCAATGAGCGCCTGCTCGTTGCCCGAGTAGTCCACGAATTGGTAGTCGACGATCTCCACTCCCTGGGACGTATAGATGCCGCAATACGCTGCCTCCTCCATGGTAGGAACAGATTCGCTACGCCAATACGTGTCTCCGTAGAAGTAATAGAACATATCGCCCTGCTTTATGACCCGGAAAGTCACCGTATCCCCGGCATAGCTGTCGGTTATATTGTTCTGCGACAGGGCAACTTGGTTCTGCCAATGAAAAGAGTCGATCTCGCGGCAGGTCTGCAGACTGATGCTCCTGGCGTCGGGCGCTCTGTCGGAGATACTGCGCGCGTCTGCGGAAAACACGGTATAAACCCCGCTGGCGGTCTCGCTGATGAGGCCGAACCGACCATACACCGTATCGCCTCGCAGCATGATCTGCGATCCGTCCGCTCTCTGCGACAGGGGCTTGAGCGTCGCCTCGAACATAAAGTCCTCCGCATACGCATTTTTCAGCCAGATGATCTGCGTGCGGCCGGCTGTCGTCTCAACATTGCCGGCTTCGTTAATCTGCCACATATCGGTCGCAGCCAGGCCGTCGGGAACGGAGCCGAGATCGGGACTGTCTATGTCCCCGTCATAGCCGTCGGCGCCGAACCGCAGAAAGGTCTCTTCTCTCCATAGACAAGTACCGAGCACCTGCGAGGTCTCTCCCTCGTAGTTGACATACATCTGCACATGCTCGGGATACCCGTTCTCGCCCAGCTCATTCGCCGTATAGTACAGATCCTCCCATGTCAGAAAAAGTTCCGCCGTCATCGTGCATGTCTGCTCGCTGTTGAGTTCTCCCTCCACCTGCGCCTTATAGTAATACGGTATGCGATCATATGAGCGGCAATAGTACGGATCAAGCGAAAATCGCTGACAACGTGTCGGATGATAACTCAAGTTGTTTGTATCCCAGGTCTGCTCTCCCTCTTTACACAGATACAGAGACACGGCGGAGCGGTCGGTATACCGCGTCACGTACCTCATCGTCGCGTCCGAAACGCGCACCGCGACATACAGTCCGCGCGACGTAAAGTGTGTAGTGGCCGCCCATGTCTTGTCAAGCACCGCCTGCGAGAGCCATTTCTTGTTCTGCCACGCCGCTTCATCCAGGCTGCCGTCGATCGTCATGTCCGCGTCCGGCGTGCCGGCAAAAGGCTTGTCGAACGTCCACGCATACGGCTCGCCGTCCCCGGTCACGCCGCCGCCCGACGAGCACGCCGCGCAGAACGACAGAACCAATAGCACGATCAGCGCTATTATACAGTATACTTTCGTCTTCTTGCCCATAATCCCCTCCTGTTATTTCCCGAGCACGACAATCTCCGAGATGCGGAGTTCGCTGCCGCCTTGGTACCGGTCATCCTCATCGATCACAATCGTTATGGTATCCACCGTTATCTCATTGAACGTCGCGACCGCCGCCGAGCCGGGCTGCAGATTGCCCTTGCTCGTCAGGTATGCGTCCGCGTTGTAAGGGAGATCGCTGATGAAACACGCCGTCTCCGTACCGTTGTGCCACGACGGCGTCTCCGCCAGCCCGAACTGTATCAGCGAGATGTTTTTGAACGCGTCCGCCGTCGTGTAGGAGTTGTAGATGAGTATGCCGCGCACGGTCACCGGTGTCTCGAACGTGAGCGTGATGCTCGTCGAGCCTCCGGCGCGGAACTCTCTGTCCGCGTAAGTGCCGTAGGTGACCCACATTCCGTCGGTCAGGTACCGCGCGCTGCCGTCGCGCTCATTGGAGGCGCTGACCGTCGCCTGCGGCGCCCCATTCCCGTACCCGATCAGCGCCTGCAGGGACGTGGTGGGCCCGTTCGCCACCGGCATATAGATGCCGGTATTGGGCATCAGCTGAAAGCTCATGGAAGAGAGTGCGTACAACCGGCCTTGGTCGAGACCGCCGAACGGCGTCTGCCGCTGCCAGTGCGCAATCCACGTCTCGTCGCCCGCCGTCACGAAAGACACGTGGCCGAGGTTGGACATGAAGTCGTTGACCGACGTATCCGCGCCGAGTATCATCGCGCCGTCCTCCGGATTGGGCTTTATGTACGGCCCAAGCGGCGAATACGCATACGCCGCCTTGCAGTCGTAGTCGCCGGCCGGTCTGTCGACGCCGGCTATGGCGTAGGACAGGACATATACTGTTCTCCCTTCCGTATCGCGGGTGACCACCATGTTGGGGGCTTCCACGAGATTGCTTTCGTTCTGGCCGTCGGTGCTTTCCGTCCCGTCCTCGTACGTGGTGTAGCTCACCCAGCTGCGCGCCAGATGCCGCGGATAGTCGGGATCGTTGCCCGTTCCCTCGCCGCGGTACAGCGTCCGCACAAACTTCTTGCCGACCGACGCGGTGGTCGTCCCCTCCGCGAGCATGTCCGTTCCGGTGAAGGAGCTGATGTAAACACCGCGGAAGAGACAGGTGAGCGTCGTCCAGTCCGGCGTCACCATGTCCTGCATCTTCACGCCCCAGATATTCTGTCCTCCCGGATTTCTGCCGGAACTGTGCCTGGCGAAATACAGATAGAAGTCGCCGTTACCGTCAAAGAACGGGGATGCGTCGATCATCGTAAACAGTTCGTCCCGGTCGGCAAAATCCTCTGCGTTTCTGAATTCGTCTGTATATAGCAGCGCGTCGCACTCCTCATCCGCCATAATGGTGGGATTGATGTGCGACAGCACATACCCGTTCGGGTTGGCAGCTTCCGGATCTCCGTAAAAGTTCTCGCTGCTGACCAGTTCGAACGGGCCGCATGGACTGTCCGATACCGCCACGCCTATATAACACCGGTCGAAGTTGCTCGTTGCGGAGGAGTATCTGGCCCCCTGCGCGCGCAGTTCGTTGTTGTTGATGCGGCTTGCCGCGGTAAAATACAGATAGTACCGTCCGTCCTCCGGGTTCCTGATACATTCCGGCGCATAGAACGTGGAGTCTATCCACGAGTCGACCGGCAGTCTGAGCGAGTAGTAGCCGTCCACCGCACCGCACATTTCCCAGTCTACCATATCACGCGACCGGGATGTGCGTACGTAAGAGTAGTACGCCGCCTCTCCGTTCTCCGCCGTAGGTGTCTTCCCGTCTTCCGTGGACGGCACAAGAGTGCCGACTGAGGAATACATGTAAAACCAACCGCCGTTGACGGGATCTTCCTCCTCGCTCACGTATATGACGTCGCCGTCGCCGGCGCCGTCATTGGCGACTTCCGACGTGTTGCGCCACAACAGGCTTGTGTCGTATTCGTCAATGTTCATGCCGTCAAAGTGCGCTAGCCTGAACCCCGTCGCGCTCACGCTGTCGGAACACGCCGTTATGCCGAACATCGCGAGCATACAGACAATAGTCAGCATTCTTCCGAGTCGTTTCATTCCTGTTCCTCCTTGTTTGATAAGTGAAAAGCTTTATAAAAGTGTTGATTATTACATAGCTTCATTTTCGTCGGTTTCTGTGTAACGGCCTTGCCGTTGCTACAGATAAATAGAAATATCGTTCCTTCTTGATCGCATGGATTTTTCGTCTCTTTGTATGTTGACGGAACCATGTCAGCCTTTCAGCCCGGACGTGATGGCCACGCCTTTCAAAATGAATTTCTGCGAAAGGAGATACAGGCACAACATGGGCACCGTAGCGACCATGGCGCCCGCCATCAGGACGCTCCAATCGGGGTTGGATTCCGTCCGCCAATAGGAGAGCGACAGTTGCAACGGATACAGTTCGGGGTTGCCTATCAGGTAGTACAGCGGGCCGAGATAGTCGTTGTACGCGCTGATGAAGACGAGTATGAACTGCGCCCCGAGTGCCGGCTTGGACAGCGGCAGCGCGATCCGGAGAAAAATGCCGTAATCGCCCAGCCCGTCGACGCGTGCCGCGTCGTTCAGCTCGTTAGGCAGTCCCATAAAAAACTGTCGCAGAAAGAATACGATACCGATGCTGCCCATGAGCCTCGGCACCATCAGCGGCAGCGGCGTCCCCATCCAGCCGAGGGAGTTATACATAATGACTGCCGCGATCATGCCAATACTGTTGGGCAAGGTGAGCGCGCTAATCAAGATCGCGAAAATCGGCTTTTTCAGAAAAAAGTCCATCTTGGCAAAGCTGTACGCCGCCATCGCGCTAACAAATACGCCCACAGCTATGGACGGCACATACATCCACAGCGTCACACCAAATGCGCGTATGAGATCGCGGTTCACCTGATTAGTGGTGAAAATTCTGATATATCCGTCGAGCGAGAAACCCTGTTCCGGCCACCAATGAAATACCGTATCATTCGCCTCTACCGTCGTCTTGAACGACGTAATAAAGACGACATAGAGCGGCACGACGATGAATGCCGCAAACAGCACGATGACGATATGTCTGCCTATCAGCTGCGCCAGCCGCTTTCTCCTGCGGGCGCGCGCTTTTTTTTGCTGCTCATTTTTGGTTGCCTCTGCGGTCATATCTGTCATTTTGATCATATTTTCCATCTCCCCTCCCCCTAATCGTAGCTGACCCACTTCTTACTGAGCAGGAAGTTAATCCGGGTCACAATGAGGATGAACACGCAGATCACCCAGGAAAGCGCGCACGACAGACCGTATTGGTAGTTGACGTTGATCAGCCGGTACATCTGGTACGTGAGCGTGAGTCCCCAGAAGTTCGGGCCGACGCCCGTCGTGTTAAGGAACTGGAATATCGCCTGTTCCTGCAAGGCGATGATGAGATTCATCGTCAGCAGGTAGAATAGCGTGGGTGTCAGCTGCGGAAAGGTAATCTTCCAGAACACCTGTATCTCGCGCGCGCCGTCCAGCCGTGCGGCCTCCTGCAGGGCGATGTTGACCGACGAAAAGGCGGACAGCAACAGCACTACGTTGGTGCCGTTCGTCCACATGCTGATACAATAAATAGCTACCATATACCAGGATGCGTCGGTGAAAAAGTATATCGGCTCTATCCCAAATACGGCCAGTATGGAGTTGAGCACGCCGGTCTCGCTCAGTATCCACCGCCACATCAGCGTAACGGATATACTCGAGCACACCTGCGGCAGAAAGAACAGTACCAGCCATGCCTTTTTGCCGTAAACACGTTTGTGCAGCAGACTCGCCAAAAGCAGCGATAAGCCCATATTAATGATTACAGTGCAAGAGTACACGAGCGTCGTACGCATCGCCTTCCATGTGTATTCATCCCGAAGAATGCTGATGTAGTTGGAAAACCCTGCGGTGAACGACGCTTCGAAAATCAGCGCCGAGCGCAAGTCAGAAAAAGATATGAGCAGGGAAAGCAACATGGGAAACAGCGTGAAGAACAGAAACCCAAGAAACGGAAGCATAACCATGCTCGTTCCCAATATATTTCGCTTGACGACCCGCAGCTTATAGGTCCGGGACGCGGCGCGCCATTGTCTGAAAGTCATTTACCCCTCCTTATCTGTCGTACTGGCTGTAATTCTTCAATCGGTTATACGTGTTGGCGATTGCCGTGGGCAGCCAGGCATCGAATGTTTTCCGGCCGTTTCTCACATTGGTGTTGAGGTCAATACACCATGCCTCGACCCACAGCGTGTCCGGCATATACCACCAGTCGCCCGGCCTCTGATATTTTACCGCTTCGGCAAAGTACAGTGCATTGGACGGTGCGTAGTCTCCGTCGAATACAACTTCGTCCACCAGCTCCTCCTGCGAGGGAAAGAATCCCAACCGTGCACGTACCCTCTGCCCTTCAATGCCGGCAGCCCATAACACGAAAGCTTTCGCCTGATCGATTTTGGTGGAAAGACGGTTAATCCCCATACTGCCGCTACGACTGTGCCCGGCCTCCACGCCCAAAGCCTCCACGGTGTCGTCATTCGGATCGGCGGGGTTGGCATATCTTTTATACCGCACCAACGGGGCTATATCCCACTCCAGGCCGTAGTCATCCGCATACACGGCAATCTCGCGCATCGCCGGTGATTCGCCCACAAAGCACAGCAACTCGCCCGTATAGAACTGCTTGTACGCCGGATTGATATCGGTTATATCGGCGGGGTTGGGAGAAATATCCAGTCCGGAGGAATCTTCCACGTAGGTATCCGTATCGGTGCCCAGCTTCAGATATCTCTTGAACGCGGTGCGGGCGGACGGCAGTTCAATCAGAGCACTCTCGTCTCCCTTGGCCATTTCCGTCTGTATCTCCGACCATATGCCGGCTTTCGTACCGGCGATGGCCAGTCCGTTTTCATCGGTCGTCACGCCCTCGGCGCGGTAGTAGTCGCCCTCCGCGCCGGGGATAAGGACTTCGCCCTCCGCCGCCTCCATCTTATCGGAGAAAGCGAGCGCCTCGCCGCTGGAATAGACAACGCCCGTCCTCCCCGTGAACGTGCAACCCTCTTTTACTATGTAGTTGGGATTGGGATCGAGCAGCGAGAACGTCCAGTCGCCCTCTCCGGTCAGATCCTCCAGACAGTCGCCGCCCACGCTCCAGCCGTAGTTGAACCACGTCTCGGTAAAGTAGCCGTACCGCGTGCCCCACTCGGTGCGATTATTGCGGTCCGGGTTGGACGAATAGGAGAAGTACATGGCGAGATCCTCTACCTCGTCCCAGTTCATGGCGATGCGGTTATTGAACACCAGTATCTCGCCCCCGGCCACGTCCGGTTTGACCCAGCCTTCGGACAACTCGTCGAAGTAGTACGGGTTCTTGCTCCGGTAGTAGCCCTTTTGGGGAACGGTCACCCCGTTCAGCGTGGGATAGTCGCTTTTTTTCCTGCCATAGTTGTCGGCAATCTCGTTATTGTTCCAGGCTTCCATATCCTCCTCGTCCACCGAGATGACAATAATGCCGGCCTCCTCCATCAGCCCTTTGTTGAAATAGAGCGCCGTGGGGCGGGCGTCGAGCGGCAACGCGTACAGCGGGTCATCCTCGTCGGACGTATTCGTCTGTACGTCGTAACGGAGACGGTTTTTCAGCACGGGCGCAATCTCTCCCAGCTCGATATCGGGATACTTGGATTCGATATCGGTGATGTCGGCCAGATAGTTGCCGATGACCCACTTCTTAAAGTCGGCATCCTCGACGATCACAATATCGGGCGCGGTGGACGAGCCCATCAGATTGGTGACGGTGCCCATGTATGCGCTCGACAGCACCTCTGTCGCGCGCACGGTAATGCCGTGTTCGGCACCGTACGTGTTGTTGAATGCCTCCGCCAGCTGATAGTACATCTCCAGTTGGGAATCGGTGCCATAGATCCAAAAATTGACATCAGACCGCGTGCCCGTCCCGCCGCAGCCGGAAAACCACGGCACTCCCATAAGCAGCGCCAGCATCGCACACACAATTGTTTTGACATTTCTGCTTCTTCTTTTCATGTTGTTCTCCTTCAAATAGTTTTTGGTCGGGAAAAGTGCGTCCCTGTACGGCGGGCACATGCAGATTACCGCCCGCAGCGAAACGCCGCAGGCGGCCTTTTCCGTATCGCGGCCGGCGGTAGCGGTGACGCCCCGTTCGGGAAAATCCTTTGCTGCCGGCGGCGTTCCCGCGCCGTCGTATCGTGACGCGGAAATACCGTCTTTAATAAAAGCGTCGGCCCGCGCATCGGTATGCGTCGTTTCCGTCCGCTGCATACCCCGGGCGCCGCCGTTTTTTCTCTCCTTTGTCCGTAATGACTGCTTGCACATTTTCCTCCGTATGATTTCGCATTCCTTGCATGTCTATTATATCATACGCCCCGGCGTCCGCAAGACTACTTCAAAAAATACTGTCAAAATAGTTTAGGTAGTCACGTTTTTCTTGCACTTCCTCTGCTTCGCTTGACATGGCGGCAGATATTGTATTACAATGGGAAAAAATAAATTGTTATCCAAGGAGTTCGCCTCATGTTACATCCTCTGAACCTGTCTATTGCGGAAAACCAAAACGAAATGATTTTGATTGCGCATGCACTGTCCTCCCCTATACGCATGGAGATACTCAAGCTCACCATCGGAAAAAACCTTTCTGTCAAAGAGATTGCATCCGAAATCGGTCTGCCGCTCAACACCACCCTCAATCATATCAATGAGATGGAGCGAGCCGGACTGATTACCACAAAGATATCTTACACGGCAAAGGGAAAATCTAAAACCTGCCACCGACAGTTCGATAATATCAATTTTCAGTTTTTTGATTCGACGGAATGGGTATTTCCCCAGTACGAAGAATTCGACCTCCCGGTTGGTTCCTTCTTTGACTTCTTCGATCTTTCCGCTCCCTGCGGCATGGCGACGACAGAAAAGGGAATCGGAATGGACAACGATCTCTCCGTCTTTCTGCTACCGCAACGGGCACAGGCGGCCATAGTATGGTTCACACAAGGTTTGCTCGAATATAGGCTTCCTTTACCAAAAAATCACGGGCTAAAAGATCTCACCGGTATCGAAATATCTTTCGAGACGTGCTCCGAAGCGCCGTTATATAACAACGATTACAAATCGGATATCTCTGTACTCATCAACGATAAAAAACTCGGTGTATATACTTCCCCCGGTGACTTCGGTGGACGACGCGGGCTGCTCAACCCCGCTTACTGGCCGCTGGGGTTGACACAATACGGGATGATTACTAACTGGCGGATCGACAAGCAGCAGACGACGCTCAACAGCAATTTTCTCTCTTTTGTGTCTCTGTATGATCTGAATTTGGAGAAATCGGACAAAGCTTATCTTTCTCTTAAAATCGGCGTGGAAAAAGACGCCGCGCACATAGGCGGTATTAACCTATTCGGAAAAAATTTCGGAGACTTCCCGCAAGATATAATTTTTCGCTATATATTTTAATATTTGAGTACCCGTGAACTCCTCAATATATTAGAAACTGTCCATAAAAATATGTGACAGTGTCTACATAGTATCCCTTACACCAAAATTCGCGGTTACGGTATGCAAACTTCATGTTTCCCCATTTCTGAAATA
>ENA-ORNK01002487-ORNK01002487.1-human-gut-metagenome-genome-assembly--contig:-NODE-2487-length-9752-cov-22.170465_pt1 | contig 9752 bp, 10 predicted proteins | sample MGYA00242115_ERZ509022 | MGnify/ENA primary metagenome ERZ509022 (study PRJEB26280, sample SAMEA2338690) | human gut metagenome | biome: human gut; feature: human-associated habitat; material: faeces...
GAAAGACTCATAAATAGCTCATTTTAAGCTATTCGGCAGTTTTTAGCGTAATTTTCCTGGAAAAAATTTGAATGTACATAACCCCGCAGAGGCCTGACTATGAGCAAGATTATGAAAATAAAAAGCGTAAGCGACTACAGTCGCTACTTGGGACATACCGCCCAGCACCCGCTGGTCAGCGTCATCGAATATGCAGAAGTTTCTCCCATACGGCATAGTCTGAATAATTACAGCGTCTACGGAATCTTTTTTCACGATAAAGCAGACATAGATCTGGCATATGGCTGTGGTAAATATGACTATAAAAGTGGAACAGTAATCTGTGTTGCTCCCGGACAAATTGGAGGAAAAGAGGACAATGGAGAGCAAGTGATGCTTACCGGATGGGCATTGCTATTTCACCCCGATTTATTACATGGCACACCACTGGATAAGAAGATAAAGCATTACTCTTTTTTTGATTATCGAGTGAATGAAGCTTTGCACATGACGGATGAAGAACATGATATCTTTGTTTCACTCATACAGCAAATAAGGAATGAACTTCAGAACAAGCATGATGAGTTCCAAAATGCGATTATAGTAGGATATATCGAACTGGTCTTGAATTTTTGTCAGCGTTTTTATAACCGTCAGTTTGCTACCAGAACATTGGAAAATTCGGATATCCTCATGAAGTTCGATAATTTGTTAAGCGATTATTACGAAGAAAAAATACAGCTGAGACGTGGTTTGCCTACGGTCCAATACTGTGCCGACAAGCTCTGTATGTCGGCCAATTACTTCGGAGATTTAATAAAAAAGGCAACTGGAGATACAGCAAGCAATTACATTCATCAGTACATCATCCAGCGAGTTAAAAGTGTTCTTGCAGCCGGAGCAAGTATCACTCAGGCAGCAGATGAACTGGGATTCGAATACCCACAGCATTTGAGCCGGATGTTTAAGAAACGAGTCGGGATTACGCCATCCGAATTTTGTGAAAGTATTCGCAAAAAATAACGCGTCACTTATGAAATATCGGTTTATTCTGTAAGTTTCACCAACGTGGTCACATCGCCTCACTAAAGTAAAACGATATGTTCACTTCTGTGAAACATTCTCTTCGCCTTGGTGAAAAGATAAAATCCCTCTGTTCTTACCTTATACTGTCATGAATCAAGGTTGTAACAGAGGGATTCTTTTGCTATAATCTACAATAGCTTAAGGCATTTTTACATCTCATTACGAGAATCTGCCTCATTTATTTTTTGTGCGAAAGCCGGTCAAGCTTCTGCTAGCCCCGGATGTGTCAGAGATATACCCAATGCCTCTGCTATTCCCTTACCATAAATTGCATCAGCTTTCATACAATTACGGATATGACGCAGTTTTATTTCTTCAGGAATATTTCCCATAGCTCTTGCTGTATTTTCAAACAAAACTTGTTGCTGGGCTGGAGTCATCAAACGGAACAAATCGCCAGCTTGAAAGAAATAATCGGAGTCATCTTCACGATACTCCCACTGATATGCAGCTCCATCAAGTTCCAAAGGAGGTTCCTTGTATTCTGTCTGATGCTGCCATTCGCCATAACTGTTGGGCTCGTAACCTAATGTAGAGCCATGGTTGCCATCAACACGCATCTGTCCATCCCGATGATACATATTCAGGAACGGGCAACGGCTGCGGTTTACCGGAATCTGATAGTGATTTACTCCCAAACGGTAGCGCTGGGTATCGCCATAAGAGAAGAGGCGACCTTGAAGCATACGGTCGGGTGAGAAGCTGATACCCGGAACGACATTTGCCGGATTAAATGCAGCCTGTTCAACATCTGCAAAATAGTTTTCGGGATTACGGTTCAATTCCAACACACCCACTTCAATCAGCGGATATTGTTTCTGTGACCATACTTTAGTAAGATCGAACGGATTGAAAGGACACTCTTTGGCTTGTTCCTCAGTCATCAACTGGATGTACATTGTCCAGCGAGGGAAATCTCCCCTTTCGATGCTTTCATACAAATCCCGCTGATGGCTTTCACGGTCTTTGGCTATAATAGCTTCCGCTTCCTGATCGGTCAGATTTTTGATACCTTGCTGTGTGTGCAGATGGAACTTCACCCAGGTACGTTTTCCTTCAGCATTGATAAATGAAAACGTATGACTGCCATAACCGTGCATATGACGGTAGGAAGCCGGAATGCCTCGGTCGCTCATCGTAATGGTAGCCTGATGAAGTGCTTCGGGCAACAATGTCCAGAAATCCCAGTTATTGCGGGCACTACGCATGTTGGTACGCGGATCACGCTTCACCGCATGGTTCAAATCCGGGAACTTTAATGGATTGTGCAAAAAGAATACCGGTGTATTATTTCCTACCAAATCCCAGTTTCCCTCTTCAGTATAAAATTTAATGGCAAATCCGCGAATATCACGCTCTGCATCGGCGGCTCCGCGCTCGCCCGCTACCGTAGAAAAACGGACAAAAACTTCTGTTTCTTTTCCGATCTCAGAAAAGATAGCAGCTTTGGTATACGGAGTAATATCATGAGTTACAGTAAACTTACCGAAGGCTCCTGAACCTTTGGCATGCATACGTCGTTCTGGAATCACTTCGCGATCGAAATGAGCCAGTTTCTCCAGAAACCAGACATCTTGTAAAAGCATCGGCCCACGGCGTCCAGCGGTGGCAACATTGTGATTGTCGGCTACAGGCGCACCTGAAGCAGTTGTAAGTTTTTTATTTTCCATACAATATTACATTATAAAATAGTTAATGAATAGAATACATAGCGATAAACTGGTCCAATTGTTTTTTATCCGATTCTGTCAGAAATCCGGTGCGGGATTTTAAGAAAGGGACTGAACACGAGGCAGGAACACCCATCGTACGCTTCATACAAGTATACATGCTACCCGTCCGAAACTTATAAGTGGTAAAGAAAAGCGTACGTTCTGCTTTTACAAGTCCACGAATTCGCCAGCTGAAAGCCTTCCAGCGCTTGTGGGGGTGCTGTCCAACCACAAACCATCCACAGGTCCAGCATCCGGAAACAAGGAAATCACAGTCTGACAGTTTTTCCGGAACAGCATCAGATACAGAACTCAGGCTGACATTCAGACCTTTCGACCAGAGATACATTGTTATTTCACGGGCATATCCGGCAGTCTTTCCTTTGTGACTATAATACAAAACGGCAGCTTTCATAGTAACTCGATATATAAAGTTTTTCGTTTATCCACTTTCAAACTCCTCATCATCGATAAGATAGTAATTGAATACCCCAATCAGAACCAATTATCTTTTTCATCTTGTTTGTTTTGTATAAAGATAGCGGAATGAAAATTATTTGTATATATTTGCAAAATTCTATTTTCCGATAAGTCTTATAGATAAAAACGATTAATGCATGGAATTGCGACAACTGAAGTACTTCAAAGAAGCGTGTGAACGGCAGAATTTCTCGGAAGCTGCACGCATATTGCATATCTCCCAAAGTACACTTTCCCAGCAAATCAAGCAGTTGGAGGAAGAACTGGATGTTCTACTTTTCGACCGTATCGGCAAACGTATCGTACTGACTGAAGCCAGACAAGCTTTCTTGCCTTATGCTGCACGAGCTATCTACGATGCTGAAGACGGGAAACAAATTATCCGTGATTTGAAAGGTATTGAAACCGGCGTGCTTCACATAGGCGTAACTTATAGCATGAGTCCCTTGCTGATAGCAGCATTACAACTTTTCAATCGGGCCTATCCCAAAATTAAAGTAGAAATCACTTTTGCAACTTCCGAAGAACTTTTGAAGCAACTGGATGGAAGTGGCCTTGATTTTGTATTGTCGTTTAAGCCTGAAGATCTCACCGATGATTTTGAAACAATTCCACTTTTTTCTTCTCGTCTACAGTTCATTGTTCGCAGTTCTCATCCTCTGGCAGGCTTATCTTCCATTACGCTGAAACGACTTTCAGAAACTCCTCTGATACTGCCCGAACGAGGATTTGCGACAAGAAAGAAAATCGAAGAACTCTGTCGTAAACATCAATTGGAACTGACTGTAGGTGTAGAAATGGACGACGTCCATACAATTATTCACGCACTGAAAAGTGGACAATGGGCAACCATACTGACACAGGCAGCTGTACGCGGAGAAGCCGGACTAGTACAAATACCCATTCTCTGCAATGACCATTTAACATCACGTGGATTTTTATTCTGGCCTCAAGGAAGTTACCGGAAAAAATCAGCATTGGCTTTTGCTGATTTTCTGCTTAAAATAACAGCAGGGAGCAAATAATTTTTCTCTTGTAAAAAAACAGTTAACCTTCTTTGCACTGAAGTCAATGTTGCAAAGAAGGTTAACATCAAATGAAACCCACAAAAAAATATCCCGGCAAACTATGGATACTTCCTGTTTGCCGGGATATTACTTTTTAAAAAGAATAATATTTTTAGCGTAAACGCTCGTATGCTTTTACTAGCATTTCATCCTTTCCGATAGCACGAATAGCCAACCAGTTCAGGATGATTGAAATCAGAGGCAGACATAAAGTCCATGATGGAGTAAAACTGCCACATTCTTTCAGTGTTCCCCACACAAACGCTGCCAGTGTTACGTAATATCCCACAAGAATAATGCTGCTGAACAATGTCAGACGAATCTGCAACATACGCTTTCTATACAGAAATATTGTAACAAGTGAAAGAATTGCTACAACCATAAGAATGGCAAACAATGCCCAGGGAGCATAATTCATAGTTCCATCCGGAGCAATAACAGCCAGATTTGTCATGTCTGACACGCTTGTTTCCGTATAAAAATGTCCCACAGAAAAAGACATCATCAGCACCATAAAAATGGCAACAATAAGCAAATAAACAGTCTGAATACGTTGTATCATAATCAAATAATATTAGAAATACGAGGATATAACAAAAAAAGAACACAGAAGCGCATCCTCACAGAGATATAAAATCACTTCCTGCAATTATGCGTTTCTGTGTTCAATTAATATTTTCTTACTGTAACTTTTCCTTTTCTTTAGCAGGGTTTCTGTAATATAACTTACCTTCAATATATTCCTGAGTAGCAATCAGAGTTGGTTTCGGCAATTTTTCATAATAGCGTGAAATCTCAATTTGCTCTCTGTTTTCGAAAACTTCTTCCAAATTATCATTGTAAGAAGCAAACTCTTGCAGTTTCTTTGACAAGTCATTCTTCATTTCTACCGCAATCTGATTTGCTCGCTTGCCGATGATTGCTACTGTTTCGTAGATATTACCAGTATCTTCACACAGTTCCATCAAGTCGCGAGTTACGGTATTGGTAGGAGCATTTGTCTTTTTGTAATCCATAATTTTTTATTTAATTATAAACCTTGATTAATTTTCTTCGTCTTTTACAAACTTACTTGCATCTTTAAATATTCGTTCCACTTCGCTTTTATATTTACTTTCAGGGAACTCATTGATAAATGCGTAATACTCATCTATCGTTTCACGCATACGATCTTCTTTCTTCTCAGGCACACTCTCTTTTGCCATATCATATTTCGCACGCAAAATCAGAATAGAAAGATCTTCACGTCTTTTGGTATAAGGATATTCACGCAAAATATTCTGTGCCGTTACTACCGCAGCCTGATAATTATTTCCGGTACTGCTATATACAGTGTTGCCGGTATACGATCCCAAATCATAATACAATAAAGCTGATAAGAATTCCTTTTCAACCAGTTTATCCTGTAATTCGAAAATCATATTCTGGGCCAGTTCCTTACGGTCGCTTTCGGGGAAGTATTCAATAAACATCTGCAACTCTTCGATAGCCTTATATGTACTGCTCTGATCCAAACGAGGTTCAGGAGTATCCAAATATAAAGCCTTGCCGCTATAAAAACGTGCCAGCTCGGTATAAGTTCCCCGGGGATAAGTTGTATAATAAGTATTGAAATAATGCGAAGCTGTAATATAGTCTCCTTGATTATAGTAAGTCATAGCTAACATATATGCAGACTCCTCCGCATTGCTCGTTCCTTTCATGATCAATGCCAAGTCTTCCAAAAGAGTAGCAGCCTTACTGTTTTGTCCCTTTGCAAAATAACTCTTTGCAGCTTCGTATTTATATTCGTTGTCTGTGCTCTTCAGCACTTTATTGTACTCTCCGCATGAAGATAATACTCCAGCAGAAAGGATGGCCATAACGATGTACTTTTTCATGTTTATCAATATAGATGTGCAAAAGTACTCTTTTCCACCGAATAATGCAATAACTCAATGTTTTTTAATATAAAATTTGCACTTGCAATATCTCTGACAAAAATATTGTGTATTTTTACACCTCATTTAATAAATGTGCAAAATGAATTTTGAACTTGTATCAGATTATCAGCCGACAGGAGATCAGCCGGAAGCAATCGCACAACTGACAGAAGGTGTAAAATCCGGAGTTCCTGCCCAAACATTATTGGGTGTAACAGGATCAGGTAAAACTTTTACAATTGCCAATGTCATAAAAAACATCAACAAGCCGACACTGATCCTAAGCCACAACAAAACACTGGCAGCACAATTATATGGTGAATTCAAGAATTTTTTTCCACATAATGCTGTAGAATACTACGTATCATACTACGACTATTATCAGCCCGAAGCTTATCTGCCGTCTACCGATACGTATATAGAAAAAGACTTAGCTATCAATGAGGAGATAGACAAGTTGCGTCTTGCCGCTACCTCTGCCCTACTTTCTGGTAGAAACGATGTGATAGTCATCTCATCCGTATCGTGTATTTACGGTATGGGAAATCCTGCTGACTTTTACAACAATGTCATAGAGATAAAAAAAGGCAAACTGCTGGACAGAAATGTATTTCTGCGGCGACTTGTTGACAGCTTGTATGTACGTAACGATATTGAGCTAAACCGAGGAAACTTCCGTGTTAAAGGTGATACTGTTGACATCTCACTGGCTTATACCGATCATTTACTCCGTGTCATATTTTGGGATGATGAAATCGATGCGATTGAAGAAATAGATCCTGTCAGCGGACACCGGACCGGCAGCTTTGACGAATATAAAATATATCCTGCCAATCTTTTCATGACTACCAAAGAGAGCACATTGAAAGCTATTCATCAGATTGAAGATGATTTGACCAAGCAAGTTGCTTTCTTTGAAGAACAAGGTAAGCCATATGAAGCTAAAAGACTGTACGAACGCGTCACATACGATATGGAGATGCTCCGGGAACTGGGACACTGCTCCGGTATAGAAAATTACTCCCGGTACTTTGATGGAAGAGAGCCAGGCAGCCGACCTTACTGTTTGCTGGATTTCTTTCCCAAAGACTTTTTGATTGTCATAGATGAAAGCCATGTGAGTGTACCACAAATACGTGCAATGTATGGAGGAGACCGTGCCCGTAAAGAGAATCTGGTAGAATATGGATTCCGTCTGCCGGCAGCCATGGATAACCGTCCGCTAAAGTTTGAAGAATTCCAAGAGATGGCCAAACAAGTAATTTATGTGAGTGCCACCCCTGCCGATTACGAACTAATTCAAAGTGAAGGAGTTGTTGTAGAACAAGTTATCCGTCCAACCGGATTGCTAGATCCTATTATTGAAGTTCGTCCAAGCTTGAATCAAGTAGACGATTTAATGGAAGAAATCCAGCAGCGCATTGAATTAAAGGAGCGAGTTCTTGTCACGACTTTAACAAAACGTATGGCTGAAGAACTTACAGAATATCTCCTTCGTCATAACATACGCTGCACATACATACACAGTGAAGTCGACACATTGGAACGTGTACAAATTATGGAGGATCTACGACAAGGCATATATGATGTTTTAGTCGGAGTTAACCTATTGCGTGAAGGATTGGACTTGCCTGAGGTTTCGCTTGTAGCTATCTTGGATGCTGATAAGGAAGGATTCTTGCGCTCACACCGTTCTCTTACCCAAACAGCCGGACGTGCAGCACGTAATGTCAATGGAAAAGTTATCATGTATGCCGACAAAATAACAGACAGCATGAAACAAACTATCGACGAAACTAACCGACGACGCGAAAAGCAGCTAGCTTACAATGAAGCTCACGGAATAACTCCCCAGCAAATCAAAAAGAACAGAAACAACGCCCTGCTGGAAACAACAGGAGAAACATCTTCCAAACAGCCCAAAGCATATGTGGAAAATACAGAGCACATACAAGCTGCAGCCGATCCGATTGTTCAATACATGTCAAAAGAGCAGTTGCAGAAAAGTATGGAACGTACACGCAAACTTATGCAGGAAGCCGCTAAAAAGCTCAATTTCATCGAAGCAGCACAATACAGAGATGAATTGCTCCGTCTGGAAGATATGCTGAAGGATAAATCATAAATGCAGCTGACAGAAATAAGATTCTGAGAAAAAGGAAATCAGATTCTAATAAATAGTTATCTGGCAGCTAAACGTATAAAAAACATTCAGTTATAGAAAGACTCCGCTATCGGACTCCTTCTATAACTGAATAATGTTTAGCTCTTCCATTTTTTTGGGGGACTTCAAAATAAATTTAAGACAACCTTTTTTACTTTATCATATAGTTACCCAATTAGCCTATAATAAAAAATCACCTCGGACACAATGAAGTTTATTCTTTTTTCAAGAATACACTACACTTGTCCGAGGTGACTCTTTTATACCGCTTTGTATTATTATTTCTGGATATCAATACCTTTATTGCGTAACGTCAATGCCATCAAGCGCAGATAGTCGCTGTATTGTTTCTCAGTCAAAGTATTCTTCATCAGTTTCAGATTACCGTAAACTGCGTTACGCACTTTCTGATCGCTATTTTTCTTTGAACTGTTCGCAACTTTCATCTGTTCTTGAAAATAATCGCAAATGCTTGCTACCTGCTCATTCTGCTGAGAAGAAAGCTGCAAGTACTTTGTCAATTTTGCTTTGTTAATAGTACCATCCCATTTTCTAGCAACGTTAATCGTATCATTTGCGTTGTTAGCAAATGCAGAAACAGAAAATGCCAATGCTGCTACTAATGTAAATCCTAATTTTCTCATAATACCTAAATTTTAATGTTACCTAAAAACTTGTGTTACCTTAAAAATATTATCTTTAAACCTAGTCTAGTTTGAGCTCAATCTTTTTACCGCAACAAAGGTAGAAAATATATTGTACAACATACAAATGATTTACTAAAAAAGCGCATTACAACTATCATTTATTGATATAAATCAAATAAAGCATGTCATAACATATAAGATAGAATAATATTTGTAACATCAAGGTAATAAATACTACACATTAACGACAATCTGAAAGAGCAGAAACAAACATTGTTCTATTCTGTTTTAAATATCTCTTTAAGCAATGCTCTCTATTAAAATACTTGCAAAAAGCTTACATCTATATTTTTATCCTTCTATTTTTCCTATTATTGTGGAAGAAAAAACTATATTTATCATACAGTAAAGACTTTTATTACCAAAAGCTGTAAAAGACAAATCACACCTTGTTTAAACGAAAAAATCATAGGAAAAATGAATACAGATCCACACAACCTCATGAATCCATTACGAGAAAAATTTCCATACTTCATCCGCCATGAAAAATTATACCGAATGATTCATCTCCAGCTGATGAAAAAATGGTTTCAATACTTTGTACTGTTCTTCATCATTGGCTCCATTTGCTCCATCATATATACGCGAGTTCGGGATAAGTTTTGTTCAAAAGAGCGTGAGTTGGTTTGATTTTT
>ENA-ORNK01002489-ORNK01002489.1-human-gut-metagenome-genome-assembly--contig:-NODE-2489-length-9716-cov-16.101646_pt1 | contig 9716 bp, 9 predicted proteins | sample MGYA00242115_ERZ509022 | MGnify/ENA primary metagenome ERZ509022 (study PRJEB26280, sample SAMEA2338690) | human gut metagenome | biome: human gut; feature: human-associated habitat; material: faeces...
GCCAGTAATGGGTTAAGTGATAACAGGTGTCTGGAAATATAGGGGCAAATCCACTCGGCCTGAGCATCTGACTGTTCTTTATTAGTGGAAGAATCCGGACCGTACTTCTTTATCCAGGAGTAAAGGCTGTGGGTGGTGATATCGAGACGTGTTGCAACGCTGGCAACAGAATAACCGCGATCAACAACCTGTTTGACTGCTTCAATTTTAAACTCTTCGGGATAACGCTTACCGCTCATGGGCACCTCTCTTTAAGTCATCTTAAATGACTCTGAGGTGTCTATTAAACCTGTGGCGATTCATTCGTCTTGTTTATCAGGTTATTGATGATATGTTAATTATTGCGGTAGTCGCAGTAGGTAAACGTGAACGTAGCAACGTTTATCATCTCGCCAGTGAGCGGATGAAATAATATCCCTGTCAGCACTCTTTTTTATCTGCTGCCGTTTTTTCCGGTGATTTTTTTCTGCATGCAGAAAAAAGCCTGCCCGGAGGGCAGGCATGAAAGACAATCGCACAGTTAGTGTTGAAATTAATGATATCACGCATTATACCCGGTGGATACACAAACCATCCCATGTAAATGCACTGGCATCCTAATCTACGTCTGATAACAACTGCAATGGCTGGACCTGTGATTTAAGAGAAAGTTATTATGTTTATTGAATATAACCGAAGTGATAAATAAAAGTATTATCACCTGTAATATTTATGCTTATTGCGTGGTTTTATCTGGTTATATAAAGCACAGATGTTCTCATTATTTTCTGAAAAATAACCATATGGATCGATTTCCCCCACCCAGCCGAAGCGGTTCGGCTCGTTCGGCGTGTCGTCGACACTGAAGCGCTTATCCACTTCGTTCCAGCGGTAAGAGTCGTCGCTGTCGCTGACGAATGCCATCGGGTCGCTAAACAGCGTGATCCGCCATGCGATCAAAAAGCGTAAGTGTTTCCGACAGACGAGCCGGTGAAAAAAGTGGTGTGTCTGGCAATACAGGCATCGTCCCCGAAATGGACGATGCCGTTGAAGGACTGGGGTATGGCAATAAGCCGCTTTATTATCGGATTCAGTGACCGCCTGGACGGTTACTTTTGAGAAAAGGCATTTACACACAATCCTAAACAGACTCCTATATTTCAGATTTTGTTATCAACGCATTTCAAATCTCTTAGAAATCATTACTGTCGTCATATTTTCCGAGGCAGCTCACCACCTAACCATGTCTTATCAACAATATTTTGTGAAGGATATTTATAATGTAAAGACACATCAGAAACGATATTCCACACTCAACATGGCAGATGTATTATGGTATCCATGTTCTCCAAGTTGAATGCCTGCATCAGCCCGGAATGCTACTTCTGGTGTTATCATTCCCACAACACCACCATTTATTTCTCCGATATCACGCGCACCATCCTGGTATATACTTACACCATTCATACTGGTGCCGAAAACACGACTATTGTGCAACCAGTGTGCCTCCACAAATGGTCTGAACGGAACCGCATACCGCGTATTTTTACCGTTTTTGCTGGTAAGCCATGTTCTTGCTCCCAGGCGGGTGAGAATATTTCCGTTACCGGTATTTTCAATACTGGTTCCGTTACTTTCATGATATTTGTCTGATTTTACATTCATCCGGACAACCTGAAGCTGCGGCTGAACATACCATTCATGACTTCCCTTGTAATTGTCGGTAAACTCTCCAGCCTTCCATGAATATCCTGCTTCCAGAGATACCGTAAACCCTTTTGACTTCCATGACTCAGCAGGCAGCCGTTCTCCATTTATATGATTATCAAACCAGCTGTATTGCAGCCAGCTATCAAGATAAGAACCATTGTGTGTTTCATCATTGGCATACCATGTTGCATAAAGACCCGCTGTGTATCCATTCATTCTTCCTTCCGAATGGTATCCGGTGCTCAGGGCATTCGTACTGTTATTATTATGACCATAGCCAGCCATCATACCTGTATGCCAGCGATCGGTACCATTCAGGCTCCACTGAGCTATATCTCCCCCTATTAACACAACGTAGCTATTCCCCCGGGTTCTCAGCTGACTACTGTTGTCACGCCAGCGATTATGTTTTCCTTTATTATACATCCAGATACCTGCTTCATTTTCTTCTCCTGTCATGTGGCTGATATACAACTCCTGTCCCTGTCGTTCATACAGATTCGTTACAAACAGATTATTTGCAGCAGCAATGCTGGCAACATAGCTACCTGCCTCAGGACGCAAATTATTATCATGGTTTTCCGGTACAGCTTCAGGTTGTGGTACAGGAATGTCTTTTCTGCTAATCAGATACCAGTTAGTGCTGTTAATCCCCTGACCACGTTTCAGTATGTAATCATAAGCTCCGGCTGTAATACGTTCCGTCTGAATGAATTCAGCATTATCAGCATTGCCACTGACGTGAATCACTTCAATCCCATTAAGTGTCTCTGCACCAGTACCACCGGCCTGAGTAACAGCGACACGGGTACGGCCACTGGCATTACCTTTAATCACCAGACGATCTGTTTTCGAATTGTCACCACCTGTTTCTGTCTGGAGGAGAATAAGTCCATTTCTGCCAGTGTAATTCCCTCCGACAGTCAGTATATTACCCGGCATATATGTAGTGAGATCGACTATACCACTATTGCTCAGATTTCCTGCAACGCCCCCAAACCCGGAGAGTTTGCCCTGCTCTTCAACAATGACCTGGTTACTGCCGAGCATCACCGGTGAATCTGCGTTCCCCAGTATCACTGTCCCCTGAATAATATCTGTCATCCCGGTCCATTTTGCGTTATCGCTAATGTTCAGTGCACCTGCTCCCGTCTTGCGAACATTACCATAACCACTGATATTGTTGGTAAGCTGCCATGCTGATGTACTGTTCAGAGTTAATGTGCCATAGTTATCAACAAAGGCTGTCCCCAGATTATCAGCCGTGGATACAGCCAAATGAGCCCCCTTATTCACGGTAAAAACACCGGAAAAATTACGATTATTACCCGTTATATCAAGCATTCCCCCATTTATGTTCAGAGAACCATCCCCTGCAATAGTACCTGCAGATTCTCCTCCATTATTCAGTATCAGGCTTCCGCCATGAATGTTCAGCACAGAGCCTGCAGCCGTCAGTAGTTTGCTTATTGTCTGAGGATACCCATTCATATCCAGTTCTGCGCCACGGGATAAATATAAATACTCAGTCCGACCAAGAGCATCAGGTGCAGCAAGAATTAATACGCCAGATTTAACCTCTGTATTTCCTGTATAATTGTTTGTTGCAGAAAGTATAAGAGTACCATTACCTGATTTTGTCAGACTTTTGCCGTCCCAGCCATCATATAATAAAGGTGAAAGATTATCGGAAAGAGAAACGCCTATGTTCAGAGTTGCATCTTTTTCTATATTAAAGGTTCCATATCCCATCCCTTTTGTATTATTCCATCTCAGCATGGATATCAGTTTGTTATCGTCGTCATTTAAAGACGTATAAACATAACTTTCAGCACCTTCTGTCAGTAATACATTGTATTGTACAATGTGACTATTATCAGCGATCGAGATACCTGTGTCTGACGACAATAATGTGTAATAGTCCTGAGTCCAGTTCTTAATTGATGTGTCTATATTAAGCCATGAATCACTTTTTAATGTAATAGTATTTGCGTGAACATTAGCATTTCCTACAGACAGGTTCATAGATGCGTCTTCATCAATACTTATATTTCCGTTAAAAATGGAGTTCTTGCCTGACAGATAAACAGATGAGCCATTCCCAATCATTAGCCCACCATTAATTGCTGTTGCGTTATTGATGTTCTTAATAATTAATTCATTTGTACCATTAACAGGTATACTAGCTAGTTTAATATCACCATTAATCACAGAATCTGAATAAATATCTAATGAATTATACCCGCCAGAAAAAATTATTGATGTATTATAAGCATCTTTTTGGCTATTATATAATCCTGAAAGATTACCATGATTATTAATATGGATATCTTCTCCATAAACAGAGCAACCACCGTCGGGGCCATATCCCCCCTGAACAATACCGTTATTATTCAAAGTGATTTGATTTCCAGAAATAGCATCTCCCCCTTGTTTTATTCCATATCCTCCAGATATCATGTTGTCGTTAGTAATGAAAAGATTACTACCATTAATACCATCACCACCGTTTACGCCATTACCGCCCAATATTCCTCCGGAATTATGCACTGTAATATTGCTACCGGTTACACCGGAACCACCTGTCCCACCTACATCATCACCTCCGTATATACTTCTGTAATTATCAACTATAATATCATCCCCGCTTAACCCTGCACCTCCGCTACTTCCTGAGCCACCAAGACCATTACCCCCATATACATTTCGGTAATTTCTTATCAATATTTCGTTTCCACTGACAGCAACTCCACCATTATATCCATCTCCTCCCCAAATACTACCATTATTATTTAGTGTGAAGTTTACACCGTAGACACCTGCTCCACCAATTGATGTATTGCTTGTTCCTCCTTTGATGTTAACACTACTTTCAACAGATAATATATTTTCATTATAATTGGTTTCAGGAGGCACGCTGATGTTTAGCGCCTCGTTTCCATCAGTACCTGTAATACTCCTGATTATGCTTTCAGAGATTCCATTACCATTGAGTTGTATTGTTTGTGCACCAGAAAAATGAGATTGTACAGAATAAAGTACACTGGCCAGAAATAGTGAAATTCGCATTTTCTTATTCATACTATTTTTCTTTAGTGATGCATATTTTTGTCAACCATGCAGTACATTATTTCATTGATATTGAACAGATTAGAAATAATATTTCCATTAAAAACAAGTGTCATTATACCTTACCACTTTCTCCTAGTTATTTACCGTATCCAGACGTCTCGTGATACTTCCTGTATTTATTATAGAGTATATATATACACTAAGTTTAAATCATGGAGACAACAACCTTTTTTATATAAATTATTCCTAATGTTCTTGCCCCCTTATTTCCAGACAGGGGTTGTATCTTAAGTTAACATTACCCGCTGACGTCGATATTCTCGCGGAGAGCGATAACCCAACGCACTATGCGGATGGTTTTCATTGTAATGCTCGATCGCCACTGCAAGGTTATGCAATGCCGTTTTTACATTCGGTTTCGGCATGAACGCGATGTAGTCTTCCTTCATCGTTTTCACGAACCGTTCTGCCATTCCATTACTCTGAGGGCTACTGATTGCCGTTGTGCAGGGCTTCAGATTCAGCTCTCTGGCGAACTGCCGTGTTTCATGCGCTCTGTACGCTTAACCGTTATCTGTCAGCCACTGGATGGACTGTTCCGGTACTTTATCGCCAAAGCGTTTTTCTATCGCTCCTAACATCACATCCTGCACTGTCGCTTTATCGTAACTCCGAACCACACGGCAAACAATTCTGAGAGTTAGAGCGAAACAGCAAATGTTGCTGTATAAAAAATAGTCTTAGCGTGGGAAAATTTCCGAATTCCAAGCTGCCCCCTACGCTGGAAACGCCGAAATTTCCGATACAGCGAATTTGTTGATCTTTGAAGCATGTTTGGCAGGTTTTAACGTGTACGTTTATGGTGCAGTAAGTGAGAATTTATTCGTACCAGCTATGGATACGTTACGGGCAGTGATTTTTCGCGCCAGGCAGCTATTTCTTTGCTGTCCGGTTAACGGCGGTCTTACGTACAGGTTGCCGAGCGCAAAATTTGTGCATTCCGGAAATTTCGGTGGTTGCGACTTGGTACCCCTTTTATTGTTACAGGAGGACTGGGCTTGTCTGCTACCGGTCAGGTGTAGTGGTCAAGTAATATTGGCCACGGTTTTACAGTAAATACGGTATCTGTTCTCTGATTCTTCCGGCGTCAACCCACCGTTGTAATGGTGAGGCCTGACGTTATTGTAATAATTCAGGATATAACCGCTAATTTGTTGCCGGGCCTCGTCCTTGCCTACGTAACCATCCGTCGGCACCCATTCTGTTTTCAGACTGCGGAAGAAGCGTTCCATTGGACTGTTATCCCAGCAGTTTCCCCGTCGACTGACACTTTGCTTTATCCTGTAACGCCAGAGAAGTTGTTGATATTTCAGTCCTGTATATTGACTTCCCTGGTCGCTATGGAACATGACGTCCCGCGGCTGACCACGCACCTCATACGCCATCCGCAGGGCACTGCTTATCAGGGCAGTATCGGTATTCGATGACAGGCTCCAGCCGATAACCCTGCGGGCAAAAAGATCCATGACGACCGCCAGATAGCACCAGCGATTTCCTGCCCAGATATACGTAATATCTCCGCACCATACCCTATCTGGCTCGGGCACAGCGAACTGGCGCTCAAGCAGATTCGGCAGGCAGGTATGTTCCTGACGAGCATTTTTGTACTGATGTTTTCCGGGCTGACAACTGCTCAGGTTCAGATATTTCATCAGACGCCCGGCACGGTAACGGCTCATCGGGACGCCGTTTTGGGTCAGCATTTCAGCCAGCGTGCGCGCCCCCGCAGAGCCCCTACTTTGGTTCCACGCCCGGCGTATTTCGCTGCACAACCTGACTCGCGCCGGATTAACCGTATCGCGTCGTTTTCGCCAGTACCGGTAACTGCTGCGGTGTATTTCCAGAGCAGAACAGAGGCTGACAACTGAGTGGCTGTCACTCAGTCTGGCAACTATCGTGAACCGTTCAGCGAGTCGGACATCAAGAGCGCGGTAGCCTTTTTTAATATCGTATTTTGTTCCTCCAGGCGGCGAACCTGCTTTTCCAGTTCGCGGATACGTTGCTGGTCTGGAGTAATAGGTGTGGCGGAGGGCGCAATCCCCTGACGCTCTCGCCTGAGCTGGCGCACCCAACTCTCAAGCGTGGTAGAACCGACATTCATCGCTTCACTGGCTTGTCGATATGAGTAGCCCTTATCAACAATTAGCTGTGCACATTCCAGCCTGAATTCAGGGGTGAAAGTACGTTTGGTTTTCTTGTTCATTAAGTCACCTGTTTTGTGTTGTGGTGAGGATATCACCTTTAATCAGGTGGCCAAATTTACTGTGCCACTACAATGTGCATGCAAGAGTGCCCACCGATATCACCCCTGCAGCGTATCGGTGAACTGTATGCCATCGAGGCAGAAGTCCGGGGATGTACAGCAGAACAGAGTCTGGCGGCAAGAAAAGCCAGAGCTGCGCCACTGATGCAGTCACTGTATGACTGGATACAGACTCAGATGAAAACACTGTCGCGTCACTCGGATACGGCAAAAGCGTTCGCATACCTGCTGTTACAGTACCTGATTCGGCAAGGCAACGAGAGATGAGTTCGGGGTCGAGGTAATCCCCCAGAGAAGTCAGTGGGTTACGCAGAGAATCGTAACGGGATACCAAATCAAGGGCCTGTCCAATGTGCATAAAAAAATCCGGAAACGAGTGAGCGTTTCCGGATTCTTACACAGCCACTGGATCGGTCAACTGATCCTTAACTGATCGGCATTACGGCTATACCGGAGGTATATTTATTCAGCGCAGAAAAGGTTAATAACCAATTATTTCTCGCACATACTTCAAATGTAGCAGTGCCCGTTGCAAGGCATTGTCTGCATTTCCTGCACGAATCGCCTCAATAATTGCTTTATGCTGTTGATTAAGTTTGATAAGTACATTCTTATCGCCGGAACGTTTATCCAGCCCAGCATAAGGTATATTGACACGCTGCTCCCAAAGCATCCGTGACATATCTAACAACACCCTATTATGGCTGGCTTCAGAAATGGTCAGATGAAACTGCTTATCAAGCATATAAAATTCAGCCACATTATTTTCATGAATGGAATTTTCCATTCGGAAATGGAGTAACTCAATTTTATTAATTATTGTTTCATTATTAGCCAGTGCTGCAAGTCGGGCACAATGACTATCAACTAAATCACGGACATAAAGAATTTCTTCGATAGTGTAATCGACTGGAGAGTGTTTATTATCACTGACAATAATCCCATTACCAGACTGAATAATAATCCAGCCAGATATCTCAAGAACAATAAGAGCTTCTCTCAGCGATGAACGACTAACTCCCAGTTGTTTCGCCAGCTCACGCTCTGGAGGTAAAAAACTACCTGGCGGAAAGACATTATCATTGATGAGCTTAATAATAAGATTCGCTATCTTTTGATAGAGCCTTTCCTGTTTAATTTCTGGAATTAACATGTGCCTCCCGCTCGCTTTTATCGTTAGTTATCTGACGAATTATCATATCATACTTGGTTCGGATCTACTGGTTTCGCGTGACAATGACGAAAAATCAGCAGTTTGTCATCAGTAGCAGAAAGACGTCTATCCGGTTTCGATCCTGACTTTTGGCGTAATAAAACGCCCTCCCTTTCTATCAATAGGTTATAGTCAGGATAAAAATCATATTCGTCGACGCCAATATTGTCCGTGACCGAAAACCTTTCACTGACTAAGGCTTGGATACGCAAACCAGCCATTTTGTTACGTAGATTTTCGAGAATGATTTTAGCGTGTGATAATTCTGTTTCGACAAACAAAATAATAAATCCTTCGGCACCATAGAGGAAAACATAAGCACTGATGAGAATATGCTCACAAATCATCGAAGAGAAATTTTTCTGTGTATTACCCTCGGAATTATGTCTATAACGATTATTAATTTTCTTGAGGATAATCAATATCCAGCATGGCAAGGGAGAATTGTTTACGTGAGTGCAACGCGATAGAGATTTTCCGCCGCATAATCGTCAGAATAAAGCGTCGATTTAATAGTTATGTAAGAGAATCTTTACCGTTTCCATGAATGTACCTAAGGTCATTAGTTCTTTTCTGACAGCTTCCGGAAAATTTTTATGTAGAGCAGAAGGCGTAACAAGTCTATCCTCCCTCCGCTTCTTTCATTTTCTGGTATTGTGCCGGGGATACGCGTGGCAATTTCCGTGGCCATGGGGGGGCATCTTACTATACCTACGCTGAAGCGTGTGAAGGTCAGGGTATGATGACATGGTTAAATACTCACGGCCACTGCCTGACCTACTTGAGCAACGTACCGAAGCTGCTCAGCCCCGATAAACTAAGAAGCGCAGCGCTATGTTCCTGTCATCCACGACAGTAACCAGGCCCTGCAGAGTACTATGGTACGGTTATCATACCGGTTCACCCACGCAAACCAAAAGCACAAAAAACGGTGTTTTCACCGTTGAAAGATAGCTGCTTGCCCGTATCCATAATGAAACCTTCCATGCACTCAGGACGTTGAATGGTAAGCATCCGGTGAACTCGCATTGCCGGCCGTTGTGAACCACGCCATTCTGCAGGTTCTTCCTTTATATGCAAAAGAGAGAAAACTGATGGCAAAAAAATGACCCCGGCGCAGCGACGCCAGCACTACGACGCCTGGCGCGTCAGCGGCATGTCCCGGACCGCGTATGCCCGGCAACACGGCATCAACAACAAAACTTTCTGGCATCTCTGCCGCGCCTTCTCCGCTGACGACGCCCGTGGCCCCGCTCCGGCTGATAACAGACCAGCCATCCTGCCGGTCACCCTCTCCGTCAGTGACACTGCCACCCTGAAACTTCAGTGCGCCTGCGTCACCGCCTCTCCGGCCGGCATCGCCGCCATCATCCGGGAGCTTAACCTGTGCTGAGCCCTCATTCCCTCTGGCTCGTCCCC
>ENA-ORNK01002490-ORNK01002490.1-human-gut-metagenome-genome-assembly--contig:-NODE-2490-length-9712-cov-7.407580_pt1 | contig 9712 bp, 8 predicted proteins | sample MGYA00242115_ERZ509022 | MGnify/ENA primary metagenome ERZ509022 (study PRJEB26280, sample SAMEA2338690) | human gut metagenome | biome: human gut; feature: human-associated habitat; material: faeces...
TTCAAAAGAACTCATTCACTGTAGCTCTCGCTGACAGCTTAGTTATAATAACACCCCCGAAAGCAAAAGTCAACACCTTTTTTCGAATTTTCTTATTTTTAGAAAAATACGGTCAATTCTGCATATTCAGTATTTTATCTGACTATTTCTTTTTTTACTCCATCATCAAAATCTTTTTCGGCTGATATCGTACAATCTGGTATACCATAACCATAGAAGAAGCCAGCACAACCCCCATTCCACAAAGATACAATATTATAATCTGCTGTGTCTTAATTGCAGCCTGCACACCGTTCGAAAGATCTACAGCTATTTTTATCACATTCGCCAAAGGATAAGAAAAAATTACCCCCGCTGTAATTGCCAGCAATACCGGGCAAAAAGATTCCATCAACATCTGCAGCATAATCCGCATCTTTGTTTCTCCAACAGAAAGAAGAATGCCAATCTCAAACATGCGATCCCGCAAATTCATAAGAATCAAAAAACTTAATGTGATAGTTCCAAGGATTACGGAAACTATCACCATGAGATTCGAAATCCCTGCCAGGCTCTTCAGGCTGTCGGCCACCGCTTTATAAGCTGAAACATTTACCGTATAGTCCATATCATATTCTTCTTTGATATATTCCGGCATTTTTTTCGCATCTTCAGCAAACGCTCTTCCTTCTTCCGGGTCCTTCAACTGCAATGTAATTTCTTTTACATTATCATTTTCATTCATCTCATAAACTGGTGTATCCAGGGTATAGATAGCATTTGCTGGGTTATTATATACCACATTTCCACTGTAAGCTGCCTCGTTCGTACTGTAAATACCACTGATTTTAAATGTATACCGCTCCTTTGTGTATGGTGAAAGAACAGCTATGGTATCTCCTATTCCCAGTCCATTCCGTTCCGCAATCCCATCACTGACTACCGCTTCTTCTGCATTCTGCGGTACATGTCCCGAAATCAGTGTAACTACAGAAGAAACAGAACTAAAATACTCGACAGGATCAGATGATCCCTCCACATAAATATTTTCTGTTCCATTTTCTTCCTGTCCGTCCATAATTTCAGCTGTAAAGTTATCCGCCAGAGCAGCTGTCACCGTATTACAGCTGCCAAACCGAATTCTTTCATCAGCGCAGAGTTCCAAATATTTTTGATGTGAAATCGAATTCACACCGCGCGGCTCTTCACTGTATATCTGACGCTCATTCGATACAAGCACGCTTCCTCCGATGCTCGTCCGAATCTCCCATATCCGTTCCCGACTTGCCGCGCGGATACATAAGCCAAACAGGATCAGGATGGATAAAATCAGGAAACTTAAAAACATCAGAATTGTATTTTTTTTATGATAAGAAATACTGCGAAATGCTCTTTTGATCCAGTTCATAAAAACTTTCCCTCCCCCTCATGTTTAATCCTGCAATTTTTTCTTTTCCAGCCGTACCACCACATCTGCCTCCGCGGCAAATGCTTCCGAATGTGTAACTGCTATTACACATTTCTTATCTTCATGAGCCAGCTCTTTGAAAATTTTCACAATGCCAGCCGCCGTATCAACGTCCAGATTTCCCGTCGGCTCATCCGCAAGAATCACCTCTGCATTTGTCGAAATCGCACGCGCAATCGCTACGCGCTGCTGTTCGCCTCCTGAAAGTTTATTGATATTGCGGTTCATCTGATCTTCTGTAATTCCCATTCGTGTCAGAAGTTCCCGCGCCCGTTCTTTTTTGTTTTTAATCGGATTTGACGTAATTTCCATTGCCGCCAGCACATTCTCCAGCGGGGTCAGATAAGGCAGCAGATTATACGCCTGAAACACAATTCCAATCTTGCTGTTTCGATATCTTGTATAGCCAATTTCCCGGATATCTTTTCCTTCAAAGCACACGCAGCCGCTCTTAGGTTCTTCCAGCGCACCCGCCAAAGTCAGCGTCGTTGTTTTCCCCGATCCAGAAGGACCAACAATCGTGTAAAGAGTACCCTTCTCAAATGAATAGCTGGCTTTATCCAAAATATCAATTCTCTTTCCGCCGCTCTCGTAAAAATAGCTTACCTCTTTTAATTCCAGTTCTGCCATATTGTTCCTTTCTACTATAATCTAGTCGCCTCTACATTTTTCCAGTTCTCACTTCCGTAAGAAACCCATCTTTTACCAAATATACTTTATCAAATTTTTCCAGTTTATCATAATGATGTGTAATAAAAATCACAGATTTTTCCGGCATTTCTTCTGTTATAATTTTATAAAGATATTCATTGGCTTCTACATCAAATCCACTGGACGCTTCATCAAAAAGCATAACCGGCGCATCTTTCAATAGTGCCCGTGCAACCACAAGCTTTTGTCTTTCTCCTCCTGAAAGAAATGCTCCATCATCTCCTATTTGTGTTTTTTCTTTTTCTGGAAAACGTTGCAAGTATTTTTTCACGCCACTTTTCCTTAGTACCTCATTCAGTTTTTGTCTGTCTGCTTTCCCCTCCAAATCTATATTCTGCACAATGTCCCCCAAAAACAACGCTGATTTCTGACTCACAACAGAAAAAAGGCTTCGGTATTCTGATAATTTTAGCACTTTTATATTTTCACCATTACATAAAATTTCTCCTTCTTCCGGTTCATAAAATCGTAATAGTAATTCCAAAATTGTTGATTTTCCACTTCCATTTTTTCCAATAATAGCCACTTTTTCTCCCGGCTCAAGTTTAAAAGATACTTTCTTTAACACTTCCCTATCCTTTGTATACTGAAATCTCACATTTTTAAATTCTAATATTGGCGAAATCTCTTTTTCCACTCTTTTACTTCCACTTCGTTCCTCTTCCATATTCAAAAATGTATAAAGTCGTTCAGCGGACGGTTTGACACTTGCAAAATGCATACGCAGATCAATTAAACTATTTACCGGTCTTGTAACATAACTAGAATAAGAAACAAAAGCAAAAACTGAACCTATGGAAATTTTTCCCACGAACACCAAATATCCACCAACTAAATAAATAAGAATTGTTACACCCCACTCTAAAACAGCATCCCCAAAAATATTCCATGTCTCAATCATGGTTCCTTTCATTTCAACCGCTAACGATTTACAAATCTGTTTTAAAAATTCGCATTTTCTTAATTCATATAGATTCCACAATTTAATTTCTTCCACAGTATTAATTGTATCGCCAAGCCATCCTCCAAATTGTTGCTCAACTTGAATATACATTTTCATGTTTTTCTCACGCTTTTTAGCAAGACATTTTACTAACACGTATTTCACTGGAATTACTATCACTACAATGCATAACAGTTCAGGACTCAACAGCATAAGTCCAGCAAGTCCACTAATTACACGAAAAACATACGAAAAGCTCATCACTACATATCTATCTGTCATAGACGCAACCTGAGATACATCGCATTGTAACATTTGCACTATTTCCATACTATTTTTCATTTGAAAATAATGTTTTTTTAAATGCAATAATTTTCGAAATACATTGCAATACAAGTTCTTATAGAATGAATTATGTATTTCTGCAAAAGTTTTTGCCTGCACAACTTCAATCATTAAATATACCAGCACACAAACAAATAAACCGGCTACTCCATTAACAATTTGGGGCATATTTTTTTCGAGTATTCCGATGTCTGTGATCTGTTTTATCAATAATGGTTGCAGAAATACAGTTACTGTAGAAACAATAGTGCTTATACTCAAAATACCTATTTCTTTTTTATATTTGAGTAACTCTTTTAAAAAATATAAACATTTATTATTCTCTATTATTTTCTTCATTGTTCACAAATATAATATTTTTAATCCTTTAAGCAAACACTGATTCCTATTAGTCCAACCATACACACCCCAAGAAATATGTCCATCCAGACTATTTTCCCACTTTGCTTTTCTCCACTCGAAGGAGCCTTAAAAAATACTTTTTCAAAGCCTGTATCATTTTTATCAAAATATTTTTGTCCTATAACCTCTTCTTTCGTTTCATTCTCCTTCTTCTCAAGCCAATACTGGATCGAAATTTCCTGCATTTCTTCACCACCATATTCGGCTCTTTGATTATCTTTTGCAAGTTCTTCCGCTATTTTTCCGCCAAAAATCTTCATCGCACTATCTTGACTTTCTTCATAGGGTTTTCCAGCTCCCAAAAATAAAAATTGTCCTACTTTCTCCACGCTATCTGGAATCCGTATTTTTGACAAAGAAGAGCAATACATAAAGGCATTATCACCAATGCTCTCTAAACCATCATAAAAATAAATCTGTGTGATTCTAGTTCCCTGAAATGCGCTTTTTCCTACCTTTTTTAGTGTTTTTGGCATTACAATGCTGATAAACCCAGCAGTTGTATCACTGTACTGACCATCTTCCGCAAAGGCAGATTCCCCGATTTCAACAATGCCTTCGGATATCTGCACTGCCCGAAGATCCGTTTTTCTCAAAAAGCAGGAATCTCCGATTCTCGTCACTTCTTTCCCACCTACTTCTTTCGGTGTGACAATCACGCTTTCCGTCCCGATATAGTTTCGTAAAGTTACAGTTTCATCTTCTTCCACGCTATACTGGTAATCTCCCTCTTGGAGCCAGTCTGCCTGTAGCGAAACCTGTGTCGTTCCAGATTCCACTGCAAAAACGTCTTCCCGCCATACCAGCACCAGAACCATCGCTACGATCATTATCATTCTTTTTTTCTTCATGAACACCTACTTTCTGTCCAGCAATATAGATGCCGGGCTTTCTCTAGTTATTTTGCCGACTTGCAGAATTAATATCAAAAGGAAAAGATCTAAAATACCAAGAATCATCCCCGTCATGATTTTCCAGTTCCACTCAATGGACAAATCCGTATCAACAGTTACTCCCGTTGATTCATACGCAGCTATTTCGCTTGTCGGGAGCGCGTTTTTAATATTTCCCGACAGATCTTCATTTTCCTGCTCCACTTTCTCAGCCTGATTCGAAATCATCCGATCTGCGAAATACTCTGCTGTTGGTGTCGCACACAGCGCCGCAAAAACCAGGGCAATCAAAACCGGAACCAAATTCTCCAAAACGAACTGTCCTAAAATCCTTTTTCTGTGTTCCCCCATCGAAAGTAAAATTCCAATCTCACGTTTTCGCCCTTTGACTGACAGGCTGGTCAGAATGCCGAACAGTAAAATTCCGGCAGTCACAAATCCTACGATCATATATCCTATCAGACGATTCAATTTTTCAACAGGTTTCGCAACCATCTCATACCATTCCTTGTTTCGAATCAACTGATAGGACCATTCTCCAGATTCCAAATCCTGCTGTGATATTACCATTGGCTTTACGCTGGAACGTATTCCATTTTCATCGGTCTGTACAACATCATCCACACTTCCTATTTTTATTTTGTTTTTTGTTTCTTCTATGAATGGTTCAACTGATTTTGTATCTTTCAAATAGACCGTAACTGTATTAAATCCCACATTTTGAATTTTTAATGCTTTCATAGAATACTCGCAGAAAATATCCAGTGGAATAAAAATTAAATTATTGTGCCAGTCATTCACAACGGAATCGGACTGATAAACCTCTGGAGTTCTGTAAATGCCTCGAATTTTGAAACTAATTTCTTCCGGGGCACTTACTTTATAGTATTCGATCGTTCCCTGCTCCATTTTATATTTAACAGTATCGCCCACATGGAGATGATTTTTTTCGGCGTATTTTTCTCCTACCACAGCTTCGTATTTGCCCCGTTCTCCGTAGCTCAGTCCGCTTCCTTCCACAATCCTGTAACCCTTTGCCAGAAAATAGGTATCGTATGCGCAGTCCAGTGTTCCAACAGCCGTCATCGTATACATGCCTGAATCTTTCAGATAACCTTTTAGGCGCTGTTGTGTCTCCTCGCTGATATATGTTTCCGTATCCACCGGATCAAGCCAATATGTTCCCGCTTCCATGGTGTACCCCTGAACATAATTGCTGTCAATGAACTTTTCTACGATTGCGGACGGGATCGCATATACAGTACATGATTTTCCAGCTTCTCCCTCGGCCGGCCCGCGCAGAGTAATAGAGTTGGCCAATGTTTCCTGTGCTCTTTTCACTTTATTTCCACTTGCAATTCCAATCATCAGCATAGAAAATATCGCCAGGAAAAGTACTAAAAACAGTATGATATACATCAATGTTTTCGCAGGAGTACTTCTTAATTTTCTGCTTGCTCTTTTCAACATATTCTTTCTTCCCCCTATATATTTCAAAATGCGACAAGCTTATGTTTAATTTTCAAGTGTCCAAATAATCCTATCGCTCAATTTTTCTATTTGAGAATCACTTTTAATATCAACAACTGATATTTTTTTCAAATGCTCAAAATCCCTTTCCTTGTCAATTAATTTTAAAAAACACATCTTTTTTTGTTCAAAACTCGCATCCATATCAATTGCAAATTCTGATATTCCAATATCATTAATTGTAATATCATATCTTTTTTGAACCTCATCTTTAACATGACTAATAAACGCTTCTTCATAGCGCATATATGGTAGCATCAAAACACTATAATCTGGTTCTATTGCACACATAAACAATTGTGTAGTAATGCCAAAATCATTAGAATATTGTGGATTAAACGAGAGACATGCTCCTGGTATCCCAACAATTACAATATCATAATCTTGTTCTAACCGCTTTACAGCCGCATTTATATTTATAATTATCTCTTCATTCCTATTTTTCCCATTTAAATATTTCTTTTCAAAGCAAAATGTATCTTTCCCAATTAATCCATTTAATCCAGAAACAATTGCTGCAACTTTATATCCTTTTTGTTTCAAACATTTTTGCAGTTCTAATTCCATTTTCAATTTTCCACTATTTTGTGTCAAACCCAAAACGCAAATAACCGGAATATTTATCTTTCTTACTCTTAAATCGTCACACTTTTTTTGAATTTTTAATTTTTTAGCAACAACGACATTTTCATAATGCTGATCTATCTCTAAACTGTTCCTGATATTATTAATAGAAACTATCGTTATGGATTTCTGCTTTGCTGTTTTCACCACGCTCTTTATATATTCAGGCGATGCATCGTGCCAACTTTCAAGAAGAATTAACACTTCACATTCTTTTATAATATTACCTATTCCCTCCTCTATTATTATCTCACTACCATCACAACGTTGAATTTTTTTCCCGCAAAGTCCCCATGCTTTTATTGAAGCAATATGCATAATTTCACCATATCTACATTCATGTATGTTCTCAAATAGTGTTATACTTTCTTGATCTACCGGAAATATACCTACTCTTTTTAACATTTTCATTCATACTCCTCAAATTTATAACCAAGTTCTTTTAAAGTACAGTAATTTTTCATTGCCTCTTCAAATCCCCCTCTAACCTTCCAGCAATGTTTTTCTATTTCTTTATTTGAAATATTTTTAGTGTCATCTGCACATGCTATACAAATTGTGCAATGTTGATATGCCCAACAATCCTTACACCGGTCTTGCGAATATCGTTCTATATTTAGCAAATTTAACACTTTGTTTTTATCTATTCCTTTTTTTATATCACCTATTTTGGAAACTTCTGATATTTCACTCACTCGCTCACACGGATATATATTTCCTTCTGCTGTTACAAAAATTTTTTTCGCGCCTGGAATACAGGGACCACTATGATGATTTACCTTTGAAATCTCTTCTTGCATTTTTTCCTCATGTTGTTTAATTTCTCTCATTTCATTATCAAATTCTTCTTTTACTGCTCTAGCCACAAATTTTTCATTAATTCGTTTTAATTTTGAAAGAAAACATTTAAAATATTCATATTCCTGTTCTTCAACAAATTCTCCGCTAAATTCACATTGTTTATCCGTATAATTATCATTCAAAACAGATATTCTACTCAAATTTTTCGAAATCAGCCTATCTTTATCCAAAAACTCATATATTGTTCTTAACTCATTTTGGGGATCTAACACTGTGTTGAAAGACACATTTTTTTTATAATATTTTCTGTCCATACTATATATCATTTTCATGCTATCTCTCAATTTTTCAAATGATCCTCTATTACTTCCTGCAAATATTCTATTTTTATCGTGCACTTCTTTAGGCCCATCCAAACTAAACATAATTTGTATATTATTTTTAATAAAATACTGAACAATTTCTGGTGTAAACAACGTTCCATTAGTGGTCAAATTAAAATGTACCGTTCTTTGGCAATATTCTCTCTTCACATACTCAACTACTTCTTTTATCAATCTGAACATTAATAATGGCTCTCCGCCATAAAATGATATATATATGTCTTCGCTAGACATCGAATGCCCATACAAATAATCTACTGCTTCTTTTGCAGTTTCCCAGCTCATTTCTTTTTGACTATGATTTCTATTTTTGTAATCACCAGAATAAACACAATAACTGCAACGCAAATTACATTTTTGTGTCACTTGCAAAACTAACTGATTCATTCTATTTTCTAAATAAGATTCTAAAAAGTCCGTAGCAAAATGTTTTACCTCTTCTACCCGCGTTCTTTTCAAATATCCTTCATTTATTAGCTTTTCTATTTCTCTTTCCGCTTTTTCATCCCAAATATTGTTTTCCAAAAAATTATATGTTTCGAAAGACACCTGAATAATTTTATCAGTATTCACATCATATACATAATATTCTTTTGCAGTTTTGAAACAATGAATAAATGGTTTATGCATGTTCTTTTCCTCTTGTTTTATATGCTATTTCTTTGTTAATCAATTTTATTATGTCATCAAATGTATCAAATTTTCCAGCCACAATATCTTTTTCCTTAAAATGAATATCAAATTCTTTTTCTAACTCCACATATACATTTATCAAATCTCTTGCGCTGAATTTTAGATCATTTCCTAAAAGCTTTTGATTTTTCCAGTCTTTTTTCTGTTCTAAATTTCTATATTTATATCTTTCACTTTTTCTTCTATCATTTCTATTCTCTTTCATCAAATCTACTATTGTCAGCATTTTTACTCTACAACAAACATATCAACATTTTAACAAACGCTATTTCAAAGGATCTATAATACTTCTAGCCATATTCTTAAACGATTTTTTATAATGCTTAAATCAACTTTTAAACTTATCCTCTAAGTCAAGCGGATATTCGCAATCCGCTTCGCTACTTGCTCATAACCGAATAGCTGCTCCGCAGCTTATCAGAAGGAGCTTGCACTCCTCCTGATACAAGCAAGTCCCCACCCACTGCTTATTGCTTTTCGCAATGGAAGCAGGGGACTTACTTGATTCGGTTAAAATGAGGACTACCACTAATTAACACTGTAGCAGCTCTCATCTTTCTTACATTTTAGTGATTAGCATTAGATCCAAATACACTTGTGTATAACTGATTCTGCGCCTGAGCTTTCTGAACATAGGCAGACCCACACGTAGAAAAGCATGTGCATGAACACGGTCCATTTGCATAAACACTCACATTATTTCTTCCCTTATGTTCTTTCTTTTTAAGCGTTTTCTTCATTTGAATACCTCCCTTCGAGCATAATTTTATTACCCATTGCGATCGCAAAAGTAATCCAGTAAATTTTAGTCGTCTAAAAGTTGCATTATTATCCATTTATATGCGTTATAACAATTTTCAAACTGCATTTGCTCCATCCTTGTTTGTAAACGGTAGAATACGAGTACCTTGACAAATAGCAGACCGCTTTTGCGGTCTGT
>ENA-ORNK01002513-ORNK01002513.1-human-gut-metagenome-genome-assembly--contig:-NODE-2513-length-9652-cov-2.329374_pt1 | contig 9652 bp, 7 predicted proteins | sample MGYA00242115_ERZ509022 | MGnify/ENA primary metagenome ERZ509022 (study PRJEB26280, sample SAMEA2338690) | human gut metagenome | biome: human gut; feature: human-associated habitat; material: faeces...
GCAATTAAAAATTATTTACAGAAAAATCCGATCAGTACAAACATAAAAGAAGAACGTCCTCAAGAAACTACATATGCGTTAAAACCGAACGTACAAGCAGTATGGGGAGAAGTTACAGAGTTAAATTTAACGCTTGAAGAAGAGTTACCTGATGCCGTAAATATCTATCCATTTTGGTTCACAAGTGGATCAACGCCAACTAAGGTGATACTACCGTCAACAATCGCGTTAGATGGATTCGTCACACAGGCAAACAAGAAATATTGTTGTCAGATTGAACAAAATGCGATGTTTTGGAAGGAGTTTGATATTACATGATATTTTTAAAAAGAAGAGCTTTTATGACTTTCAAATTTAACTACGAAACGTCAAAAGGAATAAAGCAAGTGATATTGACAAATTGCGGACAAGCTCCTTTTAAACGATTTAGTATACTAGGTAATTCACATCAAGACAGCACAACAGGAAAACAGTTGTTTGATGTAAGCGCGTTAAAAAATATTTCTGGTTTTTCTGTTGATGAAGATGGATTTATTATGCAAAAAGTTTACAACACTACTTCACCGAAAACATTAAAAGAATTAATCCCATCAATAGAAGCCGGAAAATCGTATTACCTTTCGGTTGACAACCCGGACGATTTTACAGGATTTTTTGGTTTCACAGGTAGTGTTAGTGCTTGGCACAAAAACCAAACTTTTGTGCCAAAAGAAGATGACTTGAATATACGTCCGGGAATTGTGTCAAAAGTAGGCGGTAATGCAAGATATAGACTAATGATAACCGAGGGGCAAACTGCTAGCCCTTATGAACCTTACACAGGCGGCAAACCATCCCCATCACACGACTATCCACAACAGATTAAGAATGTTGGAAAATGGAATGAAGAGAAGCAGAAATATGAAGTCGATGTTAGAGTTACTGGAAAGAATTTGTTTGATAAAGATAGTGTACAATTAAATGTTGAGTTTGGTGACGCGAATAGTGATTTTATATCCATGAAAGACGGTTGGTTTGTTTCTGATTTTATTCCGGTATTTAGTGGGAAAACATATTTTATAAGTGGGAAAAAGACCGGTTATGGTTACAAGTTATATGATATAGATAAACATTTTATTAAAAATATACAATTAACTCATGGTCGACTTTCTGTAGAAGATGGAATTAACTTTCACTCCTTATCAATGAGATTAAAAATCTTATAACAGAAAAAAGTCAATTTTTCGCCAATTTTTAATTTCCCTATTAAAATTAATTTTATCACAAAATAAAAAAAGTTACTGTACATCAAAATACAGTAACTTTCAGTTACAAAATAACATTTTGTTTATTTTTCCAACAGCCCTCTTCTATACAGATTTAAAATTTTAACAGGCGGATCAAAAGCGGATTTGTTTCATATAAGAAACGCAGAATACTACTCTTTTCAACCATTTCAAAGCATGCGCTTCCCGCCTCTGTCGTATAGGCAAGCGTCATGATGAGAAATCCGATCCACACAATGACAAGCGCAAGCAAAAGACCGAGCGCTCCTCCGGCAATATGATTTGCCAGTCCAAGCACCGGAAGTTCCCCAATAATATTCACAGCAAACATCAGCGCCTTCACAAGAATGATCGCCAGCAAAAATGTCACAAGAAACGACAACAGATTCAATACAAGATGCGATGCATATGCCGCCACATATCTCGGAAAACTTTTCACTCCCAGCTCTCCGTAAATCGTGCTGTTGTTATTTTCTATAAGCTGATCTTTCAAAAACCGGGGAAGAGGGGCTTCCTCAATCAAGTTGATCTGCACATCTTTCGGAATATCTCCGATCACACTTAAAATATCATCCGCCGTAATGCCGAGCACATCCCAGTCCATCTCGTTTAACTTGGAGATGTCTTCCGCCGTAAGATTTTCCAATGGCGTTCCTGTCAGATCGATCGACTGAAGCTGCTCAGACGTTATCTCCGGCATAAATTTCTCAGTAACTTTACTTTCTAAGAAATCATCTACAGGCGTATACTCCTTAAGCGCTCGTGTAACATGCGGCGAAAGGAACAGCACAAGAACAAGAGTCAATATTGTTGACAAAAGGGAAAGTCCGAGTTTTAAAAATCCTCTAACATACCCAAAAGCAATACAGATAAGAAAAATCGTTCCTACAATGATCAAAAGCCAATTATCCATAATCTCTCCTATTTCGTCAGATAAATTACCCGTAATTCATCTGCGCTCATCACATAGTATCTGTTCAATCCCGAAGCTTTGAAAATCTCCAGCGCCTCTGTTTTTATGTCTCCTTCAAATTTTACGATTCCGTTTGCGGTCACGATACAGCACTTACTTCCTTCATACATAATAACTTCGCTGCCTTCTATCTTTGCATTTTCGTATCGTCCCGAAATCTCTTTATTAAGTATCCTCTCCCCAAACCGATCATACAGCCGCAGCTCGTATCCTGATTTTTCACTGTTAAGCAATATAAGCCCTATATATTGGTCTGAGTGAAATACGCTCTGTATCTCCTGTCCGATCGATATCTCTTTTTCTTTTTTCGGTTCGGCTTTCCCTTTATAGATGACGATCGAGTTATCTCCTACTACAACAGAGCGGTCGCTTCCCATAAAGAAAATGTCTGCCATGATCGTGTCTGAATATTCATCCGATGCAACGATCTTATCCGGCTTGTCCTTTCCACTCTCTCCGAAATTATAATAGATCACTTTTGACTTCAGCACGGCGTCGTCTGTATGAAAATAAGTTACCGCCAGCATCTTTCCGTCGTCAGACATATCCATCGCAACAGGATAACCCATTACAGGAACAGTTACCTGCTGCTCCACTAAAACATTGCCCATTGCATCATAAGAAATGATCTTCGGCGCAGTTTCATTTTTCAGCAGAACTGTCACAATTCCCTGATCCGAAATCGCCATATTTTCAATCGGAAGACTTGTCTCAATCTCGCCTTTCAAACCTTCTTCGGAAAATACAAGAATGCTGTTTCCTCCGATATCTCCTACCGCAAACGCTTTTTCTTTCACCTCAATGATCGGATTTTTCAGTTGTGTCGACTGAATCCACTTTTCTTCGTTTTTCTTATTTAAAAAAACAACGCCATCCCGATTGTATCGCACGATTCCATTTGCAAAATGGGCATAATTACTTGTATCCGAACTATCTGTCGAGTACCTGACCGCCGTTCCGGCTTCACTATACGCCTTATTCGTGAGCATCAGATATGTTCCGCTTACCGCAAGAGCAATAAGAATAACCGGCACAACAATCTTTTTTAATTTTTCCCTGTGTATTTTCTTCGTTTTAGCACGAACTTCACTTAGATCATCGGGGGGTGTTACTATTTTAAAATCCGTTTTTTTCTTTTGTGTCATATAACTCCCCTTCTTTATATTTCTGTTTTATGTCCTTTTTATTTCCGCTAAATCTATTCGCCAACATCTTACCATACTTTCATGGCAATAGCAATTTCTGTCCGATATAAATAAGATTGCCGTCCGTAATCCCGTTCATTTTGCAAATCGTGTCTACATGGTCAAGATCGCCGTATATCTTACGGCTGATAATCGCCAGCGTGTCTCCTTTCTCTACAATATAAACCCCGTCCTGACCGTTCGCGCTTCCAATAGTCTGTTCATCTGCCCCCTGCGCAGAATCGCTTCCCTCCGGTTCTTTTTTATCATTGCTCTCAGACAGGCTGTTTTCCGGATTTTCATTTTTCTCATCTTTTCCGTCTTCCTTTTGACCTGACACACTTTCCTCCTTTGTTTTGTTTTCATCTGCGGAATCTGCATCTGTCTGTCCTTTTACTGCTTCAATTTCTGCAGATGTGGGAACAGATCCGTCATCTGTTGTTTCTTCTGACGTTTTCCCATCTGACGCAACTGTCTCTTTATCTAAAAATCCAAGCGTGTTTTGTACCGATTTCATCCTGTCGAAACTGTTAAACAACGATACCCCCATAATTACAAGTATCAAAATCACACAAGCATACATCAGACTCCCCGGCCGTCTGCCTTTTTGATGCTCGCTCCGTTTTCTAGCCAAAGAACGAAAGTCCTTTGCAGCTCTGTCTTCCACTGTTTCCGACGCTGACGCCCCATTTTTTTTCCGGCTGGAGATCATATAATTCTGCATACACGGATTTTTTTCATAATATGTGTAATGCCCTCCGATCTCCAGCAAGTCATTCATTTTATGTACATAATATGTCTCTTCTTTTTCTACCGGATCTTTCATAATAAAAACGGTATTTTTCTTCGGAAATGATTTTTTATGAAGCTTTACGGTTTCCGGTTCCGGAATGAGCGGCGCTCCGGGATGTACTACAAACCATCCTAGCATTTCCCCGTCTTCAAAATACTGTTTGCAGTCTTCATATGCGTTTTTCCATGCAGCCTCATCAATCACATATTCTTTATCCGACATTTTCAGATCATGCATCTGAATCGCACCATAAATATAAACATAATCTTCATCCTCGCCGTTTTGAATATCTCCGACAAGAAAAGCCCCCATAGGGTCTGTGCCTGCTTTCTCACATTTCTCACACAATCCGGCAAAAAATGTATCTACATAATCTTCCACATAAATTTTAGGACTGTCGCTTACATTTCCTATTTGACGCACGTTTTTCGGTAACTGTCTTTCCATTTATACTCATCCTCCTAAATCAACTGAATATTTTAAAAATCAACAATGTTTCTATCGGCGTTGATATGAGGATAGCACAATAAAAAAAATGATTTTATCAGTTATTGTCAGAAGAATTCGACATATTATAAAAGATGCCGCTCAAAATGAACAGCATCTCCTTTTGTAATATTATGATACGAACGCTTTTACTTTTTCATAAATACCGTTTATGCCAAGTCCGTATTTTTCGATCAGTTCAAGCGCCGGACCTGATTCTCCATACACATCGTTAATTCCGATCTTAAGCACTTTTGTCGGAACATTTGCGGAAAGCACATCACATACTGCGCTTCCAAGTCCTCCGATAACCGAATGCTCTTCGACTGTAACGACTTTGCCTGTTTCCTGCGCGGCCGCAATGATAAGTTCTTCGTCAAGCGGCTTGATCGTATGAATATTGATCACTTTTGCATCAATACCTTCCGCTGCCAGCTTCTCCGCTGCCTGCAGACAGTTGTTGACAGGAAGTCCTGTCGCAATGATCGTTACGTCTTTTCCTTCTCGAAGCACAACGCCTTTTCCAAGTTCAAACTTATAATCCGGTCTGTCATTGATCACCGGAACAGCCAGACGTCCGAACCGCATATACACCGGCCCTACATATTCGTAAGCCGCGCGCACCGCCGCTCTTGCCTCTATGTCATCAGACGGATTGATCACAACCATTCCCGGAATCGTACGCATCAAAGCAATATCTTCATTACACTGATGAGTCGCTCCGTCTTCACCTACGGAAATTCCGGCATGTGTTGCTCCGATTTTTACGTTCAGATGCGGATAACCGACTGAATTTCTTACCTGCTCATAAGCCCGTCCCGCCGCAAACATTGCGAAGGAACTTGCAAACGGAACTTTACCCGCAGCCGCCAATCCTGCTGCCACGCCGATCATATTACTTTCCGCGATACCGCAGTTGATGAAACGTTCGGGATATGCAGCCTGAAATAAACCTGTTTTTGTCGCAGCCGCAAGATCCGCGTCAAGCACAACGATCTCTTCATGTTCCGCCCCAAGCTCTACCAGCGTTTCTCCGTAACTTTCCCTCGTCGCAATCTTCTTTACTTCTGACATAACGCTTCACCTGCCTTTTCCAAATCTGCCATCGCGATTTTAAATTCCTCGTCGTTCGGCGCTTTTCCATGCCATCCCGCCTGATTTTCCATAAAAGAAACTCCTTTTCCTTTCACAGTCTTGGCTATGATCACCGTCGGACGTCCTTTTACTGATTTTGCCTCTTTAAATGCAGCGTCAATCTGATCAAAATCATTTCCGTCAATATTGATCACGTGAAAATTAAACGCTTCAAACTTTTTATCTATCGGATACGGAGAGTTCACTTTTGTAATCTCACCGTCGATCTGAAGATTATTATTATCCACGATCACAAGAAGGTTATCCAGTTTGTGGTGAGACGCAAGCATCGCCGCTTCCCACACCTGACCTTCCTGGATCTCTCCGTCACCGAGAAGTGTATATACGCGGTAATCATCACCCGATATCTTTGCCGCAATCGCCATTCCTACAGCCGCAGAAACTCCCTGTCCGAGAGAACCTGAAGACATATCAACACCCGGAATGCACTTCATATCCGGATGACCCTGAAGATAAGAACCTGTATGTCTCAGTGTGATCAGATCTTCTTTCGGGAAAAATCCTTTCTCTGCCAACGCGGCATAAAGCCCCGGCGCTGTATGTCCCTTTGAGAGGACGAAACGATCTCTGTCCGCTTTTTTCGGGTCTTTCGGATCTACATTCAATTCCTCAAAATACAGATAAGTGAATAGATCCGCCGCGGAAAGTGATCCGCCCGGATGTCCTGCTTTCGCACTGTGAACCGATGTCACAATTCCCTTGCGGACTTCATTTGCAGTTTTCATCAACTTTAACTTGTCCATAATGTCTCCTCTTTAATGTCTCCTCTTTCTTACTTCTGTTTATTACTTCTGTTTATTATTTCTGCTCTATCTTACAGTTCTGTCCTGCCTTCAAGCGCTCTTAAAAGCGTCACCTCGTCAATATATTCCAAATCTCCTCCGACCGGAACGCCGCTGGCAATCCTGCTCACCTTTATTCCCGCCGGTTTTATGAGTTTGCTTATATACATTGCCGTTGTCTCGCCTTCCAGACTTGAATTCGTTGCAATGATCACTTCATTCACGTCTCCCTGAAGCCGTTCCATCAGTTCTTTCAGACGGATATCTCCCGGGCCGATTCCCAGCATCGGAGAGATTGCCCCGTGGAGCACATGATATACTCCGTTATATTTTCCTGTCTTTTCATACGCTGCCAGATCCCGCGGTGTCTCAACGACCATGATCGTTTTCTTGTCGCGATCCGGATTTCCGCAAATCGGACAGGTTTCCCGATCTGTAAGTGTACAGCACACTTTACAATACCGCACATTTTTCCTTGCGTCAATAATTGATTTTGCCAAACCTTCCACTTGATCCAGCGGCATGTTGATCACATGAAACGCCAACCTTTGCGCCGACTTGCTGCCAATCCCCGGCAAACGGGAAAATTCTTCGATCAGACGGCTGATCTGATTACTGTAATATTCCATCCTTAAAACATCCCCGGAATTCCGCCGCCCATGCCGCCTGTCAGCTTAGACATAGCAGAACCTGTCGCCTCATCGATCTGACGCAGCGCCTCATTTGTCGCCGCAACGATCAAGTCTTCCAACATCTCAATATCATCCGGATCAACGACTTCTTCCGCAAGTTTTACTTTTGTCACTTCGCGTTTTCCCGAAACAGTCACTTCAACCGCTCCGCCGCCTGCCGTCGCCGTAAATTCCTTTGCCTCAAGCTCTTTTTGCTGCTCTTCCATCTGACGCTGCATCTTCTGCGCCTGTTTCATAAGATTTGCCATATTTCCCGGCATCGCTCCACCCGGAAAACCGCCTCTTTTTGCCATAATCAATCCTCCACCGTTATCTTCATATTGATCTTTTGTTCTATATCTATGAATGTATCCTCAAAATGTCTGCCTTCTTCTACATGACGCACTTCTACTTCCACACGTTTTCCGATCCGTTCTTCGATTAATTTTTCCAACTCTTCAACGTGATCTTCCCGCCCTACGACGCTTGCCGCAAGACTGTCCGGAAGAACGATCAAAAGCCGGTTGTCTCCGCCCAGACTTAAGCGGGCGCTTTTCAGATACCCCTTTATAATACCTGAAGCTTCTCCGGCAATCATTCTAAAATTCTTTACGACTTCCTGTACGTCTTCGGGAATCGCATCTGGAATTTGCGGTCTCTGCGCACGAGCGCCTGCAAAATCGCCCTCGGTGTTTCCATTAATCACCGATCCGCCTGCGATCTGCGCTCCGTCTCCGTTTACATAGACGATCTGCCCCTGCATATTTGCTGAAGCTTCCATGCTTTTTTCCACTTTTTCTTCCACCGCACGGATCCGCTCTAAAATAGTATCCTGCTTCGTTTCCATTGCCGGAGTACATAATTTAATCAAAGCCACCTCTAGCATGATTCTCTTTTGCGTCGCATATTTTAACTGCCCGGAAAGCTCTGAAAAAACACGGATATACCGGAATAACGCTGCTGTCTCGATCATCCCGGATTCTTCTTTTAACTGCATCATATTTTCCGTAGACACATCCAGAACATCCTCTATATTATCAGATGTTTTTACGAGAAGCAAGTTCCTTAAATACCATGTAAAATCTGCCGTAAGCTGCGTCAGATCTCTTCCCTGCATTACGAGTTCCTCCACAACGTCGAGCACACCCGGCACATCCGTATTGATCACTTTCCGCAAAAGTCTGCTGAATACATCCGTATCCACCGCTCCCATCACTTCCAAAACATGCTCGTATGTCACCTTCTGCCCAAGATAGAATGCAATACACTGATCAAGAAGACTAAGCGCGTCTCTCATCGATCCGTCCGCCGCTTTCGCTATATAGCGCAGCGCTTTATCCTCTGCTTCTACATGCTCTGTATCCATCAATTCCTGCATACGTTCCGTAATCGTCTCAATACTGATCCTCTTGAAATCATAATGCTGACATCGTGATAAAATCGTGATCGGAATTTTATGAACTTCTGTTGTGGCAAGAATAAAGATAACATATTCCGGCGGCTCTTCCAATGTTTTAAGAAGCGCGTTAAACGCTCCTATAGACAGCATATGTACTTCATCAATAATATAAACCTTATATTTTCCTTCTGTCGGACGGTACGTCACCTCTTCCCGAATCTCACGGATATTATCAACGCCGTTATTAGACGCCGCGTCAATCTCAATCACATTCATAGACGTACCTGCCGCGATCGACTTACACATCTCGCACTCACCGCACGGACTGCCGTCAACCGGATGCTCACAGTTTACCGCCTTTGCAAAAAGCTTTGCAATAGAAGTCTTACCAGTACCTCGTGTACCACAAAAAAGATAGGCATGCCCTATTCGGTTATAAATAATCTGATTTCTCAATGTCTGGACAATGGCATCCTGTCCTCTTACTTCATCAAAATCATTCGGACGCCACTTCCGGTATAAAGCCATATAGCCCATCGAATCACTCACTCTCCCAGAAAAATATGCAAAAATATGCTTAAAACATTTTAGCATATTTATAGGGATACAGGCAACTATAGCTTTTCACGAATAAATGAACTTTTATTATAAAAAATTTTTATCCAAAGTATTTAAAAATGCAGCAAATTGCTTTAGAAAAGTATGCCGTTCCTCATTCTGTGCAAGAACCTTCTGCAATTTCTCCAGCGTTTTTGGCGGAATCCAGCTTTTTCTGTGATTGTAGTACTGATTGGATATTTTCCAGAACTTTTCCGGATATAAAAAAAGTAAATATAAGAAAAGAAAATCTTTTTCGGCAAGGCGGCGGTAAATAGAATAGCCGGAAATACCCGCCTCAAAAAAAGAATAGTCATAATGATTTTTCTCTAAAGTTTTCCGGAGAA
>ENA-ORNK01002518-ORNK01002518.1-human-gut-metagenome-genome-assembly--contig:-NODE-2518-length-9610-cov-20.291889_pt1 | contig 9610 bp, 9 predicted proteins | sample MGYA00242115_ERZ509022 | MGnify/ENA primary metagenome ERZ509022 (study PRJEB26280, sample SAMEA2338690) | human gut metagenome | biome: human gut; feature: human-associated habitat; material: faeces...
TGTTGCTCAGGCACTTATAAATAATGTTAAACTATAGTGTTGCGGAATTAAGGTCAATATAATAATTCATCGTACCTATAGAATCTCCACCAAAAAAGTCTATCTTAACTCCCTGAATACCTATTTCTTTTAGCCATTCAAATTCTTTGTCACGCACTTCCGGGGTATTCAACCGATATAACGGAGTAGGATCACACCATGCAGTAGAAGAATTATACCATATCAAAGGAGTTACATTTTTCTCTTTACAATAGTTCATTGCATCATTCAGATTTCCTCCATTCCCCATTGCATCCCATTCCCAATCAATCAACATATAGGGCAAATCAAAGTCTGCGGCAAAATCAATATATTTCTTCACTATTTGATAATCCTTAGAACCATGATTATATGCCCAATATATCCAAGAGACCAATCCAGGTTTTATCCATTGGGTATCTTGGATTTTACATGGTTCACTCACATCAGTTACCAAAGTCGATTCGACAATATCAGCCAATGTTCCTATGATAGCGACACGCCAAGGTGAATACCAGCCGGATGGGCATATCAACCGTTCATCCGATAATTTTATCTTATAGATAGAAGAATCAGCTGCATTAGTAAGATAAGCTCCTGTGTTATCACGTAATATGTTGGCTTCGGTTAATAGTACAAAAGCACTGTCCGAAGGTTGGAACAATGTTGGAAAACTCCACTCACGTCCCTCATTATCTGCAACGCCGTCCGTATTTGGCCAATAAAAGCCCTCATAACCTACAGTAAATTTTTGTGTCCAACGCTTGATACCTGGAGTAAAAGCAAATGCAGTGTACTCATCAAGAACCACAATCTCTTCTTTGGTTTTAGGAAGATGATAACGGAAAGCTATACCATCATTATAAACCCGGAAAATAAGATCTACCCGAAGTCCTTTGACATTTTCAAACCGATAAGTACATTCATTAGCCTCATTATGGCAATGCCTGCGTTTACCAGTCAGCATTTCATAATCATCAACTACAGAAGTTACAGGAGTTGAGCTTATCAATTTAAAGCAATCATCCGTATCCGACGTTTTTAGACCTATTTCAGGTAATGACATCATTTTAACTTTATCCCGCCCACTATGATAAATAACAGAAAAACCTTTTTCAGCATGATATTCAATGGCTATCTTACCGTTAGGAGATTGTAATAAATTGTTTTGCATCGTACATGAAATGCAGGATAAGCACAACAGTGCAATGATAGTAAAATATTTCATAATCATTAAATTGTTCAATGTACCTTCTATTATATTTTAAGGAAAAAGAGAATACTTCATCAGCACCCTCTCTTTCCTCTCTTTTTTAATTATTCATATAGATAAAACATACGTTCCATCATACTCCATTTTTCTTTAGCAAGTTCCCCTTTCCTGCATTGTTGGAATACCGATACAAAATCTTCCCATTCCTGCTGTCGGGGTAAAGTCGCAAGTTTAGCCATAGCAGATTCCCAATCGAAATCAATAGGAGTTTCGACAATCATGAATAACCGATTACCGCATATATATATTTCCATTTCTAAAATACCAACTGAACGGATCCCCTCTCTGATCTCCCGCCACGACTTCTCCTTACTGTGGCACTCCCGATACTTCGCTATCAGCTCCGGATCATCCTTCAAATCCATTGTCTGACAATATCTCTTTACCGGATAGCCATATCTTTTCATTTCATATCCATTTTCTTTCATCTTATCTTAAATACGGGAGCAATCTTATTCAACTGTACATCAGGCATATCAATAACAACTCCTTGCGCTGTACGAGTAAAAGATACCTTTCCATAACCTAACAATTCAATTTTAGTAATTTTATCAGGATACAACTCACTTCCCGTTGCCAGCGATTGAATGACAACTTGCTTTTCTTCCGGCCATGCAAGGACTGTAGCATAGAGATATTTCTTGGTTTGAGTAAAACGGATTTCAGATGCAGTGGCTTTAGTGTAAGCACCTTCATTGAAACCTTGGGCATTAATCTTGATATCAGCATTGGCTATCGGACCTTCTCCGAAGACTTTCCACGGGCGTGTATCATAAATAGCCTCTTTATTCATACTCATCCAGTCACCAAATTCATTTAAAATGGCTTCTTCCTTTTCATCGAAAGTTCCGTCAGCCCGAAGAGGAACACTAAGCAACAAATTACCGTTCTTACTGACCACATCCACTAATAGTTTCACTACATCGGAAGCACTTTTATACCAGCCGTTCTCCGCCAGTCTGGTATCATAATGCCAACCGCCTAAACAAGAACAAGTCTGCCATGGCTCTTCATAAATACTATTGGGAGATCCCCTTTCCACATCCCATACCAAAGCTTTACGTTGTTCATCGGTAAGAATTTTACCAAACATAACAGCACTGAAATCCCCCTTACGAACAACCATGTTGTGATTATAAAAATGTGCGGCAATCTTCAAACCCGCATCACTGATAGGATAAAACGGTACACCAGTCACATCAAAATAAATCAAATCGGGATTATAACGGTTTATTGCATCGACTGTACGATCATAAAAGTTTGTCACATATTCTTGAGTAGGAATACAAACACCATTTCCCCATGCCCATTGACGGTGAATCATACCGTCAGCCCAACTTCCAGCGCTTAACGGATGATTCTGTGCATAAAGTTTTTGAGGATCGTAGCCTTCCCACCACTTACCCTTACCATCTTCTTTAGTCAAACATCCATCGTAGGGTACACCTGCCTTCTCGCCATGACGGTCGTATCGTTGAGCCGGTTCATACCAGCTCCACGCATGGTCCGCATGGAAACTGATACCAAATGGAAGACCGTTTTTCTTAGCTGCTTCAGCCCAGCCCGCCAATATATCCTTCTTAGGGCCTATATTCACGGAATTCCATTCCTGATATTGGCTATCCCATAAATCATAATTATCATGGTGATTACCTAAAGCGAAGAAATACTGGGCACCAATCTTCTTATAAAAGGAAACCAATTTGTCCGGATCCCATTTCTCGGCTTTAAACAAAGGCAATATATCCTTGAAGCCCACTTCAGAGGGATGGCCATAATGTTCCACATGGTGCTTATACTCGCGCGAACCTTCCAAATAGAGAGAACGCGCCATCCAGTCGCCGGACCCTTCCACACATTGCGGTCCCCAATGTGCCCAAATACCAAATTTGGCATTTCTAAACCATTCAGGAACTTTATAGTTCTGCAGTGATTCCCAAGTAGGTTCGAACTCTCCCTCCTGCATTTTTTCATTTTTCTCTGAAACAGGTACCTGGTAAGTCTGAGCCTCCAAAACTCCCGTCCAAAGCAACAAAGCCGAAGCCAAAAGAAAATGTTTTGCTTTCATAGTATAATTGCTTTATATGTTTTTCAATTATCAATAGTGCAAATATACAGAGTTGAAACCAATTTATATTATCCAAATGCGCCATTATGTAGGATAATATCGACTTTTACCTGAAATAATTCAAAAACAAATACCAAAACAGGTGATTTGATATGAAAATATCGATTTCCCATTGGATTATATATATACTTTTGCTTACTTTGTACAAAACTGAATCTTTCATTCTAATACCTTAAGGAATATGACACAATCAATCGACCAATTACATTTACTTATATTAAATGTAGGACTAGCCATTCACAATGCAGACTGGAACTGGAAAAACGTAAGCAGCCCTTTTACCCGACTCTATTATATAATGGAAGGAACTGCCCAAATAATATTTCCCGATGGAATGCAGGAACTAAAACCACATCATCTATATCTGGTGCCATCATTCACTACCCATAGTTATCAGTGCAATTCTCATTTCACTCATTATTATCTCCATATATATGAAGACCATCAATCGGAATCCGGCATTCTGGAAGATTGGAATTTCCCGATAGAAATACCTGCGGGCAACCTGGAATTACCACTTATTAAAAGGTTATGTGAAATAAATCCTACCATGCAGCTTCCTCAATCCGACCCGACAAGCTATGACAACAACCCCACATTAATCAGAAACATCATTAAAAATAAACAGCGTACCTTCTGTGACAAAGTCGAATCCAGAGGTATAGTATATCAACTTATTGCCCGCTTTTTAAAAGACGCCAAACCTAAAGTGGAAGTCAACGATAACCGTATCCAAAAAGTTTTGTCCCACATCCGAAAAAATATCTATAAAACAGTAGATATAGACTCATTGGCAGCAATCTCATGCCTCTCAAAAGATCATTTTATCCGTCTTTTCAAAAAAGAAGTCGGTACCACACCGCTACAATATATTAATCAGAAAAAAATAGAGAAAGCCCAATTAATTCTGATTACAGAGGATATTCCCGTAAAAAACATAGCCTATCTCCTTGCTTATGAAGACCATTCTTATTTCAACCGCCTATTCAAAAAAATCACAGACGTTACTCCACAGCAATATAGAGAACTATATAAAAAGTAACCGTCTTATTATTTTTACGCAAAGGTTTACGTACTTTTTTCAACCTCTTCCACCATATACCTAAAGGTTATTCCTCTATTTTTGATGCCGGAAATAAATCTAAAAATAAATAGAGCTATGAATTACAATGAAATCGGGAAAACCGGTATGCGGGTTTCCAATCTTAGTTTCGGCGCATCTTCATTAGGAGGAGTTTTTCATGATATCCGCGAAGCAGAGGGTATCAAAGCTGTTTACACAGCAGTAGAGAATGGAATGAATTTTATTGATGTATCTCCCTACTACGGGCACTACAAGGCCGAAACCGTATTAGGCAAAGCATTGAAAGAAATACCACGTGACAAATATTATCTCTCTACCAAAGTGGGACGCTATGGAAAAGATGGAGCCAACACATGGGATTATTCCGGAAAACGTGCAACGGAAAGTGTGTATGAAAGCTTGGACAGACTCCACATTGAATATATCGATCTGATTAATGTACACGATGTAGAGTTTTCAGACATGAATCAGGTAGTCAACGAAACATTACCTGCACTGGTAGAACTTAAAAAGAAAGGTATTGTAGGACATGTAGGTATCACAGACTTGCAATTAGAAAACTTAAAATGGATCATTGATCACTCGGAACCGGGAACAGTAGAAAGCGTACTTAACTTCTGCCATTATTGTCTGAATGACGAGAAACTGACTGATTATCTGGATTATTTTGAATCAAAGAATATCGGCATTATCAATGCCTCCCCCCTTTCAATGGGCTTACTCTCCCAACGTGGGGTTCCTGCATGGCATCCGGCCCCCCAATCACTGGTAGAAGCCTGTCGGAAAGCTGTTCAACATTGCCTGTCCAAAAATTATCCTATAGAGAAACTGGCTATTCAATATTCTGTCAGCAATCCACGTATCGCCACCACTTTGTTCAGTTCGGCCAATCCGGATAATGTATTGAAAAATATAACATATGCCGAAGAACCCATTGATTGGAACCTTGTAAAGGAAGTGCAAGAAATTATCGGAGAACAAATGCGTGTCAGTTGGGCTAATTCATAATACAAAGGAAAATAATGATGGATTTTAACATAATAGATGCACACTCCCATCTTTGGCTACGGCAAGATACGGAAGTCAACGGATTGCCTATCCGTACTTTAACCAACGGACGTTCGTTATTTATGGGGGAAGAACGTCAGATGGTTCCGCCCTTTATGATTGACGGGCGGAATAGTGCCGAGGTTTTTCTCTCGAACATGAACTATGCACAAGTATCGGCTGCCGTAGTCACTCAGGAATTTATTGATGGCATCCAAAATGAATACCTCGCAAAAGTGTCCCATAAATACCCAGACCGTTTCTTTGTATGCGGTATGTGCGAATTTCGTAAACCCGGTTATCTGCAACAGGCCAAGGAATTAATAAGTTCCGGTTTCAAAGCAATAAAAATCCCGGCACACCGCCTTTTTCTAAAAGAAGGAAGAGTCATGCAGAACAGTGACGAAATGATGGAAATGTTCCATTACATGCAAGAAAAAGACATTATCCTTTCCATTGATTTAGCCGATGGGGATACACAAGTACAGGAAATGAAAGAAATCATTCAGGAATATCCGCAGCTTCGAATCGCTATCGGACATTTCGGTATGGTCACCACACCTCATTGGCAAGAACAAATAAAGTTGGCCCGCCATAAAAATGTCATGATAGAATCCGGGGGGATCACCTGGTTGTTCAACAGTGAATTCTATCCGTTTCACGGAGCGGTCAAAGCCATTAAAGAAGCAGCAGATCTGGTAGGTATGGACAAACTGATGTGGGGATCGGATTACCCTCGGACCATTACGGCCATTACTTACAAGATGTCTTACGATTTCATCCTTAAAACGACTGAAATGACACAAGAAGAGAAAGCACTTTTTTTAGGTAAAAACGCCGAAAGATTTTATGGTTTCAAAAATCTCATATCTCTTCCTTACATAAAAAACATGTCAGAATAATCAACTGACACTTATAAATCCATACCATGAAAAATAAGAACTATTATGTACCATTGATGCTCATATTCTGCCTGTTTTTCCTATGGGCTATCAGCAGCAATCTGCTACCTACTATGATAAGACAGCTGATGAAAACCTGTGAGTTAAACGCTTTCGAAGCATCATTCACAGAAACAGCCTACTGGCTTGCCTATTTCATCTGTCCCATTCCCATCGCTATGTTCATGAAAAAATACAGCTACAAATCGGGAATTATTTTCGGGTTATTACTGGCGGCATGTGGTGGGTTACTGTTCTTCCCCGCTGCCATGCTGAAAGAATATTGGGCATATCTATGCATATTCTTTATCATTGCCACCGGAATGTGTTTTTTAGAAACGGCAGCCAATCCTTATGTAACCGCTTTGGGAGATCCGAAAAGTGCGCCCCGTCGATTGAATCTGGCACAATCATTCAATGGGCTGGGAGCTTTTATAGCTGCCATGTTTCTCAGCAAACTGATTCTGAGTGGCAACCACTATACCCGCGACACCCTGCCCACTTCTTTTCCCGGTGGCTGGGAAGGTTACATTCAAACAGAAACAGACGCCATGAAACTTCCTTATCTGCTGCTAGCTATGCTACTCATTGTTATTGCCATCATCTTTATCTTCTCCAAATTACCTAAAATCAAAGAAGGAAATACGATGGAAGGAGTAGAATATAAAGGAGAAAAATTAATTGATTTCGGAGTCTTAAAACGTTCTCATCTTCGTTGGGGAGTTATTGCACAATTCTTCTACAATGGTGGTCAGACAGCCATTAACAGTTTATTTCTAGTCTACTGTTGTACCTATGCAGAACTACCTGAAAATACAGCCACCACCTTTTTCGGTCTTTATATGCTGGCTTTTTTGGCAGGAAGATGGACAGGCACACTACTCATGGTAAAATTCCGTCCACAAGACATGCTATTGGTATATGCGCTGATTAATGTCTTGCTATGTATTGTTGTGGTTTGTTTTGGCGGTTGGACAGGTCTTTATGCCATGCTGGGCATCTCTTTTTTCATGTCTATCATGTATCCCACTCAGTTCTCGCTCGCTTTGACTGATTTAGGCAACAACACCAAAAGTGGCTCGGCATTTCTAGTTATGGCCATCGTTGGAAATGCTTGCTTACCCCAACTCACAGCTTATATGATGCATCTGAACGAACATATCTATCATATAGCCTATACTATTCCTATGATTTGTTTCCTGTTTTGCGCCTATTATGGCTGGAAAGGATACAAAGTGATTGATTAAACTGATTAAAAATAAATAAAAAATGAAAGCAATTCAAATTACCGCTCCTTCCGAAATGAAGGTAGTAGACATCGAGAAACCGGTCTTGGAACCGGGAGAAGTTCTTGTGAAAATTAAATACGTCGGTTTTTGCGGCTCGGACTTGAATACATTCTTAGGCCGTAACCCAATGGTAAAGTTGCCCGTTATTCCTGGACATGAAGTAGGAGCTGTCATAGAAGCTGTGGGCAAGGATGTGCCGGATTCTTTAAAACCCGGCATGAGCGTTACAGTTAATCCCTATACCAATTGCGGTAAATGTGCTTCCTGTCGTAACGGCAGAGTAAATGCCTGTGAACATAATGAAACTTTAGGGGTTCAGCGCAACGGAGCCATGTGTGAATATATCGCATTGCCTTGGAGTAAAATAATCCCGGCCCATCGAATTCCTCCTCGTGACTGTGCACTGATCGAACCGATGAGCGTAGGCTTTCATGCGGTTTCCAGGGCACAAGTTACAGATATTGATATAGTGATGGTCATTGGTTGCGGAATGATCGGTATGGGAGCTATTGTACGTTCAGCTCTTCGCGGAGCTACCGTTATCGCTGTAGACCTGGACGACGAGAAATTGAAACTTGCCAAACGGATAGGTGCTCACCATACCATCAATTCCATGACAGAAAATGTACATGAATGCCTGACAAAGATTACGGAAGGACTCGGTCCTGATGTAGTCATTGAAGCTGTCGGCAGTCCTGCAACCTATGTTATGGCCGTCAATGAAGTCGGATTTACCGGGAGAGTGGTATGTATAGGGTATGCAAAATCAGAAGTTTCTTTTCAAACTAAATATTTTGTCCAGAAAGAACTTGATATCCGCGGATCACGTAATGCATTGCCCACAGATTTCAGAGCAGTTATCCGCTACATGGAACAAGGTACTTGCCCAAAAGATGAATTGATCAGCAAAGTAGTCAAGCCCGAAGCAGCAATACAGGCCATGAAAGAATGGGCGGCAGCTCCCGGAAAAGTATTCCGTATACTAGTCGAATTTGACTAACCACATCTATACAATTACCCAAAATGTGCTCAAAGTGATCGTTTTCTACTTCGAGCACATTCTCTTTTTTGATTAAATCCTACTTGATTGGATAATATCAATTAATATCGGACGGAACCCGCTAACGAAACACTCTACTGCTATTACCATCAGAATAAGTCCCATCAAGCGCATCATCACGTTATTTCCAGTTTCACCAAGAATAGAAACCAACCGGGTAGAAGCCCGCAATATAAGATAGGTGATAAAATAAATCAAACCAATTATTCCGATCAGAATTCCCTTCATGGTCCAAGTATTTGCATCATCCATTAACATTATTCCGTTAGCTATAGCACCGGGACCGCAAAGCATAGGAATAGATAACGGGGTAATTGAAATATCATTGGCATACGTTTTAATTTCTTCATCTTTCAACTTCGTATTAGTAAAACGTGCCTGCAACATATCATACCCAATCTTCAAAATAATAAAACCGGCAGCAATACGAAAGCCATTGGTCGATATTCCAAAGAATTTGAATAAAAATTGCCCGGAAAAAGTAAAAGCCAGAAGTGTAATAAAGGAAATGATAGTAGCACGTTTCACAATATGACGCCGTTCTTCATCATCCATTCCTTTAGTCATAGTCAAAAATACAGGCATGGTTCCCAACGGGTTGGTTAATGTGAAAAAAGAAGTAAAGCATAGTAATGCAAATGGTAATAATGTATCCATTGACGTATTATTTTTAGGTTATGGGCAAAAGTAATCCATAATTGGGAGATGAGCAATAGTAGAGGTCACATTTCACACGTGCGTATACAAAAAAAGCCTCCGGAACTTCTTCA